>Ga0208789_1000026_pt1 | contig 314802 bp, 248 predicted proteins | sample Methanotroph_Enr_FD_187368 | JGI IMG/M metagenome (GOLD analysis project Ga0208789, IMG submission 187368) | Enriched soil microbial communities from Old Woman Creek wetland in Ohio, USA - Methanotroph_Enrichment_5 (SPAdes) (version 2) | ecosystem: Environmental > Terrestrial > Soil > Wetlands... | reverse complement strand
GTTACACTGATTCGGTAAGTCTTACAATTATTCCAAATTTGCAGGTGAATCTGGGCAATGACAGCACAATTTGTCCGGGTGATAGTATTATTTTAGATCCCGGCAACGGCTTTTTAAGTTATATCTGGCAGGATGGATCAACAGATTCAACTTATACTGCTGATTTATCAGGAATATTCTGGTGCCAGGTTAATACATTTTGTGGTGTTCTTTCTGATACGGTTATTGTTACACAAGGACTTCTGCCGATTGTAACGCTGGGTCCGGACACATCGATATGTGAAGGCACCTCCATAACTTTTCATGCGGGAGGGGGATCGAATTCATACCTCTGGCAAAACGGGTCTGCGGATTCTATTTTTATAGCAACAGCTGCAGGTCTGTATTCTGTGACGGTTACCAATAATTGTGGAACCGATACTGATTCCGTAAGGATTATTAATATTGATCCCGGCCCCCAACCCGATCTTGGGAACGATTCGTCATTCTGTACATCAATATCAATGATTCTTGATGCCGGAAACGGCTATTCTTCCTATCTCTGGCAAAACGGAACAACGAATCAAACATTTTCTGTTACTGCACCCGGAACTTATTCCGTAACTGTAGCAAACAGTAATAGCTGTCTGGGTGCGGATACCATTATTTTAGTGCTTAATGATGTTCCTGTTATAACCCTCGGCTCGGACGTAAGCCTGTGCGACGCTGCAGCTTTTGTTTTCGATCCTGGTTCTGGTTTCAATAGTTACCTTTGGCAGGATGGCTCTTCAGAGCAAACATTTTCAACGGCATCGGAAGGGGTTTATGCCGTAATTGTTACCAATGATTGTGGCGCTGATACTTCCAGCGTAACCGTGGGTGATTGCCCGCAATGTATCTGCGACATCCCCAATGCCTTTACGCCAAATTCGGATGGTGAAAACGATGTGCTCTTTGTTAAAGGCGCAGGATTTACCGATCTTGAATTTAAGATATTCAACAGACTCGGGGAACAGGTGTTTTTTTCCAATAGTATTGATTATGGCTGGGATGGAAATTGGCATGGAATAAACCAGAAAAACGAGGTTTTTATTTATACCATTAAAGCCAATTGTTTAAACGGAGACAAGGTATTTTTGAAAGGAAATGTAACGCTTTTAAGATGACGATTATATGCGAAAAGCCATTATACTTTTTATTATTTCATTAATTTGCATTCAGAATTCTTTTTCTCAGGACATTCATTTTTCACAATTTTACAATGCCCCACTTATTCTGAATCCCGCACTAACAGGCAATTCTAGTTGTCTGCTAAGGCTGGGCACCAATTACCGGAATCAGTGGTCGAGCATTACTGTTCCCTACAAAACATTTTCTTTTTTCGCAGATTGCAAGCTTAACCCGAAATTTTTAGGTCGCTCCTGGATCGGAGCAGGTGCTTCATTTTATAACGATGTAGCAGGTGATGGAAATCTCAGCACTACGGATGCGGCATTATGCTTTTCTTTTAATATGCCCTTATCGAAAGAGAATAAGGTAATAATGAGTATTGGCGGGACGGTGGAATATATGTCTAAAAAAGTAACCTTAAATAGTTTTTATTTCGATAACCAATGGAACGGATCTGGTTTTGATCCTTCGATATCAAGCGATGAGTCTTTTGCTAATGGCAACTTTAATCATTTAGATTTTGATATTGGCGTATTGCTACATGGTGAAATTCATAAGGGTTTCTCGTATCATTTTGGCAGTGTTTTAAATCATATTTCATCCCCCGGGGAGCATTTCAACACTAACGGAAATGACCTCGGATGGAAAATGGTAGCACATGGCGGGGTAACTGCGGCAATTTCACCATCAATGATCATCTCCCCTAAAATATATTTTTCGTACCAGGATGGCGCCAAAGAAGCCCTGTTTGGCGCCAATTTCTCTAAAAAATACGCAACCAAATCCAAACTGCTTTTTGGCCTTTGGTACAGATGGAGTGGAGATATAATAGGAACGCTGGGATATGAATTTTCGGGGCTTCAGCTGATGCTGAGCTACGACGCCAATCTATCAAAATTAACTGCTGCAACAAAAAGTTTTGGCGTGATCGAAATATCTCTTATCAAAACATTTCTCTGCGGCAAGAAAAGCTTTTTTAACACCCAAAAAAGAATAATAAAAAACTGTCCTTCTTTTTAATTGTGGAAATGATTTTCCCTGTTTTCGGCAGATCGAAAGTCATACAGCGTAGCCCAGATTGTTCATCACAGAACGTGATACGACCGTAGAACAAACTTTTGCTATGTTGACCATGCTATCTAAAAACCGTTGATCCTGATACAATTTTCGGAATGATCGATGACTGCTTATGTTGTAGCACCATCGGAGAAGGTATGTTATGTCGCTTGCTGGTATAACAATCAGCTTCCCCTCTATGTATATTAAGACGATCGATTTTTTGTACCGCAATCAGGAAGGTGTCTCGGGAGCTATTATTGCACCTCGCGCTATTCCTTTAAATGAAGGCTTATTGATACGATCTGATAATTTTATTTAAATTTGCGTATATTTCTCACCGCGACCCTTTTAAATTGAGTTTGATGATTATCAATATTATTGAATATTTTGAACAAACGGTTAAAGAATTCCCACATAAAACAGCTGTAATAGAGGGCAGTAATGATATCGACTTTGCCCAATTGCAAAAACATTCCAAGTACTTAGCCTTAAAAATCAATGAAACGCTGAATGACATATCGCAGCCAATTGCAGTATTACTTCCCAAGAGTATTGATAGCGTAATAGCAAATACAGCAATTACATACAGCGGTAATATATATATGAATCTGGATGTCAAAGCTCCTGAACAAAGGCTAAAAAATATCATTGAGAAAATTGAACCAAAAGCAATCATCACACACTCCGAACTCTTAAAAAACTTCACTTATTTATTAGATTATTCTTTACCCATTATCTGTATTGATAAAGAGTTAGAATTAATACCTGAAGAAATTGACCCCGAGCTGTTTAAAATACAAACAACTAGGTTAATTGATAAAGATCCGTATTGCATAATAAATACATCGGGATCAACGGGTGTTCCAAAAGGTGTGGTTTTAAATCATGTAAGTTTCATTGACTTTACCGAATGGGCTATTGAGACCCTTAAAATATCTCAGAACGAAAGAATCGGAAGTTTATCGCCCTTATATTTTGATATCTATAGTTTTGAACTTTGCCTTATGATGGCGAAAAGTTCCACTATTGTGATCATTCCTGAATCATCAGCGATTTTTCCTGTAAAACTGATTTCTTTTTTACAAGAATCAGGCATTAACTTTATTTTTTGGGTCCCAACAATAATGGTGAATATTGCTAATATGGACATCCTTTCAAAGATTGAACTGAAAGCTTTACAAAAAGTATTGTTTGCAGGGGAGGTGTTTCCGACAAAGCACCTAAATTACTGGCGAAAACACATACCGGATGCCACATTCATTAATCTTTACGGCCCCATTGAAATCACCCTGGATTGTACCTTTTATATTGTTGCAAAGGATATTCCTGATGAAGAGCCCGTCCCTATTGGCTATCCTTGCAGAAATACAGATGTTCTCATTCTGAACGATAAAAATCACATTACGAAAAAAAACGAAAAAGGGGAGTTGTGTGTCAGGGGCACATCTTTAGCTTTAGGCTATTGGAATGATCCTGAAAAAACCGCAAAAGCTTTTACGCAAAACCCTTTAAATTCAAAGTACCCGGAGTTGATATACAGAACAGGAGATGTTGTATACTTAAATGATAATAACGAAATTGTATTTGTAGGGCGTACAGATTTCCAGGTGAAACATCTTGGATACCGGATTGATTTAAGTGAAATCGAACATGTAATTGTAAACACTTTGCCATATATTAAAAACGCCTGTGTTCTGTATAACTTTGAAAAAAAAGACATAATTTTGTGTTATGAGTCAGACATGGAAGTCTCTGCAGCGGAATTCAGAAAGGATCTGACAAAGGTTTTACCCAAATACATGATTCCTACAAAATTTAATTTTTTTAAAGAAATGCCGCGAAATCCAAACGGCAAAATTGACCGCAACTTATTTAAAAAAAACTATACCTGATAGACAAAACTGAATAAATCCTGTTACTTAAGAAACCTGTTTCATGAAAATAATCCGCTCCTATAAAGAAATTAGTGAAGGCGTTGAGAGAATTAAAAACCTTAACAATAGGTTTATTACTAATTTCTTTCTAAATGAAGCTAAAATAACAAATTGGATAGAAGATCAAACCCTCCTTTCCATCGAAAGCAGCCACAGTATTTTCATTTTAAGGAAACACATGGATTTTTTATATTTGTATTACATTTCTACAGATTTTTCTGAATTATTTCGGAACCTCAAGGATGTTCACCCCATCCCCGATACAGACCTTGTTGTTGAAATTGTTGGTAAAGACGGTGATTTTGATCAAATATCCTCAGGATTTCAACCTCAGGGCTTTGTTCATCATGAAACGTTGAAAAGAATGTTCATGCTGAAAAATAGCCCTGTAGATGAAAGTGAATTGTCGGCCGAAATAAATTTCGCAGCCCCTTCTGATTCGGAGTTGGTGCTTGATTTTTTACTAAAACGACTGGATAAATATTCCGAACAGATTCCGGAAATCAAGGAAATAAATGCAGCCATTGTCAACAAGAATATATTAATATCAAAGATAGATGATGAAATTGCAGGTTTGTTATATTTTGAAAAGACAGGGTTCACATCCCATTTGAAAGAATGGCTTGTAAATGAGAAATACCGCAATAACAGAATCGGTTCAAAACTGATTAAAACCTATTTTTATTTATGTAATAACTGCAACCGTTTTATTTTGTGGGTTAAAGAAAACAACGCTGATGCGATAAGCAAATACGAGCATTATGGCTACAGGATGGAGCATTTGAAGGACATAATCATGGTTAAAACCAAATAAGATGGAAAGAATATTAAATATTTTGAAAAATATCAGGCCGGAAGAAGATTTTACTTCTTCACAAGATTTTATCTCCGATGGTTTATTGGATTCGTTTGATTTAATCAGTCTGGTTACTGATCTGGACAGTTATTTTTCGATCTCTATCGATGGCATGGACATCAAGCAGGAAAATTTTAAAAACCTGGATGCCATAAAGAATTTATTAATTAAAAACGGGGTTCAGATATGAATTTAAAATTCAGGAATAAAAGGATCAGCGGTATATTGACGATCGTCCCATCCAAAGAAATAGCTTTCGAGGATGAACTGGATAATTATAATTTCACCAGGGCGCAATCGCTGAAACTGAAATTGGTTATGGGATACGACAGGCATCGTATTTTTGATGAGGATGTTTGTGCTTCGGATTTGGTGGTAAAAGGCATAAACCACCTGGTGGACCAGAATAAATTGAAAAAAGAAGATATTGATGCCCTTATTGTGGTAACACAATCGCCTGATTATCTTATGCCGCCTACCAGTACCATTGTTCACGGGAAGCTTGATCTTAAACAGGATATTTTTTGCCTGGATATTAATCAGGGCTGTACCGGTTATATTGTCGGGCTATACCAGGCTTTTATGATGCTGGAGCAGGAAAATATTACAAAGGTTGTATTAGCCAATGCAGATATCTTAAGCCATAAAGTAAGTAAAAAAGACCGTAACAGCTTTCCGCTGGTAGGCGATGCAGCCTCTATTACTATAGTTGAAAGAGACACAAATAATTCGGAAATATTTGGCAACATTAAATTCGACGGTAAAGGATGGGATGCATTAATGATCCCCGCCGGAGGTTTTAAAACACCCTCTTCTCCAGAGACATCAGTTTTAGTTGATGACGGAGCCGGAAATTACAGATCGAAAGATAATCTGGTAATGAGGGGCGACAGTGTCTTTAACTTTGTTCAGGCGATGGTGCCACCGCTAATTCAGGATTTAATGGAATTCGCTTCAGTTGATAAGGCCTCTGTTGACTATTATATGTTTCATCAACCAAATAAGTTTATGCTTAAAAAGGTGGCAGACAAGTTGGGGATTCCTCATGAAAAGATGCCGCATAATATTGTTGAGAATTTTGGTAATGCCAGTGGCGTTACCATACCTACAGCTATTACATTTAACCTTGGGGAAAAGATGCTCACTCAGGAATACCTGATGTGTCTTTCTGGTTTCGGGGTGGGCCTGACCTGGGGTTCTATGCTTATTAAAATCGGAAATCTGAATTTTTGTAATATAATCGAATACTAAAAAAATATTCATGGAAAATTTTTATAACGAAATCGCTGAATTGCTTGAAGTAGATTCAGTTACCGGAAGCGAGATGCTTAATAGCTTTGTATGCTGGGATTCACTGACAATTTTATCAATAATTGCTCACGTGGATGACAATTACAGCGTTACACTCTCTGCAGCAGAAGTTAATGATGCAAAAACGATAGATGGTTTAAAGAATCTGGTTGTCAGTAAAAAATCCTGAACATGGGCGAAACAGGTTTTAATCCCCTAAGATTAAGTGGAAAAAAGTTTTTTATCAGCGGTGCTGCATCAGGAATAGGCAGAGCAACATGCATCCTGCTTTCAAAACTGGGTGCTGACCTTATCATGGCAGATATCAATCAGGAAGGATTAGGTGAAACGGCTAAGCTATGCAAGTCTACCGATCTGACCGTAATGATGGATTTTAGTCAAAGCGGTGTCATCAAAGAACATTTAAGTAAGCTGGTGCCGCTTTTTGGAAAACTTAACGGATGTGTTCATATTGCCGGAAGGCCTTATATTTCTCCCCTGAAAAGCATTAATGAGAAGACTACGCTAGAAGTGTTTCAAATAAATACGATGACTGCGTTAGAACTATCCAAAACATTTGCCAACAGAACAATTTCAGCAGACGAGGGTGGTTCGATCGTTTTTATTTCATCCGTTTATGCGTTAGTAGGCTCCGCGGCTAATGTCGGGTACTCAATGAGCAAGTCGGCATTGCACGGAATAACCAAGGCTTTATCTGTCGAACTGGCCCCGCGGCATATCAGGGTTAACTGCATCGCTCCGGGTTTTATCAAAACAAAAATGGGTGACAATATAAGCCACTTTTTTGCCGAAGGGCATGATGATAAGATCAGCGAAATGCATCCTTTAGGTATGGGAGAACCTGAAGATGTTGCAAATTCCATTGCATTTCTTCTTTCAGATATGAGCAAGTGGATTACCGGAAGCATAATGAATGTTGACGGTGGTTTTACAGCGAAATAATTATAAAACAATCAGAAACCATGTATCTATTAATAAGCGGTTCTACATCGGGCATGGGTCAGTATATGGCCATCCAGTTGTCAAAAGACTATAATCTGATATTGAATGGAAGGAATGACGAAAAACTGTCAAAAACCCTTGAACTCTGCTCAAAAGAAAAGCAACATCTGGCGTGGAATTTTGATTTAAAAAACATTGATCTGCTGGAAGCCAATCTTACTGGATTTCTTCAACAGAATAACATTACGGTAACCACATTTATTCATTGCGCTGGTTATTTAAAAATGCTTCCGCTCAAAAATATGCCTCTGGGAGCTATCCAGGAAACCATGAATGTGAATTTTCTTTCTTCTGTGATGATCATTAAAACCCTTATTAATAAAAAGGCGAATGACGCCGCTTTGCAAAATGTGGTTCAGATTTCCAGTACAGCAAGTATCAGGGGCGCCAAGGCCTTCAATATATATAGTGCGTCTAAAGGTGCCATGGATGCAATGATGCGGTCACTGGCCGTTGAACTGGCTCCTAAAGTCAGAATTAATTCTGTTTTGCCCGGAGGCGTTCAGACCCAGATGACAGATACCATGTTCAAGGATAATGACCTGATAGAAAGAATGGCAAAAGATTATCCTCTTGGACTGGGCTTTCCCAACGATGTGTATGAAATGGTGAATTTCCTCATTTCTGAAAAATCGAAATGGATAACAGGTCAGCAGTTTGTAGTAGATGGAGGCAGGTCAATTAACATAACCGCTTAATAACAGTGCCTGACAACATTATTGTTACCCGCTTTTTAAATAAACCCATCCCTTCAAATTGTTTTGTAGTTCATATTGAAAATGCATCAACATGCTTGCTGGTTGATCCGGCTGATAATGATCCTGCCGGGTTAATATCTTATCTGGAACTCAAAAAACTTAGTCCGGATTTTATTATTTTAACCCACGAGCATTTCGACCATATTTCTGGGGTAAATAACCTGAAAAGCACTTATGCCTGCAAGGTAATTGCCACTAATATTTGTTCCCTTTCTATACAAAATCCAAAAAAGAATTTATCGATATTCCACGACAGAATAGGTTTTAGGTGTGCTGCCGCAGATATTTCAATAACAAACAAACAATTTCAGATTCCGTGGAAAACAAAAATCCTGAAGTTTTATAAAACCCCCGGCCATTCGGAAGGAGGTATGTGCTTTGGAATTGATAATAAGTTATTCACAGGAGATACAATTATAAAAGGCCATAAAACTGTTGTTAAGATTGTCGGCGGAAATAAACAGCATCTGATTGCATCACTGAACGAACTCTTTAATACTTTTGATGAAGATACCATGATTTTTCCCGGTCATGGCGAAAATTTTCTTCTGAAAGAAGTAACTATAGATTCATTAACGTAGAAAAATGAATATCAACAAGGAAAATATACTGAAATACGTACTGGATATTTTTAAAAGCAATTATCCTGACTTCGATTCTTGTGAAATTGATTACGGGACTGATAACAAGGCACCGGTATTCATTAAGAATACTTCAGGAAATTATTTTAATGAAAGAATAAATCTGGACGATTCAAAAATAGTCTGGAAACATTTTTACGGTCAGAAAATACCCTTTTTATTTTCCGGGACTGATAACGAGGAGATCATGACTGTTACTGAAAACAGAACGACCATTAATTTCGATATCATCTCTTCAGCATTTTACTTTTTGAGTTGTTGGCAGGAATTTACCACCGACAAAAAAGATCTTTATGGCCGTTATCGGTATGAGGACAGCCTGCAAAAAAAATTCGGAATAACTCAGATCCCGGTGGTAAATTACTATTTTGAGATTTTAAAACAAGCCCTTGAACAATCCTGCCATATTAAGCTTAACAGGAAAGCGTTCCCTGGAAATGCCAGATTTGCTGTTTGTCTCACTCATGATATAGATTCTATAAATTCCGGTTGGAAAGAAGATGCATACTGGTCGCTTAAAAAAGGGGGATTAAAAAGTGTTTTTCATATTATCCGCAATAAAATAAATGGAATAGACACATGGTTTACTTTTGACAAAATAACTCAGGCCGAAAAAAACCTGAACGTTTCGTCATCTTTTTATTTCTTGGCCAAAAAAGGCAAATACCGCAACATTTCCAATGCAGATTATAATATTCAATCTGATAACATTAAAAGCGCTATCGAACTGGTTGAAAATGCGGGATCGGAATTGGCAATACACGGAAGCTACAGAACTCATGATGACACAGAATCGTTTCACAAAGAGTATTCTCTGTTCAAAAACAAGATATTGGGTAACAGATTCCATTTTCTGGAATTCGATATAGAAAAATCTCCGGAAGTGCTTCAGAAAAACGGGATTAAATATGACACAACCCTTGGTTTTGCTGAGAGTATAGGATTCAGAAATTCATATTGCCATCCTTATTATCTCTATGATTTTAAAAACAATTGCCGGAGCGAGGTGCTGGAGATTCCGCTCATAGTAATGGATACAACCCTGCGAAAATATTGCAGGATAAATCAGCATGAAGTTCTAAGTATATTAGATCCTTTGATACCCGAAATTGAAAAATTTGAAGGAGTACTGACCTTGTCGTGGCATAATACTTCATTTTCCGAATATAAATACCGGGGATGGAGTAAGATTTATTCGGATTTGCTGTGCCACCTTCGGACCAAAAATGCATGGTTGACAAAAGCCTCTGAAATATATTTTTTCTATAAGTAATATTTGAAAAATATGAAAAGAATCACAAAGCAGGAATTGATGGCTGGGTTGCAAAAAATGGGAATCGGAGAAGGCGATATTTTGGTTATTGCCGCTGATCTGGGAGAAATAGGCCTGGTGGAGGGAAGCCCGCAGGATACCATTTTAAATGCGCTGCTTGAAACGGTTGGAGAATCCGGTACTATTGTGGGCCCATGTTTTACAAGGCATTTTTTCATGCACGAAATTGATAAGAAATATGTTTTTGATATCCACAAGCCTCCAACATCAGGTTCCTTATCCAGAATAATGCTTGAGCATCCGAAAAGCGAGAGAAGTTTGCATCCGACAAATTCTTTTGTGGCTATTGGTGCGAAAGCCAAACAAATTTTGGCAGGTCATGATAAAAACTCATTATCCTATGATCCGGTTGGTAAAGCGGTAGATCTGAATGCAAAAATGTTACTAATAGGTTGTGTGGCGTCCTCTCCGGGTTTCTTTACGGTTCATTATGCCCAGCAAGCGCTCGGACTGACACATAAGAGATTCTTAAAACCTAAACGTGGTGTTTATTACAAAGATAACAACGGAGAGGTAAAGCTTTTTATTAAAAAAGATTTTGGTGGTTGTGCCAAAGGTTGTTATAAGTTCTATTCCTATTATGTTATGGATGGAGGGCTCACAACCGGCCGGATGGGTAATGCAAATTGCATTGCTATGGATGGCAAAAGAGCATTTGATGTTGCTTATAATATCCTGAAAGAAAATCCCAGATTTGCATTGTGCGATGATCCTCTCTGCGGCTCCTGCAGGGCTTCCTGGTCGTTTAACAAGAGAGACTATATTCCATATTATCTCAGAAAAATATTTACAGGGGGAACAAAAAAACATTGACAATGAGATCAGGTCTAACCGAATAAAATATTTTTTTCATTTTCATGGTAAAAATCAAGGAACATATAAAATTCACAAGCATATATACTTTTTTTGCCGCTTTTCCGGCGTTGCTCCAACTAATCGTATATCCGCTTATTGAAGGTAATGACAAACTAGGCCCCCGTCAATTTGGGTTTCTGGGAATCACCGAAACCATTATTGCGCTGGTCACACTCTTTTGTTTGTTCGGTATGGGTGCTGGTATAACGCGATTTTATTATGATTATAAGGATTCACAGAAAAGTTATAATAAATTAATTTCTACCGTGTTAAGCGGCATTTTGTTCAGGGGCCTGCTTTTATTTGGAATTGCTCTTGTTCTTTCTCCATTTATAGATAAGTTGTTTGTTCAACAAGAGCTTAAAAACTTTCAGTTATATGGTCCTTACCTAGTAATATCTGGATTCAGCCGAGCAATACTCGCTTTGGCGATTGCATTATTCAGGCAGGAAAAATGGCTGCGGGCCTTTGTAATAATAAGTCTATTTTCCGGAGTGTTCCGCTCAGGATTCCAGCTGATCGGAGTCAATTTTTGGGACATGTCGTTTTTAGGATATATATACGGAACGGCTGTGGGTAGTGGAATTATCACATTGCTTACCATCATTTATCTTTTTTACAAATGCGGATTCCATTACGATAAAGAGATCCGGAAACAGTTATTCCCTTTTGGCGCCAGTTTGATTTTTTCTGACCTTGTTTTTTGGTGCCTGGCATATGCCGACCGCTATTTTCTTTTAAATCAAACAGAAAACCTGGGTATTTACGATAATGCCATGAAATTTGCCATCGGTATACAGTTCATTTTACAGGGATTCACCGGCTCCATGCAACCAGATCTTTTCGGACTTTTAAAAGCAGGTATACAAAAGACCGAGAGAGAAGTTAAGCAGCTTTTAAATCTGTATATGGCTGAATCAATTCTTGTTATTATCGGCTGTATTATTCCGGCTATGTATTTTATTGACATCTTCTATCAGACCAAATTAACCCTTTCGGCAGGTATCATTGCTATCGTATTTGTAAAATTCATATTTACTGCGCAATACAACATATTTTCTTTATTGATTTTATATGGTAAAAAAACTAATTTCATTTTCTACATCAATATATTTGTCCTTATTATCAATATTTTGCTGAATTTTTTTCTAACCCCTAAATATGGGTATTATGGCTGTATCGTTGCATTTTTCTGTTCATCGATATTCCAGGTTGTCGTTTCTAAAATCATACAGGGAAAAATAATGAAAATATCGTGGAACAATAAAAAAGTTTTTTATTTACCTATAGGAATCGTATTACTTGCTGCCATTTTAGAATTTGTTAAAATTAAAACCGGCGGTAATATGTTTTTATTTGCATTTATCCTTATTTTGATCTCGGGATTTTCGATATTTGCTTTATATAAAAATGAAATTTACAGCTTAATTGCAAAGTTACTGAAAGGAAAAAAAGTAAATTAAAAAAACTGGGTACATAATACAAAAAGTTTTGTTATATACATAGAAGTTTTTTATATTTGATGTCGTTTACTATAGAATAAAAAACTTCATGCGGCCAAAACTGGCCAATTACCAGGACAGGCAGTTATTGCCAATAAATTTATTAATTAAAAAACCAATGTCAATTATGAAGAAATCAATTTTACTTTTTGCCGGTCTTTTAATGCTGATAATGACACTCCAGGCACAGACAGTAACCGATTATGACGGTAATGTTTATGATACTGTAACTATTGGCACTCAGGTGTGGATGAAACAGAATTTAAGGGTAACGCATTATAACGACGGGACGGCGATACCAAATATTACAGATAACACACAATGGAGTAATCTTACAACAGGGGCATATTGTGACTATAACAATACGCCAAATTATAGTGCGATTTATGGCACGCTCTACAATTGGCATACGGTAAGCAAGGATAATTTATGCCCCACAGGCTGGCGAGTTCCGTCTAATGCCGATTGGAATTTAATGGAAAAATATCTTGACAATACTGTTGACACCAATGCCATTGGCTGGGTTGGAACCGATATTGGCAGAAAGTTAAAAGAAGCAGGGACAACCCATTGGAATAGCCCAAATACAAGTGCAACAAATAGTAGTGGTTTTACAGCTCTTGGTGGCAGTTTTCGGTACCCAAATGGTTCATTCTGGACTCTGGGAAATGACGGTGACTGGTGGACATCTTCAGTCTATAGTGTATCAGAATCTTGGTTTAGGCATCTTTTCTATTCAGAGTCCAGAATAGGGCACCCCACCCTCGAGAAGACCTATGGCTTTTCTATAAGATGCATTCAGATTAATGCTTATAGCATAGACGATTTTAATTTGCAAGAAAAAATAAATATTTACCCTAACCCTGCTTTTGACAAAGTGTATGTTAATGTAGATTGCGCCCTGACAAAAAATGCATCTTTGCAAATATACAATGTAATTGGAGAGTGTGTTGCGCAGCAAAAATTAGTAAGTGGAACGAATGAAATTGATATAAGCAATTTGTCAAAAGGTGTTTATATAATTAAAGTTGTCGATGAAGTAAAGTTTTTTCAACAGAAATTAATTAAAGAATAATTTTTTTTCTTCTCATGGATTCGACTTGCAATCAGCGGTGAGCGTGGGTATGCAGACAAGTTAGTGTTTTATCCGGCGGGGTATTCCTGGTCAGAAAAATGTCTGAAATATTGAGTGTCACATACGCCTGGGCTTATCATGTCGGAATTTATCGAATCATTATACTAAGAAAATACAAATAGCCACCACGAAAGAAAAGCATGTAGCTATTTTGAATATGTTTTATTTTTGCGCGAACCCCTTCTGAATCCCATTCGTATCAAGGATTTTGAGATCTGCACAAAAGTATTGAAATGTAATCAGAAAAAGAATACCTGACAATAAAACAACAACCATCAATCTCAAGATTTAAAATGGTCAAGATCTCAGTAATTCTTACTACTTATAATTCTGAAAAATTTATTCAGCGGACAATAGATTCTATCCTCAGTCAGGATGGGCTAAACTCTTTATTTTCTATTGAGCTTATCGTGATTGATGATTGTTCTACGGATCAAACGACCAGGATATTAAAAGAGAACAAGATTGATTATAAATCCACCTTAAAAAACTCAGGTGGTCCCAGTGCCGGCAGGAATATTGGCCTGGCGTTAACAAGAGGTGACTTTATCTGTATTGCTGATCACGATGATGCATGGAAACCGCATAAAATAAAGTCATTGCTAAGCATTTCAGGAATTGCACCTATTATTACTTCGGGATATACGTTAATCGATACGACCAATAATAAAAGCATTGAAAAAGTCAGAAAAACCGACAAACCCTATACCTTTTTCAAAAGCAATGAAACCTTTCTGAAGAAACTGGCAAAGTCGCAAAACTGCCAACAGACATACATCGGGAGTTTAATGTATTCTTCAGCATTCAAACATATTCAATTTGAAGAAGAATACGGCATGGGAGATTATGACTTTGGACTGGAACTTCTTGAAAATAATTGCAGTGTTGAATATACCGAATCACTTTATACCAGGTATGTTTTGGGCGAAAATCTATCATTGTTGGAATCTTACCGAATTAACGATTACAATAAAAATTTAAAAACGATTGAAAAATACCGTGCAAAATATCCCAAAGAAGTGAAAATAGCGCATTACAGGATAAATGGAAACCTTGCCCGTTATTATTATTTGATGGGAAAAATGAAACTGGCCAGAAAATACTTCCTGAAATCAGGATTGTCGCTCAAAACGATTTTGTATTTTATAACTACCTTTGTTGGTTCTTCGTATGTGAAGAAAAAATTCAATGTCTTTGGTTAAAATATATTATCGTTATGGGTGAACAGAAATTTCATAATCACAAGTCCTATCAGAATGAAAGTCCGCTTTTAATCAGGCTAATGTCAAATCCGGAAAAAGTACTGGATTTAGGATGTAACCAAGGCACTGTTTCCCGTCATATTATACGAACTTTCCCAAATGTTAAGGTATGGGGCATTGAAATTAATCCTGAGGCCCTTAAATTGGCGCTTCCTGTATTGGAAGACGGCTGGGCTTTCGACTTAGATGATTTAGATACTTTAGAAAACAAGTTGTCCGGTTTATACTTTGACCATATTATTGCCGGTGATGTATTAGAACACACATGGAAAATTGAAGAAATTACCGGAATATTGTATAAACATCTTGCTCCCAGGGGGAAAATTATTATTTCTGTTCCAAATTTTGGCCATTGGACTACATTGTTGGTGTTTTTTTCCAGAAAATGGCGACGTAATCCAAGAGGAATTTTTGACAAAACCCATAAAAAGGTAATAATGCTAAGAAATCTGCGTGAATTTGCCAGTCAATGTCCGGATGGGATTTTTAAAATTGCAAAAAGAAATTACAGATTCGCTGACACTTTAAAATGGCCCAAACTTAACAAATTGATTATTCTTGGGTTATACCCTGTCAGGTTTATTCCATATTTTCGGGATTTCATTACGTTCGGGTATGTAATTACCATTACCAAACCTTGAGACCTATCTTATCGGGCAAGAATAAACACACATCCGGGGAAATTCCAGATGATAAATAATAGTCAATCCTTACTACATTTGCCGGATTAAAGTTTGTCCAAAAAAATCAAAAAAAATAGCATGAATGATTTAGAAAAATATTTCAAAGAAAACAATAAAAGGCTGATTCACAAATTAACCCATTACTTTGATATATACGAAAGGCATTTTTCAAGGTTCAGAGGTAAAGAAATCAACGTTCTGGAAATAGGTGTTTCACAAGGCGGAAGTTTGCAGATGTGGAAATATTATTTTGGTGATAAAGCTAAAATATATGGCATTGATATAAATCCAAAATGCAAAGATCTGGAAGAAGAAAATATAAAAATTTTTATCGGGTCCCAGTCTGATAGAAAATTTCTTCGTGAAATTAAAAACACCATCCCCAAAATTGACATACTGATTGATGATGGTGGTCATACCATGAATCAACAAATAGTATCGTATGAGGAGCTATTCGATCACGTTAAGGAAGACGGCGTTTACCTGTGCGAAGATCTTCATACTTCTTATTACCTTACCCATGGCGGAGGACATAAAAGGAGGGGATCTTTTATAGAATATACTAAAAATTTCATTGATTATCTGAACGCCTATTATTCCGAACAAAGATCATTGAAAGTTAACTATTTTACGCAGAATGTTGATTCAATTCATTATTACGACAGTGTTATTGTTGTTGAAAAACAAAAGCACGACAAACCTTTGGTTCTTAAAACCGGAATTCAAAGTTTTGAGGATATTACACCAAGAAAAGGAATCATATACAGAGCTGTTAAGAAAAGCTGGGCTGTCAGGCGTTTTAATAAAATCTTAAGATTCTTCAGACTCGGAAGCTTTATTATTAAATGATCCATCAGCATATCTGTAAATCCCATTAGTATTCGCTGAAATTTTTCATACTTTATACAGCGTTCTTTTCTAACGCAAGACATACCAGAATCACCTTGTTTCTGTGGGTGACCGGTTAATATTTGCATGAATTGAATGAATCGCTAATTCTATTTTCTGCAGATAGAAAAAAACCGTACTTTTGAAACGTAAACCAGAATCCACTATTCTGTTTACGGAGCAAACCAAAAACGGGGGTTGTTAATATGAATCATTGCTGATGGCAGCTATACATCGTAAGGATTACATTTATGCTTATCTGACGGCCGTTTTTATATATACCGTAACGGCCGTTTTCAGTGTGGGCTACGAACGGGCCAGTGAACATTTTCACATCATTGAATTTGCTTTGTTCAAAATGGGTATAAACCAACCCGGCGATCTTGATGGGCTGTTTGCTGCCCATATACAATCAGGATTTCAGCCATTTGTAGCCTACCTCGCCTTACAATCCTTTCAATTTTTAGGGCTTCAGAATCCTTTTACCCAAATTGCCATTATCAGAATCTTTATGGGGCTGTTCTGTCTGGCAGCTTCACTTTTGGGCGTCAAAGCCCTCTTGCCCTCCATTAAAGAAGAATCGCTGCACATCCCCCTCATAATATTGACGCCGCTTTTATGGTTTTTGCCTTTTATTTCAGTACGGTTTTCCCCGGAAACGCTGTCAGGGAGTTTGTTTTTAATGGCTTTTAGCCTGGTATTATTCCGACGAAACCCTTTGTCTTCCTCTTTTATCTATAAAATCCCCTGGATCATCCCGGGGGTGCTCATGGGTCTGGCAGCCGACAGTTTCAGCCTGATGGCGATCGTGATTGTATCATTTATTTTCTGGCTCATCATCTATGGCAAAGAGAAAGGAGCCCATATTGCATTATTGATTGCCGGGATCGCTGCAGGACTGGCAATCGGAACAACCGCGAGCTATTGGTTATATGGAGATCTTTATTTCCCGTATCTCAATAATTTCACCCATCTTCTCTACGCACCCGTCCCTGAAAAAAGCCTGACTCCATGGTACTACTGGCTGCTTGAAATATTCATGAGTAGTGGATTTATCGTAGGTATCGTGGTACTATTATGTCTTTTTAGTTTCTGGATCTGGCACATAAAAAACCCTGTAACCTGGATCACCATGCCCTTTTTAGCGTTCTGTGTTTTTTTGCCGGATGTAAAAATATGTACCTTGTTTCCCCTCGCTTTTTTTATCCCGTACATCATCATTTATTCAGCGCAGGACCTGCTGATTTCCACAGAAAAGTACCTTGGGCCGCGCATTTCATCCTTCGGGTTTCATACAATCACCATTTTGTTTTTACTGGCCAACAGCCTTTTTATTTTCCTCTTTGCCTTTAAACCAGCGGATCCTGATACGGCCACCATACGATTTGTCGATCAACAATATAATGCGGAAGATATCCTTTTTTTGTATGCCGACAACAGCAATCCTTACGAAATCCGCAATCCTGAACCTATCTGGAAAAATTTTTACCTGCCCGCCCATCTCGAAATGTTCCACCTGAGTCAACCCGGAGAAGTGGAAGCTTTTTATTCGCGCAGGGATAAAATAATTTTGCTGTGCGTTCGGAAATCAGCACTGGATGCTGGATTTAAAGCGGATCCCGAAAAATTCATCAAAGTATTCGAAAGCCTGCCTACGGAATATTTCATGCTCACCAGCAATTACTGGGAAAAGGACTACGAAGCATTGGTGATCTATCAATACCATAATTGCAAACTAGTTTACTAACCAAGCCCACCTCCAAATGAAAAGAATCACAGGCTGGATCATTTTGCTGATCATTCTCGGCACTTTGTCCCTGTTCTTTTATCGGGGCGGCATGAAGCAATTTCCCCGTGCCATTCACGCCTGGGCGCAATCAGACCGGTATGCACTGGCCCTTAATTTCGAAAATAACCATTATAATTTTTTCCTTCCCGAAACCTATTGCCTGAACCCTCAATTCCCTGCAGAGCATACCCCTGCTTCCGAAAGGGGCATCACGCGGGTGGATTTTCCCATACATGAATATGCGATCGCGCTTATTATGAAGATCACGGGAAAAAGCTCTCCCTTTATCTTCAGGTTCTACACGCTATTGTGGGGTTTGCTGGGCATGCTGTTTCTTTTCCAACTTACACGGCGCTTCACCTCCTCGGTTTCTGCCGCCTGTTTTGTGGTGGTGTTTGCCTTTACCGCTCCGGTTTATACGTATTACCAGAATGGATTTCTACCCTCTGTGCCCGCTTTCTCCGCATTGTTGGGGGGTTATCTCTTTTTTCTTAGATACCGGCAACATCAAAAATATTCTGAACTGATAATTTCCATCGCCCTGTTTACGCTGGCAGCCCTTACGCGCACACCCTTTGTTATTTTCCTGATCGCACTCACGGGTCAAATGTGGTTGAATATGATCCGCTGTAAAAAATGGGACTGGAAGGTAATTCTCGCCCCCATCGCAGGATTCATCATCATTGCGGGTTACTTTCTTTACAACTTCCATCTGGGGAAAAAATACGGATCCGTCTTCCTGAGTAATGTTATGCCTCCCGCGAACCTGCGTGAAGTGTGGGACCTTCTGAAAACCATCCGCACCAACTGGATGTACGAATACCTTACGGGATGGCACTATCTGCTGATGGGTCTGCTCACAGTAATTGCCCTTACCACCATGATCATCCGGAAAAAAGTGGCAGACCTCGTGCGTGAAGGCTGGCTGCATTGGGCCATTGCTGCAGCGGGAGTGCTGTTTTATTTTGTTTTCATGATGCGGCAATTCGTGGCGCATGACTATTATTTTCTCGACACTTTTTTTCCGCTGATATTGCTCGCATTGGTTCTTTTGGGCGCTGCACTTCCTTTAAACAACAAGAAATACCGTTACATTACCCTCGTGGTTATTGTGATCTTTTCCTGCCTGTTTGTCCTGCAATCTCAAAAAATACAAACAATCCGCTACACAGAAGGCTCAAACAATCCGGTAGACGAAAGTATTCGTGATTTTACCGGCGCCGGCGCTTTTCTCGACCAGTCGGGCGTTTCGGCAGATGCACGAATGTTGGTATTGAATTCCTACTCGCCCAACATCCCGATGATCCTCATGAACAGAAAAGGTTATGCTGTATTCGGCGCTGAAGCCGGCGAAGCCCTACCCTTCATGGATAAAACCTGGGATTATGCTGTGGTTCAGGAGAACATGCCGGTCATGGACCTGATCTGTAAAGATTCAATTTTTTATCTGCAGTTAAAACGGTTATCATCTAACGGATACATCTCCGTTTACCGGCGTTGTGCCCCAAAAAACGCAACCAGTATGCTGGATTTCCTGCAGCTTGATGAGCAGACCATAACGTATTCCGACACTTTGCTGTTTAACCCTGACAGCCTCAATACGGAAAAGCCGTACAGAAGTTTTATCCATACTGATGACAGCGCGGGTGAATCGTATCTTGAAATGAAACCGGAAACTGAATTTGTTGAATTGTTGAATGCCACCAGCGAAACGCTGCATTCAGGAGCGGCTAAACGATTGTTTATTTCGGGGATGATCAGGAGCGACAGCCTTATTACCGATCAGTATCCAGAGCTTGTATTTGCCGTTAATGATGCCTCTGAAGCCTATGTTTATTACTCGTTTCGTATTGCACCTTACCTGAAATCTACAGCAAACGGATGGAAAAAATTTGCCTTTCAGTACGGGATACCGCAACAAAAAAACCCTTCAGATATTATTAAACTTTACTGGTGGAATAATGCAAAGGGACACTATAGGGTGGATAATGTGCGCCTCATTCTGGCGCGTTAAACCGTAGGATCTTTTAAAACATCCAGCACCCGGTCTTTATGATGGCGGGCCCCTGCAATACTGGCATTCAGTTCAAAACCTACGATTAATACCAGCGAATTGAAATAGAACCACATCATGATAACGATCAGGGTTCCTATAGAGCCATACAAAACATTGTAGTTCGCGAACTGATTAACGTAGAAGTTAAATCCCAGGGTCGTCAATAAAAAGAGTAAGGTTGCCAGGGTAGACCCGGCACTGATAAACCGGAAATGTGCTCTCCGGGCAGGTGCCAGATAATAAATAAAAGAAACGGCAAAAAACAACATCAGCACAACAACGATCCATTTCGTGAATTTTATCAGGAAATACACCAGCGTGTTGGTAAAGATCCCCTGTTCGCGCAGGTAGTCCAGAATCGCCGTCCCTCCGATGATGGACGCCACAGAAATCAACACGATCATAAACAGGATCAGCACCAGCACAATGGAAATCATGTATTGCTTCACGATGCCCCGCGTTTCGATGCTATGGGTGGTGCTGTTAAAGGCAGTGATCATCCCCAGAATTCCATTGGATGCAAAATAAAGGGTCAGGACAAACCCGATAGATAAGGCGCCACTGTGCTGCCGCATGATGATATCCTCGATGGTACTTTCAACAATGGCATAGAAATTTTCGGGTATTGCCCCACTGATCGTTCCCAATAGCGTGGCCTGGAAATCATGAACCGGGATATACGGTATCAGTGTAAACATAAAGATGATCGCAGGAAACAACGCAATAAAAAACTTAAAGGCCACCGAAGAAGCCCTGGTGGTCACCGCGCCATCGATAAGACCTTTGACAAAAAAAACCAATACATCATACAACGGAAGGCCATCAAAACCCGGCAAAATAATCTTTCGGGTGGCGTGTATGGCTTTACGCACAAACCGCGTATTACGGATTCTAATATAGTATTTGTTTTTTTCCAACAATGTTTTTTTATTGTATCGCTTTTAAGCTCATATCAAGACTTTTAATATGATGAGTCAGGGCTCCCACCGAAATAAAATCAACCCCGGTTTCTCCAAACGTCCTGATGGTTTCCAGGGTGATTCCTCCGGAGGCCTCGGTTTCGTAAGCTCCATGAATTTTTTCCACCGCAAGTTTAAGTTGTTCAGGGGGGAAGTTATCGAGCATGATACGGTGAACGCCGCCCACAGTAAGCACCTGCTGCAGTTCATCCATATTCCGCACTTCAATCTCGATACGAAGATCTTTATTTTTCTGCTTCAGATAAAGCTGCACTGCATCAATTGCTTGTTTGATTCCGCCTGCAAAATCAACATGGTTGTCTTTGATCATAATCATATCATACAACCCCATACGGTGATTTTGTGCGCCACCGGCACGCACGGCATATTTTTCGAAGATCCGCATATTCGGCGTGGTTTTGCGGGTGTCGAGCACCACGGATTTCAACCCTTCCAGGGCATCAACATAACGGCGGGTTTGCGTAGCGATGCCACTCATGCGCTGCATAAAATTCAGAACAGTGCGCTCCGCTGTAAGCAGCGAAATGGATTTTCCCCAAACGATAAAAGCCACATCCCCTTTCCTTATCCTCGAACCATCATGCATGTAGGCCTGCATCTGAACGTGGGGGTCGACCATGTGAAAGACCTTTCGCGCCACTTCCATCCCGGCAAGGACACCATCTTCTTTGATCAACAGTTTTGCCTTACCTTCTGCATCCGCTGGAATGGTGCTTAATGAACTGTGATCCCCGTCACCAATATCTTCGCTCAGGGCAGCTGCAATAATTTTGTCTTCTGTCATAAATAAAAAAATGGCTAAAGAATATTGATTATTCCTCTTCGAATTGAAGTTGTGTAATTTGAGACTGTCCGTTGATGGTTTTTACCAGAAAGTAGACACGGTATGGGCCACTATCAGAATCCAGCCGGCCAATGCAAAAGTTGGATCCCTCGCCCGAGAGGCCCTGATGACGGATGGTAAAACCCGAAGGATGGCTGGTACTGAAAAATCCTTTAACAATCAGTTCCGCCTGCGATTTCGAGTAGGTGCCTTCGCTTTCAGGAACGGTCAGGTCAATGGTTGCCGCAAAATATGATGCCAGCGCTTGTGCATCCCCTGAACGAATCGCGGAGGCCACTGCCGGAATGATATCTCCGTTTGCTGTGGTATCCGGTAATTGAATGGGTGACGCCGAAAGCAACTGGTGGCACAATAAAAATACGGCTAAAAGAAAAGGCCTCATGATGCTTGAATTTGAATCCCAGCCAGCACAAAAACCAAGCCAATGGCGGGGTGTGCAAACGGTTGCACAATGGGTGATTAATTGAATTTCAACAAATCATCACAAATATACTAGTTTCGTGATAAACGCCACCAAAAAACCGTAAAACAATTAAAGGAATCCCTGAATAAACATCAGCAAACCGGTATTAACCCAGCTTATTGCGGATAATCTGATAGATTTTATTTTTCAGTGAATCATAGGTGTAATTCTGAGGATAGACTGGCGTCAGAAAACTCACCTTGATGCGGGCAAAAGGTCTCGGGAAAATAGCTCCACGCGGCAGGGCCCTAAAGGCACCATCAATAACCACAGGCACCACCGGAACTTCCAGTTCTTTACTCAGAATGGCAAACGTACGTTTGAACTCGCCCAGGGCACCATCGGATGTCCTTGTGCCTTCGGGAAACACAATGATTTTCATCCCCTTTTTCAGCACCTCAGCCATTTTCTGAATGGATTCTTTTAAGTCTTTGCTGGTGTCAACAATAATCACATTGTTGCGATTGGCCATAAATTTCAGCAGGTGGGTATTCAGATGCTTTTCTTTGGCAAAGAAATAGGTCTTATTCATGGTTTTGCGTTTCAGAAAAGACGCTACGAATAAACCATCGAAAAAACTCTGGTGATTGGGAGCTATGATACATGGGCCTTCCGGAAGGTTTTTAATGCCTTGCGAGGAAAACCTGAAATAAATCTTGAAAAAACTCAGTGCTGCGTTTTTCATCAGATTAATCGTGGGCCAGGTGGTTGGGAGTTTCAAATGCACCTTTTCTTTAAGGATTTCCGACCAGCTCACTTCCTGATGTTTCTCCCACTTTTGATGCTGACTTACATATTCCGCAAGTTTTTCGAGTGTGGGATAGTTTTTATATTCCTGTTCAGCGATATTTACTCCGAAGTTTCTTGAGATCATATCAATCAGGCTTATGCGACCCAATGAATCCAGCGCCACATCATATTCGAGATGATCTGATGGGGCAATTGGTTTTCCGGTAAGGTCTACCAGCCATGCATGAATATCCTTGAATGCTTCAGAAGCAGGTATAGGTTCTTTCTTTTTTAATACCTGGGTAGCCGTTAACGATTCCGATAATTTAAAACGCTGAATTTTGCTCAGTTTGGTGCGGGGGAGATCCGTTTCGGTCAGGGTAAATTGTGTAATCCGTTTGTAGGAACTGACGTCCTTATTGTATGCCGGAAACACCACGTCCCTGAAATATTGGCGGGTATCGGCCAGTGCCTCGGCAGGTAGTTTTTCCTTATCAATTACGATGATTGCATGCAACATTTCCTGATGCATAAACACCGCTACTTCTTTAACAAAAGCAGCGTAGTGGATGAATTTTGTTTCGAGTTCTACCGGACTGATGTTTTTACCATTCGGCAATACAAGTATCTCTTTCTTACGTCCGGTAATCCTCAGATAACCTTTACTGTCAATGGTTCCGAGGTCGCCGGTGTATAACCATCCATCCCTCAGCGTTTCGGCCGTTTCTTCCGGCCGGTTGTAATATCCCATCATCACATTCGGGCCTTTGGCCACCACTTCCCCATCCCTGATCTCCATCTGTAATCCGGGCAACGCTTCCCCGGCGCTGCCGATTACCACGCGTCCCGGACGGGTAAACGTGATCATGGGAGCCGCTTCGGTCATTCCAAAACCTTCAAGGACTTCAAATCCCAGGATATGGAAAAAATTCCCCACTTCAGGATTCAATGCCGCACCGCCTGCTACAAGTATTTCAAGGTGACCGCCTAATCCTTCATGTACTTTGTGGAAAAGCTTTTTGGCCAATCCCCTTGCATGTAATCCCGAAACTATTTTGAAAAGCATCCGTCCGGCAAAACTTGCCTGAATTTTAGCCCGGATACTTTTGTATAGAAGTTCATATAAACGGGGAACACCGATCATGATGTTCACCTTGTTATTTTTAAGTGTTTCCAGGATGTCGGCCGCCTGCATGGAGGGCGCCATCACTACGGTTCCGCCCGCCTTTAACGGGGCCATCAGCGAACCCGCCAGTGGAAAAATATGATGCAGCGGTAATAAAACCAATACCTGCCGTTCGGGTGTAAAAATCTTTATATCCTCCGAAACACCCTTAATGTTAGCCGCCAGGTTCGCAAAGGAAAGCATCACCCCTTTCGGAGTGCCCGTGGTACCCGATGTATAGATAATTACGGCGAGCTGTTCGGGACGGTTATGAAATTCAGGGAGTGCCGTGTTCTGAAGTTGGGGTAGCTGCACTTCTTCAAAAATGCGGCATTCGGGCTTAAAGGATGAGATACTGAGTGCTTGTTGTAATAATTCCTGCTGTTCGTGCCCGGCAAAAATCAACTCTGGTTTACAATCCTCAAGGATGTAGGCAATATCTTCTTTTGAAGAACCCGCATCAATGGGAACCACACTGCTGTTATTCAGAAAAGCAGCATAAAAGGCATACACCCACTCAACCCTGTTGGAGGCCAGTATCGCTACCTTTTCTGTATGCTTGTCGCTGAACGATAGTGCGAAACGCTGAATATTCTGTAACAATCCGGTGTAAGTAACCTGCTCATCTTTGGTAATCAAAGCGGCCTTATCCGGGTAACCGGTATTTATCATAATGATTTTTGTTCTGTGAAGAACGCACAAAACTACTTTAGAACCCGGCAGATTAAAATAATGGTTCCTGAAATTTTTCGTCCCTTTTTCACAAATTACAGCACAAAGGTACGATATTTAGCTCACCCACTTTTCAGTGTTTATACTGGTTATAAATTAGCCAAAAGAGGAAGCGTGCGTAATTTCCTGAGGTAAAGGATAGTATCGCCACGAAACAGGCAAGAATGCTGCATGCTTTTTATGATCTTTTAACATGGAAGGCACAAAAAAAAGGCCTGCGGCGCTTGCCACGAAGGCACTAAGGCACAAAGAAAACAAATGATTTTTAATGCGTTAGCTTTTCAAATATGTGACAACAATCTGGATTTTTTTTCGAACTTTGCACCCCACTTACAGAACTTTTAAATTGAAAATCACCCTCATCCTCAACGGTCGCACAGAAGAAGCGTTTTTAAAAGAAGCCTTTGCCTATTATGAGCAGCGACTGAAGCATTATGTCCCTTTTCAATGTATTGAGATCCCTTCTCCCAAAGCCCTGAAGTCGCTGACCGAAGAACAGGTGAAAGATAAAGAATATGAATTGCTGCAGAAGCACATACAAGCCGGTGACATTCTGGTATTGCTGGATGAGCGGGGTAAAGAGTACCGGTCAGTGGAATTCGCAAAGTACCTCCAGGTAAAAATGAACCAGAGCACCAAAAACCTGGTGTTTATTTGTGGCGGGCCTTACGGATTCAGCGAGGCGTTGCTCAAAAGGCCCCACGAAAAAATATCACTTTCGCGCATGACCTTTTCGCACCAGATGGTGCGCGTGTTCTTTGCCGAACAATTGTACCGGGCCTTCACTATTTTACGCAACGAACCCTACCATCACGAATAATCTTTAAAGCAGGCAACGTTTTTTATTTTCCTGCGTCATTATGCATGCAGGTATTTACATAAGTACCTGCAAAATCATTCATATTGATCGAAAAAAGGACATGAAAAAAATTCACTATTTTCTGGGCTTACTGTGTTTACTGATACTTCCCCCTGCCTATGGACAGGAGAACCGAGAGGTTTTGTTTTTAGGAAACAGTTACACTTATGTCAATGATCTGCCGCAAACCTTCAAAAGTCTTGTACAGGCCATGGGTAAAACCCTGATGGTGGATTCTTATGCGCCCGGCGGATATACCTTTCAGGGCCACAGCACGGATGCTTCAGCGATTGCCAAAATACAATCGCGCAACTGGGATTATGTGATTCTGCAAGAGCAAAGCCAGCTACCTTCTTTTCCGCCCTCACAAGTCAGCGCAGAAGTGTTTCCTTATGCAACAAAGCTGGACAGTATTATCACAGCACATGATCCGTGCACGGAAACAGTGTTTTTCATGACCTGGGGCCGCAAGAACGGCGATGCCGGTAATTGCGGATCCTGGCCGCCTGTATGCACATATACAGGGATGCAGGAGCAGTTGCGGAAGAATTATTTACAAATGGGCATCGACAACTCCGCCACGGTAGCACCAGTTGGAATGGCCTGGTACAAAGTTGTGCTTCAAAGTCCCGCTTTCGACCTGTGGTCAGCCGACGAAAGTCACCCCAGCGTTTACGGAACCTACCTCACTGCCTGTGTGTTTTATGCAACCCTGTTCCACGAAAGCCCCGAAGGCTGTCCGTATATTTCGACGATTTCAGCGGCTGATGCCGGATTCCTGCAGCATATTGCAGCCATTACGGTGTTCGACAGCCTGGATCAGTGGGCTGGTCCGGGAGATAAAGCGTATGCTGGTTTTAATCCGCAAATAAACGGTCTGACCGTGGCATTCAGCAACCTTTCGCTGAATTCAACCCAATGGAGCTGGGATTTCGGAGATGGTATCACTTCAACGCTGCAAGCGCCCTCACATATCTATGCCGGCGCAGGAGACTATCTGGTCCGGCTCACCGCACAGAACGTGTGTTTTGAAGATACGCTGATCGATACAGTCAGGCTGGTTACTGTTAGCATACCGGGAAACAACGCATCGGAAAACATCCTACGTCTCAGCCCGAATCCCTGCAAAGAATCCATTGTTCTTTATGGTGATTCAGAATCTCCTTCCGCTATTACCATCATGAACACCTTAGGAAAAATAGTTGTGGAAATTCCGGAGCAGAATAACTTTCCTGTCCATATTGATCTACGAAGCCTTCCGGCTGGATTGTATATTGTCAGAATCGACAATTCACGGGGCACACAAACACTTTCTCTGATAAAATCCGAGTAACGGGGAATCAGGAAACCATCAACCGGAGCATTGCCGCAATCATTTTATCGGCACCTTCTGCGATGCGTGCAATGCTGCAATTGAGCATGTAGCATGGCGTTGAGACGATTTTGTTTTTTTCGTCGACCATGATTTCCCCCGCGGCTATTGTGTGGTGTTTCGCTCCCAGCTGCGCAAGGTGGGCGGCTGTTTGAGGATCATTTCCAATGGTCAGGTCAACATTACCGAAAACTTTTGCAATAATTACCGGACTGATACACATGGCCCCGATGGGTTTTCCGAGTTCGTGCATGTTAATCAGCACTTCTTCCACTTCCGGAATAACCTGCATGTCTTCCCCTTCAAACGCATAAGAGGATAAATTTTTAGCGGCGCCATAACCTCCGGGAAGAACAATGCCATCATATCTGGCCGGATCAAGTTCAGACAGCGGGGAGATTTTTCCGCGGGCAATTCGGGCGGATTCAGTAAGGACATTCCGCTGTTCATTCATCTCTTTACCGGTACGATGATCGATTACATGAACCTGCAAGCGGTCTGGAGCGAAGATTTCGTAGCGGGCACCGGCCTTGTCAATGGACAGCAATGCCATAACGGCTTCGTGAATCTCAGCACCATCAAATACACCACATCCGGAAAGGATTACTGCGAACTTTTTCATGGGTAAAAGTATTTTGTGTGTAATCGATTAATACTTCTCTTTATTAAAATTCTCAAGCCATTTGAGGGATTCGGGAGGAACATGTGCATCAAGTTTTTCAAGAAGGGCCTCTTCATTTTCATCGATCACAAAGAAATCGTTATGCTCGGGACGGATAAAACCGTACTGAATTCCGTTGGCAACAAGGGCGCGAAACGGTTCAAAATAACCAGCCGTATTCAATAAGCCGATGGGTTTTTTAATAATATGAAGCTGACAAAGAGTGAGTACTTCGAATAATTCGTCGTAGGTACCGTATCCGCCGGGCATCGCAATAAATGCATCGCTGAGATCCACGATTTGCGTTTTACGCGCATCCATGCTTTCAACCGTCAGCATTTCCTGAACCCCCAAATGGGCGAGTTCCACTGCGGCAAGTTTTTCCGTGATCACTCCGGTGACTTTCCCTCCGGCATGTAAGGCTGCATCGGCCAAAGCCCCCATTAATCCAACATTTCCACCGCCGTAGACGACTTCAATCTTCCGCTGTGCTAACAGCTGTCCCATATGCTGAGCGGCCTTCAAAAAACAGGGCTGGTTACCTGTGGCAGAGCCGCAAAAAACACCAACAGCCTTTATAACGCTTTCGTGATTATTTACCATAGCGTAAAATTACAAAAATCCTGACACCCAGCCGTAAGTTTCTGACTTTCCGGCCTGAAAAAGACGTACTTTTGCACTCTATGGAATATTACCAGCATCAAATGAGCGGCGGAATCCGAAGTATTTTCACCCCGACCAGCTCACCAGTATCGCACATTGGCATTATCATCGGGGCCGGATCGAGGGACGAAGAGAAAAAAGAACACGGCCTGGCCCATTTTATCGAGCATACTGTTTTTAAAGGCACGCGCAAACGGAAATCTTTTCATATCCTTAGTTACATCGACAATATCGGCGGAGAAATCAACGCGTTTACTTCCAGGGAAGAAACCTGCCTGTACGCTTCCGTTCCGCTCCCCTTTACGGAAAGGGCCATGGAACTACTGTCGGATGTTTTTGCCAACAGCACCTTTCCTGAAAAGGAAATACAACGCGAAAAGGAAGTGGTGATTGAAGAAATTCACTATTACCGCGACCTTCCGGACGAAACCATCCTGGATGAATTTGAAGAACTGGTATTTTTAAACCATCCCCTGGGCCGTTCCGTGCTGGGCACACCTGACTGCGTAAAGGCATTTACCAGCGATCAGATCCGCCAGTTTATGGCGCGCCATTATACCGCTCCAAGGACTATACTAAGCTGTGCCGGTAACCTGAAACCTGAAAAGTGGCAGAAATTATCAGAAAAATATTTTGGCCACATTCCCTTAGCGGCTGAAACGCCCCAAAGAACACCCTTCAGCGGATACCAGGTGTTCAACAAGGCCGTTCCCAAAAAAAATCACCAGGGCCATTGCGTAATGGGCGGTCCGGCCTATGCTTTCGCAGATGAAAAACGCATCGGGCTGGTATTACTGAACAATATTCTTGGTGGACCCGGTAACAATTCCCGGTTAAACATGGCCATCCGGGAACGGAAGGGTCTGGCATATAACATCGAATCGAACTACAGCTCATACTCTGATACCGGGAGTTTCAGCATTTACCTCGGGGCCGATCACAAAAGCATTCAGCAGGCCATAGAGCTGGCACGCAAGGAGCTTAAAAAACTATGTACCGACAAGCTGGGGACGCTGCAAATGCACCGGGCCAAGCAGCAAATTATCGGACAAATGACCGTAGGCCAGGAATCGAACCTGGGCGAAATGTTATCGATGGGAAAAAGCATATTGGTCAGAGGCAGCGCTTATTCACTTGAACAAGCCATTCACGATGTTGAACAGCTCGATGCCGGAGGATTACAAGAGATCGCCAATGAAATTTTTGATCTCGACCGCATCAGCACCATACTCTATACGTCGAAAAAATAAATGTTATGACAGACGAGCTTTGGGAATATGCAGAGCGTATGAGCAAGCCCGAATCGGCGGTACTCAGCAAGCTGAACCGCGACACGCATCTGCACATCATGCACCCGCGCATGCTCAGCGGGCATATACAGGGGGCTTTCTTATCCATGCTTAGCCGGATGATCAAGCCTGAACGTATTCTGGAAATCGGGACCTATACCGGTTATTCCTGCATTTGCCTTGCCGATGGACTTCAGCCCGGGGGCGAAATCATCACCATTGAACACGATCCGGAACTGCGCGAGATGGCAGAATCCTACCTTTCCGAAGCAGGTATTTTATCCAGCGTTCGTTTATTGACGGGAGAAGCCACTGAAATAATCGCAGGACTGCAGGGACCGTTCGACCTTTGTTTTCTGGATGCCGACAAAAGGGATTATCCGGCCCTGTATCCCTTGCTCATGGGACTTACCAGGCCCGGGGGCTATATCATTGCAGATAATGTTTTGTGGTCGGGAAAGGTCCTTGAACCGGCAGCCTCCGGTGACCGCGATACGCGGGGATTACAGGAATTTAACCTGATGGTGCGAAACGACCAAAATGCAGATAATGTCTGCCTGCCTTTTGACGACGGGGTTATGATTATCCGTAAAATATTGTAAAGACAAGGCATGCCTTGTCTTTACGGTACAACGACAGAAAGACAAGGTGTGCCTTGTCTCTACGGTTCAAAAATATTTTGCGAAGAAGGAAATTATCTGGCGATTCCCATGCGGACGTCACGGTTATAATGCTTCATATAACCACATTTCGGGGTGCCACAACCAACGATTGAAATAACAATAGCAACTAAACAAATGATTGAAAGAACTTTTGATGTTTTGCTGTTGGTGGATGTTCTCATGTTTGGCGGTTGGTTTTAAATTGTGCTGCAAAAGTACTTATTGTTTTCAATCCCACAAGGCTTAATTAACTTTTTTTTCACTTTTAACATTTAAGGCACGGGTAAAAGGCCTAAAGGCCTTTCTTCTGCCACAAAGACACGAAGGCGCGAAGAAAATATATTGTTCATTTTCAGAATATTGCATTGTAATACTCAGTACAGTAGCACCCCCAGTCGTTTTAACCGGTTTTTAATGTGCACTAATCCTCAAAGATAATTTTCGACCGGTTGGTGATAAAATATTTTTGCAACCAGGTTTCAGGAATAAATTTATTGTTAATTTTGACACCCTTGTCAAACCCTGTTGTCAAATTTATATCTTAATGAAATACAAAACATTAACAAATCCGGAAGATAAAATTATCGAAGCGGCCAACAAAGTATTTTTAAAATACGGCGTTGAGGCGGCCACCATGATGCAGATTGCGGATGAAGCTGGAATCAGCCGGACCTCACTGCATTATTACTACCGGAGCAAGGCCCATCTGTTCGAAACAGTCTTTGAAATGATTGAATGTAAGATGGTTCCAAAACTTTCAGACATTCTTGAAGCCAGGGTATCCGTAATAGAAAAGATACAATTATTTGTGAATGAATACATTGACCTGATTACAGAGTATCCGGGAATCCCCGGATTTATGTCGGCAGAAATTCAGCGAAACCCCGAGTGGATCATCCGCTTATACAAATGTAAGGAGTTGGATTTCGATGGATTAAAAGCTGATATCAGAAAAGAATCAGAAGCAGGCCGTTTAAGGCCTGTAAAAACCGAAGATCTGTTTGCCAACATCATGGGAATGTGTGTATTTCCTATTCTCACCAAACCTGTTTTTAAAGAACTGGCTTTTGATGGCAAGGAGGACCAGTTCGTCGAGTATATGTCGTCGCGCAAAAGGGAAGTTATGGTGGTAATTAAAGCCTGGCTTACGCCCGAAACTATTTCTATCAACTGATTTATCACTAAAAAAACTGACTTAACGATGCAATCAACGATACTTGGAATCGATATTGGCTCTACCACAGCAAAAGTCATTATGACCAACGCGCGGGGGGAAGTTTTATATTCTGAATACGTCAGGCACAACCTGAAACTGGTTGAAACCCTGCAGGAAATTCTCGACAACATCACTAAAAAATACGGTGACCTCCATATAAAAGCCGCTTTTACAGGATCTGCCGGGATGGGCATCGCTGAAAGCACCAATTTGCCGTTCATCCAGGAAATCATCGCGGCAGGATTGGCCGCAAACAAGCTGTATCCGGGCATTAAAAGCCTGATTGATATTGGCGGGGAAGATGCAAAGCTGGTATTGTTCAGCGACGCCAAGAAACCAGATATGCGCATGAATGGAAACTGTGCCGGGGGAACCGGGGCGTATATCGATCAAATGGCATCATTGCTGGGCGTTTCGGTAGGTGAACTGGACGAGATGGCCGGAAAATCCACCAAACGTTATCCCATTGCTTCCCGTTGCGGGGTATTTGCCAAAACAGACGTGCAGAGCCTTTTGAGCCGGAAGATTAATCTGAACGATATTGCGGCCTCTATTTTTCACGCTGTAGCCGGACAAACTGTAAATTCCCTTGCCAGGGGATGCACCATCGAGCCAAAATTGCTGTTTTGCGGCGGACCCCTCACCTACATCAGCAACCTCAGAAAAGCTTTTTCGATCCTTCTGGGCATTGGTGAAGAAAACATTGTGGTACCCGTAAAAGCTGAACTTTTTACCGCGCTGGGAACGGCCTTATCGGTGAAAACCGGACAAAAATCTGTGCTCATTTCAGAATTAAAACAACGATTAATAAGCGGACAGAAGATAACCCACGAAAGCAATGTGCTGCAGGCCCTTTTTGAGGACGAAAAAGATTTCGCGCAATGGAACCAAAACAGAAGTATCATTAAAGTGCGTGAGCAGGAAATTGAAGACGGAATGCATTGTTACCTCGGCATCGATTCTGGTTCTACGACCACCAAAATTACCGTGATCAGCAACGACGGAGCGCTGCTATATAATTTCTATAAAAACAATTCAGGCGCACCACTCGAAACTGTGGTAGAAGGTTTAAAAATCCTTGCCCAAAAAATTGAAGCAGAACACAAAACCATTATCATTGATCAGTCCGCCGTGACCGGTTACGGGGAAGAGCTGATTAAATCGGCCCTGGGCCTCGATCATGGCATTGTTGAAACCGTGGCGCATTTTCTGGCAGCCAGCTATATTGAACCCAATGTCAGTTTTATCCTGGATATCGGCGGGCAGGACATCAAAGCCATCAATATAAAGAACAACGCCATCACCAATATTGAGATCAATGAAGCCTGTTCGTCAGGCTGTGGCTCATTTATAGAAGGTTTTGCCAACACCCTCGGATACACTCCCCAGGATTTTTCTACGATTGCCACGCAATCCACCGCGCCCTACGACCTGGGTTCGCGCTGTACCGTATTCATGAATTCCAAGGTAAAACAGGCCTTGCGTGATGGTGCGACCGTGTCTGACCTATCTGCCGGACTGGCTTATTCTGTCGTAAAAAATTGCCTGAACAAGGTATTGAAAATAAAGAGCTACTCCGAAATCGGCGACCATATTGTAGTACAGGGCGGCACCTTTAAAAACAAAGCCGTTTTCAGAAGCCTCGAACTGTTGTCAGGAAAAAAGATTGTTTCCTCCGATAAACCGGAACTCATGGGCGCCATGGGAGCCGCATTGTATGCTAAGCACGAACATGAATTATATGGATTAAAAAATCAGAAATTCATTGGGCTGGCAAATCTTGATTCCGTAAAGGATTATACTACGAAACTCTCGTCGTGTAAGGGCTGCACCAATCAATGTAAAATCACCGTCTATAAATTCCCTAACGGAAGAAGCTGCTATTCGGGCAATAAGTGCGAAAAACATTTTTCGAACAATCCGGAAATTAAGGAAAAAGAACAAAATATTATTGAGTTCAAAAAGCAGATCCTGTTCAACAGGAATATGGTTCCGGAAACGAGCATCCATAAAAAAATCGGCATCCCGCGGATTTTAAATATGTACGAAAATTTCCCTTTCTGGAATACGCTGTTTACACAATGCGGAATTGAAGTCATGCTTTCGGATGAGAGCAGCAGCGCCATTTACGACAAAGGCAACGGCGCCATTATGTCGGACAATATTTGCTTTCCGGCCAAGCTTTCACACGGACATATTGTGAATTTGATTGAGAAAAAAGCCGAGATCATATTTTTTCCTTTCGTGGTTTACGAAAAGAAAGAATTCAATACTTCTTCCAACAGTTTCAACTGCCCCATTGTTACAGGCTATTCGGAGGTTTTAAAAAGCACCACCGTATTGCTTGATCAGCTGCACATCCCATTCCACGCACCTTCCGTGAATTTCGACGACACCAGCCTGCTCAAAAAAGCCTGCGGGCAATACCTGAAAAGTCTGGGTGTCAAAAAATCGGTATTCAACGCTGCGTTCCAGCTTGCGCTGGAAGAACGCGACCGTGTGAAAGTGGCCATACTCGCCAAAAACCAGGAAATTCTGCAGGATGCCATTACCAAAGACAAACCTTTGGTGCTGCTGGCAGGCCATCCGTACCATATCGATCAGCTCATTCATCAGCAGGTTTCACAAATGATTTCCGACCTTGGGGTTGGAGTGATCAATGAAGAAATCGCCGTTGACAACACAAATGAAGGCTTTGAGGAATTTTATTCGGTATCGCAATGGGAATATCCCAACAGGGTGCTGCAAGCCGCCTGGTGGGCCTCGCAGCTCGACCACAACATTGGGTTGCTGCAACTGAATTCATTTGGCTGCGGTCCCGATTCCTTTATCATTGATGAAATCGGCGACCTGACCAAGCGCATGGATGTGCCCTATGCCCTGATACGCATTGATGAGATCTCGAGTCCGGGCTCCATCAGACTGCGTTTGCGATCGCTGGTGGAATCCTTAAAACTCAAGGCCGAAGGCCGGATCAATAAAAGTAAGTCGCCCTCCGACCAGAGTAAGTTCGCGATCTTTGATCATTCCGATGTGGACAAATCCATTATCGTTCCCTGGTTTTCAGATTTTTACTCCCCCTTTGTGCCCCATCTGGGCGCATTAACCGGGTATAAAATCATCAACCTCCCCCCCTCCGACCAGCAATCCATTGATTACGGGCTGGATTACGCCAACAATGAGATTTGTTATCCCGCCACCCTGGTGGTGGGCGACGTCATTAAAGCGTTAAAAAGCAATACCTACGACCTTAACGACATTGCTGTCGGAATTACCCAAACCGGCGGTCAGTGCAGGGCCACAAACTATATCGCCCTGATCAAACGGGCCATGGCCAGTGCAGGATTCTCGAATGTTCCCGTGATTGCCGTTGCCACCAATGACGGGCTTAACAACCATCAGCCCGGGTTTAATCCTGACTGGAGGAAAGCCCTGAAGCCGACGTTTATCGCGTTGATGTATGCCGACAGCCTTTCGCGAATGTATTATGCCACGGTATGCCGTGAACAAATTCCCGGAACCACCAACCAGCTTCGCGACCAATACCTTGAAAAGGCCGTCAAACTTATGGAAACCGGGGATTATAAAGAAATCCTAACGCTTCTCCGTGACGCCGTTGTTGATTTTAACGCTGTCGCGATAAGGGCCGAAGAAGTGCAGACCGTAGGTGTGGTAGGCGAAATTTACATTAAGTACAATTCATTCGGGCAGTTTGATGTGATCAACTGGCTCATACAAAACGGCGTTGAAGTGGTTCAGCCGCCGTTGCTGCACTTCTTTATGCAATCGTTCATCAACACCAGAGTCACCAAAGAAGAGAACATCCTCGACTCGCGCTCGAACCGTTTTCTGATGCTGTTTCTGCAATGGCGTGCGGGGCGCTACATTTCGCGCTTCGAGAAAACACTGAGCGCTTTCCGGCACTACCGGCCGGTTTACGACATTCAGCATGAGGCGCGACTGGCCTCTGATATTCTAAGTCTGGCCAACCAGTATGGCGAAGGCTGGCTGATACCGGCAGAAATTGCTTCATTCTCGCGGCTCAACATCCAAAACGTCATCTGTATGCAACCCTTCGGCTGCATTGCCAACCATATCATCGGAAAGGGCATGGAGAAGAAAATCAAAAAGCTCTACCCTGATGTGAACCTTTTGTTCCTCGATTTTGATTACGGAACCAGCAAGGTCAACCTTATCAACCGGCTGCATTTTTTGTTGCAGAATCAGGATGAGCACCTGGCAATCGAAGAAGTTACTAATCCCTAGTCGGGAGGACGCCCATTCCATGGGCGGGAACGCTCCGGGGCGATTCGTGAGGGCGCCCACTCCATAGGTGGGTACGATCCGGGGCGATCCGTGAGTGCGCCCATTCCATTGGCGGGTACTCATGGGGCGATTCGTTTTGGTGGTTTGTGCGGTATCTTTGTAATAGGAATTCCTTTAACCACAGGCCCGCGTTTTGGCGGTAACGCCTGACAAAAGATAAGGTTATGAAACAGTTTACAATACAGGTTAAGGATGATAAAGCCGGGTTTTTTATCGAGTTGATGAGGAACTTCAGTTTTGTGCGGATTAAAGAAATGACCGACGACGGCACCACTCCGGAAGACCAGAAAGATTTTACCGATCAGCGGGTAAAAGATTACCTGAGAAATCCCGCGGTTTTCCAGGAATTTAATGATGTGCCTAAAGACCTGGATCAGGAGGCGTCTGAGTTAGCGCGTTGAGGCTGGAGGGGCGGGTTATCCTTGTAGCATTCCTTTACGGTGAGGGGAGGAAAAGGGTGAATAGTCTATTGTGGAATGTTATACTGATTTTTGCACTGATAAAGTATTCTATGCACTAAAATACAAAACATTTATTCAGAAAAATTTTTCTGTGACGAATGTTAGGTTTGTAACTGATTTATTTCAGGCATCGTGGTCTCTTCTCATATTTGTTATAATTTTTATAAGACTGCATGTTGTATTTCTTCGTTCATCGGCACAATATTTAGCAAGTTGGATGCTTATTGTGAAACTTCAGTAAACAATTTACGAACTTTCTTTTTTGTTCTATTTGCATCCTTTTTAATTTTATTTATATCATAATATTCTGAATGCCCATACCTCGCTTCATTATAAAACAATGAAAACAAATCATTAAATGTCGTGTTTCTCTTGTAAAGCTTTCCGTTTAAATATAAAAAGTTATTTTTAATTAATCCCATAATTTTGCCGGGTTGATTCGTTGATAAAGGACTATTATTTTTGAATAAAGCATCAATGCTTGTTGTAAGCACAGTAGTATTTGAATCAACAATTTTACACCTGGTATAATTATAAAAATAGTTATTTAGGCTATCATTGTACTTAATTTCTTGTAAAAAAATAGTCTTTTTATCTTTTTGCACCCACTCTCCAAATATTACTTTGTGCCTTCCTCTTAACATATGGATTTCAATGACAAAAATATTATTATTAAAAAAATTAATACTTTCATGATATTTATAGATACCGAAAGACGAATATCTAATTGGTTTTTGTGGTTTAATAACTTGCGGAATAGTGTTGATACTTCTACAAGAAATTAAATGTAAAAGTGCTAAAGCTATTATAATTTGACTTTTATGTTTCATTATTGTAAGGTCTATCATTCAACAATCTCTTTAGAAGCATCAATTATTGGAGGAGTAAATTTAGCTTTTTGATGAATCTCATATTCTGCTATTGACGATTGAAACAAAATTCGCAACTGTAATTTCAGAACCGGAGCTGCAATATTCAAATCAACCTCATTTCGGAGTGCATTGTGGAATTTGAACCCCCAGCGCAATTTTTCATTAATGTGATTAAAGTGTAAATATACAACTTTGAAAAATGCCTGCAACAAATTTGCGAACAGGTTCTCTGCATTATATTTCGGACGAATTCACGTAACCTGTAGGGATATAGAATGGTTATTTCCGTTCAATCAAAAGAAACACATAATTCGTTGTTGCAGTAAAAAGTTCTGGTACAGGCAATATTTAATTATCTTTGTAATATCATGAGTTTTATCAATCAACATATTGACCAAGTCAGAGACCTTTGCGTATCCAATAAGGTGAAAACATTATTTGCCTTCGGTTCTGTATTAACGGAAACATTTCGGGAGGACAGTGACATTGACCTGGTGGTTGATATTGACGAAAAAGATCCGGTTTCCTATACGGAGAAGTACTTTAATTTAAAATTTCAGCTTGAAGATATATTTAAAAGGCCTGTCGATCTGCTGGAGTTAAGAGCCATTAAAAATAGGTTCCTGAGGACGGAAATCGACAAAACAAAAGTTCAGCTTTATGGAGCGTGAGATTTATACATGGCTCGAAGATATCTGGCTGGCTATAGCTGAAATTGAATCATTTTTGCCTGGTGCCGAGAGTTTTTTACAATTCCGTAACGACCTTAAAGGTAAGCGAGCCATAGAGCGAAATCTGGAAATTATCGGCGAAGCGGTCAATAGGATTTTAAAGGTTCGGCAGGACCTACAGATTACACATGCACGTAAAATAATCGACACCCGCAACAGAATTGCTCATGGCTACGATACGGTTTCAGATGAGGTAATCTGGACAATTGTAACAACAGATCTTAAGTTTCTTAAAGAAGAAATCAACCTGCTAATCAATAACTAGCGCCAGAAATTTACACTCGTCGGTACCTCCCCTTCCAGATATTTGTATAATGAGTGTTTATTTATACCCATTATTTTTTTGCACCTAAAGCTAAAAAATCAAATATCTCATTATGAAAAATTTATATGCTTTTTTATTGCTTTCAATTTTTCTTTTTACTGCTTGTGATGATATTGAAAACCAATTAAGAGGAACTTGGGTTATTGATAAAGCCTATATTAATAACAATCCCGTGATATGGGATTTAATTGGTAACGCCATAGGATTGGATAAAGACATGACATGCAATCTTCCAATTATTTATGTAGATGACAGGCATACAATAAAAGAAACCGGCACATGGGAAATTATTGATAAAAATAAAGTAAAATACCTTCAAATTAAAACAACAAATTCCTTTTTTAACAGAACATTTGAAATCAGTAACCTGAGAAAAATTCAAGATCCTGTTAGTCTTGGCTATCTAATGAAAATGACATTAATAACCGATAGCCTCAGATTAGATTGTACAAGAGAATTATATTAATTACAATCGTTTCCGCTACTATGTCATTACTCCCAAAAGTTTCTCGGTTATACCCAAAACAATGGTGGATTTTTTAGAGTTTTTCGGTTATAACCGAAACTTTTATCGATTTTGTTAAGTTTTTCGGTTATAACCGAAAAACTATTTAGAGGTTTTCCACGACGCTTTCCCTTGCACTTTCTCCGATGTGATGGTCACATTACAGCTTTTGGCGTGGCCCATCGTGGCACTGCTGGTTATCGTTGAGTCGGGGCACGACGAAGTGCAAAATTTACTGCAACCTGATTGTATATGGCCCGGTGACAGGGAAAGTCGTACCCCGACAAGGTATAAGGTATAGTCACGGGGTGACTGCCCACCAGGCCAACGCTACATGGCAGTCGCCCCGTGACCAGCCCAAAACCTGCAACCCGAAACCTGAAACTTGAAAACTTTGGTTTTTGGGGGTACCCCCGTGCTCCGACTGGTTATCGTTGAGTCGGGGCACGACGAAGAGCAAAATTTACTGCAACCTGATTGTATGTGGCCCGGTGACAGGGAAAGTCGTACCCCGACAAGGTGTACGGTATAGTCACGGGGTGACTGCCCACCGGGCCCCCGCTGCATGGCAGTCGCCCCGTGACCAGCCTAAAACCTGCAACCCGAAACCTGAAACTTGAAAACTTCGGCTTTTGGGGGTACCCCCGTGCTCCGACCGGCTATCGTTGAGTCGGGGCACGACGAAGAGCAAAATTTACTGCAACCTGATTGTATGTGGCCCGGTGACAGGGAAAGTCGTACCCCGACAAGGTATAAGGTTTAGTCACGGGGTGACTGCCTACCGGGCCCACGCTGCATGGCAGTCGCCCCGTGACCAGCCCAAAACCTGCAACCTTTAACCAGAAACCTAAACCCATCCCCCAAAACAAAAAAAAACCCCCGTGTTTGCGGGGGTTTTGGATGATGTATGATGCGGCTAAAATTAATCAACGTTATCGTGAAGGAAGGTGTTGTTTTTCAGTCCGGTTTTTTTTTCGTCATCTTCGCCCAGCATGAGCTTGGATATTTCGGAATCGGAGGAGGGCTTTACATCGGAAAGTTCGACGTTACGGCGTTTGTAAGCCGGCTGGTTTTCGATTTCTGCCAGTCCCTGCGGAGTCCTGATTTTGATACTGAGCTCGCGCAGGCGCTGTGTGCGTTCCTGGTACTTTACATACATTTCCTTGTCCTCAGGCGTTTGATGAACCAGGGGCTTTTCTTTGGTCACTTCATACTGGTTATCGGACAGGGGTTCCTGAACGGTATTAACCACCGGGGCTTCCTGCTTCTCTTCAACAGGTTTCGTGGTGGTGAATTCAAAAGAGATCCCATTCACTTCTTCAATAGTGGTTTCAACCGTTTCCTCTTTTGCAACCGGATGGTCACTATTCAGATCGTTTGAATTCACAGGGGTTTCTTCGCGGTTGATGAGCTGGAAGTCGTTGTTTTCGACCGGAGTTTCAACCTTTTCAGTAACGGTCTCTTTCTTAATTTCACCTTCGAGCGGGTGGATGGTTTTTTCGATCGCGGGTGCCGAATAATTTACCGAACCAAGGGTGCTGGTAAACCCGGTGGCAATGATGGTAACACAGATATTGTTGCCCAGATTTTCATCGATTCCGCTGCCCCAGATAACCTCTGCGGTACTTCCGGCTTCAGCCTGAATGTAATCGGTGATTTCGGTAATTTCGTCCATGGAAATTTCCTGGTATCCGGAAGAAAGATATAACAGGACGTTCTTGGCTCCGTTGATGTTGCTTTCGTTGAGCAGCGGTGAATTTAAGGCCTTTTCGACCGCCTTGTGCGCACGGTCTTCGCCTTCGGCAATACCGGTACCCATAATGGCTGCACCGCTGTTTTTCATCACGGTATTTACATCGTTGAAATCGACATTCACACTGCCGGTAATGGTAATAATTTCGGCGATGCCCTTGGCGGCGATGGTTAAGATATCATCGGCTTTTCCGAAAGCCTCGCTGAGCTTCAGATCGCCATGTAATTCGCGCAGTTTATCGTTGCAGATAATCAGTAAAGTATCGACATATTTACGCATTTCAGCAATACCCTGATCGGCCTGCTGTTTTCTTTTTCTGCCTTCAAAAAGGAAAGGGATCGTTACAATGCCCACGGTGAGTATGCCCAGTTCGCGGGCAATGGAAGCAATGACCGGCGCTGCACCTGTTCCTGTGCCGCCACCCATCCCAGCGGTGATAAACACCATTTTGGTATTTACTTCGAGTAATTTCCTGATTTCATCGGCACTTTCGATGGCAGCCTGACGACCCACTTCGGGGATCGAACCAGCACCCATGCCTTCTGTAAGATTGGCCCCCAGCTGAATCTTGACCGGGACCTCGCTCATTTCCAATGCCTGACTATCGGTGTTGGCCAAGATAAAATCTACCCCGCGGATCCCTTGTTTGTGCATGTAAGTCACGGCGTTACTACCGCCACCACCTACCCCAAGGACCTTGATGATAGAAGATTGATTTTTGGGCGCTTCGAATTTCATAGAAATAGATTTATTGGAGTCTGTAAAAATAATATTTAAGATTGTGTTAATTGAAAATAAGTAAAACAATTTATCAACTAAGTATTGTTCATTATTCCATTCATAAAAGTCTGATTGACAATTATTTTATGAATAAATGTTGATAACTATTTCATATACAGTCAATTAACATCTTCTTCACCAAAAAACTCTTTTCCCTTCTTAAAAATAGAATCGAAAAAGGTTCCTTTGGTGCGCGTAGGGGCAGTTGGAGCGTTTTTATCGGTCGTTTTGATCCGGGAAGATTGTTGCACTCCCCTGAGAACGAGACCAATACCTGTTGCGTACATGGGTAGCGACATTTCCTCAGCCACATTGTCGGCCAGGTGTTCTGTCGGGTATCCGATGCGGGTATCCATACCTGTTTTAAATTCAGCCAGCTGACTGATATGTTTAAGTTGTGCCCCACCACCGGTAAGCACCAACCCTGCGATGAGCTTTTTCTCGTACCCTGAGTTTTTCACTTCGTAATAAACATGCTCGAGTATCTCTTCCATTCTTGCCTGGATAATGTTGGCCAGGTTCTTCACGGAGATTTCTTTTCTGGGCCGGCCTTTCAGTCCGGGTATGGAAACGATTTCCTCGGCTTTGCTTTCGCTGGCCAGGGCCGATCCAAACCTTACTTTCAGGGCTTCCGCCTGATCTTTAATAATGGTGCAGCCTTCTTTCACATCTTCTGTGATGATATCGCCCCCCAGAGGAATCACGGCGGTATGCCGGATAATATCGTCCTGGAAAATAGCAATATCGGTGGTGCCGCCACCAATATCCACCAGCACCACGCCTGCTTCTTTTTCTTCGTCGCTCAGCACGGAATCAGAAGAAGCGAGAGGCTCCAGAATCTGGTCCGCAATGAACAGTCCGGCTTTGGTTACGCACTTATTGATGTTACGCACGGCTGAAACCTGTCCGGTGATAATATGAAAATCGGCTTCGAGGCAAATGCCCGCCATACCGATCGGATGCTTGATGCCCGTTTCTTTGTCCACAATATAGGATTGCGGAATCACGTGAATGATCTCTTCGCCCGGCTGCATCACCAGTTTGTACATGTCTTCCACCAGGCGGTTGATGTCCATCTGCGAAATCTCATTGTCGAGACTGTCGCGGATCAGGCTGCCGCGGTGCTGGATGCTTTTTATATGCTGACCGGCAATACCCACATTCACCACCTTGATGTTCACCCCCGACTGGGCTTCAGCTTCAGCTACGGCTTTTCTGATCGAATCGACGGTGTATTCGATATTGGAAACTACGCCCCGCTTCACGCCCAGCGATTTCGCTTTGCCGTAGCCAAGGATTTCGAGTTTCCCGTAAGCGTTTTGCCGTCCGACAATCGCCGCGATTTTTGTAGAGCCAATGTCTAATCCAACAACAATTTCACTTGATTCCATATGTGTATTTATTTATTTTATTGTACAAACAACCTGATGCTGAAACTTCAAATTAATGGTATCGTATTTATCCCATCCTTCTTTTGATAATCCCAACCGGTAAAAAGCCCTCAGATTTTCGAATTTTTCTTTAACGGCATCGCCCTCTCCAAAGATAATTAAATGTTTTCCAACCATCGGCACCATTTCAAACTCGCCTTGTTTATTCAAGTATAACTGCTCGATCTGGGCTTTAAGAAAGGGATCCTCGTCAATGGCCGAAGCGATCGTGAAAATTTTATATAAGACAGTCCCGCTCAGCAGCGAGTCTTTTTTTGTTTTTATTTCGCTCATCAAAAGATTCATCTCCGGTGCAAAAACCTCGGTTATGTAGCCGCTGGCGAATAATACTTTTGCCGGTTTCCCGGGATTTACCGGCATCATCCGGCCGTCTTCGCTGATGTACCATTGTTCATGTGCTGCATTTTGCACCCTGACGATGGGCTTGCGCTGAACCACGTCGATGTGCACAACGCCATCCATACCGGCATACACAGCGGTTTTCTGCACATAAGGATTGCCCGAAATCAGCTGTTCGAGCGAATGGATATTGATTTTTTCCAGCCGCTCACCTTCGACGGAATCGGCCACCAGGGCCATATAGTCGCGGATCTCGCTTTCGGAAATAAAAAAATCTCCGTCAGGATGGTTGATGGTAATTTTTACGGCACCGCATTTTCGCTGCTGGTGATGCCTGATGGCCATACCCATGACCACGAACACCGCAATGAGCAGTCCCGACCAAACCAATAACAAGATTATGCGTCTTTTCATTTTTTCTGTGCCAGTTCTTTTTGCTCAATCACAAATTTTATTTTTTCCACCAGTTTGTCGATATCCCCGGCACCCATGGTGATCAGGACATCGATCGTACTCGTGTTTACCCAGGATTCTACCTCCGATTGCTCCATGCAGGCTTTTTCCTTACAGGTAATCTGTTCCATCAGCATTTCCGAGTTTACGCCCGGTATAGGCATTTCCCTTGCGGGATAAATGGGCAGCAGCACCACTTCGTCGAGCAAACTCAGGGCTTCCGAAAAACCCGCTGCAAAATCCCGGGTCCTTGAAAATAAATGGGGTTGAAAAATTCCGGTAATTTTCCTTCCGGGAAACAGTGCCCTTGCCGCGCCAATACAGGCTTTGATCTCTTCAGGGTGGTGGGCGTAGTCGTCCACATAAACACTTTCGCGGGTTTTGCAGATAAACTCAAAACGTCTTTTTACTCCTTTGTAAGTTTCAAGTCCTTGTTTAATCTCGTCTGCGTCAAGTCCCGCCAGATGCGCCGCTGCTGAGGCTGCGAGCGCGTTTTCGACGTTGTGCTTTCCGGGCACTTCCATGTGGATGTCTTCAATTTTTATCCCGGGGCCCACCAGGTTAAACACGAAAGAACCTGCTTCCACCCTGATGTTTTCAGCGCGGTAATCGCTTTGCGGACCACCGTAGGTCACAACCTTTTTATCGGTTTCAACCGGCATATCCACCATCGCATTTATGATGAGGGTGCCGCCAGTCCTGATCTTCGAAATAAATTCCGCGAAAGCGGATTTCAACGCATCATGCGTTTTGTAGATGTCGAGATGGTCAGCATCAACAGCCGAAACCACTGCAATATCGGGTTGTAACCGCAGGAAAGAACGGTCGTATTCATCCGCTTCAACCACTACAGTATGGGCATTCTCCGTAAGGATAAGATTGGTATGATAGTTTACCGAAATCCCGCCGATAAATCCGTTTACCGGAACTGCGGCCTGTTTCAGCAAATGCGTGGTCATGCAGCTGATACTGGTCTTTCCGTGTGTGCCTGAAATGGCGATGCAGTGCAGGTTTTGCGAAAGCCAACCCAGCACTTCGGAGCGCTTAACCATAAGAATGCTGTGGCTCAGGAAATACTGATATTCCTTATGGTCCACAGGGATCGCCGGCGTGTAAATCACGAGGTCGATGTTATCAGGAATGGCCTCCACCTCTTCGGTAAAATGCACGGGAATACCTTCCTGCACAAGCGCAGTGGTTAATTCTGTTGAGGTGCGGTCGTAGCCGGAAACCTCTTTGCCGAGCGTGGCAAAATAGCGGGCAAGGGCACTCATACCGATGCCCCCGATTCCCAGAAAATAGACTCTATGTATTTTATTTATTTCCATTATTGTTCAATTCAACAAACCCAGCACCACTGAAGCAATCGCATCATCGGCATCGGTTTTTCCCAGACCGGCGATACGCTGACGCAGGTGATCTTTGCGGGTTTCATCACCGATCAGACTTATCACTTCAGGGATTAGTTTTTCTTTGGTTTCAACATCTTTTACCAGGATAGCGGCCTGATGATTCACCAGGGCCATGGCATTATGTGTCTGATGGTCTTCGGCCACATAAGGGGAAGGCACCAGTATCACGGGTTTCTGAACCGCGCATAGTTCCGAAATAGCAATGGCTCCGGCGCGACTTATCACCACATCGGCCACTGCATAGGCAAGATCCATACGGGTAATAAAATCAAGCGTAACGATACCTTTTCCCGGAAAGGCCGCCACAGCTTCTTTTGCTTGTTCTTTATACGTTTTGCCGGTTTGCCATAAGAGCTGAATGCCCTGATCGGCCAGGCTTTTTAATCCGGCATGCACACTTTCGTTGATGGAGCGGGCACCCAGACTTCCGCCCACCGCCAGCACTACGGGCCGGGAACCGTCGAGACCAAATTCTTCCAATCCCCGCTGACGTTTGCCTTCAAGGTTTATCACTTCGCGGCGCACCGGGTTTCCGGTGAGCAGAATTTTTTCTTTGGGAAAATAGCGCTCCATGCCGTCGTAAGCCACACAGATGAAGCGGGCTTTGCCCGCCAGGATTTTATTGGTGATTCCGGGATAAGAATTTTGTTCCTGAAGTACTGAGGGAATTTTTTTCCGGGCAGCCATTTTTAACAGCGGACCGCTGGCATAACCGCCGACACCCACAACCACATCGGGTTTGAACTCATTTAAAATACGTCCGGCAGCACGCATCGCGGCCAGTACCTTAAAAGGGAACATCAGATTTTTCCAGGTCAGCCGGCGTTGAAAGCCGCTGATGTTTAACCCGATGATTTTATATCCGGCGGCAGGCACCTTTTCCATTTCCATTCTTCCATTGGCGCCCACGAACAAAATTTCCGCATGGGGTGCGGCTTTCTTAATAGCATTGGCAATCGCAATGGCCGGAAAAATATGTCCTCCGGTACCGCCCCCACTGATTATGATACGGATTTCACTTTTCATCTTCCATTGTATTTTGTTGTTCCGCTGGTACATTCCCTTCAACTGCGGGTACAGGTCCGGCCATCTCCACTTCAGTTTCGGTGGTGCGTGAAATGCTGAGCATAATTCCTATGGCCAGACTGGTGAACCAAAGGGAGGTCCCTCCCATACTTACCAGCGGCAAGGGTTGACCCGTTACCGGGAACAATCCGACAGTAATGGCCATATGAATCATGGCCTGAAACACCAGGGTAAAACTGACGCCCAGACCCAGCAGGGCCCCGAACGTTTTTTCGCATTTCGTAGCGATACGGATCCCGCGGAATAGAAGGATCAGGTACAGGAGCAAAATAAAAATTCCTCCAAACATGCCATATTCTTCCACAATTATGGCATAGATAAAATCGGAATACGCTTGCGGCAGAATGTTTCTCTGGGTGCTGTTTCCGGGAAACTTACCGATGATGCCTCCGGTGGCAACCGCAATTTTCGCCTGATCGGCCTGAAAGGTCAGGTCAGAACTTTCCTGTATCCCGACAAAAGTCAGTGCCCGATTTTTCCAGGTCCCCACACGGCCCTGGTCGGGCGAATTATAAAGAATGGCCACGATAATAACAATGCCGAGCAGCCCGATTCCGATGAGGGATAAAATATATTTCATGTTTACGCGACCGACAAACATCAGCGTCAGACAGGTTGCAAACAGGATCATTGCGGTGGATAAGTTCGCCGGCATGATCAGCGCACAAACAATCAGAATGGGCAGCATGATCGGCACAAACGCCGATTTGAAATCTTTTATCTGATCCTGTTTCCGCGAAAGCATGCGGGCTACAAACATGATCAGCGCAAGCTTAGCAAAGTCAGACGTTTGAAAATCGATGTTAATGATAGGAATCGTTAACCACCGGCTGGCGTCATTTACACTGGTTCCGATGAACATGGTAAGCAGCAGCAGCGGTATCGCGGTATAAAGGGCAATGGTTGAAAGCCGGGAATAATAAGTGTATTTGATGAGATGCGACACATAAATCAGTGCCCAACCCAACAGCAGGATGGCCGTATGTTTCAGCAGATAAAACTCTGTATTCCCACCCTGCTCAACATAAGCCAGCAAGCCCGTGGAGCTGTAGACGGCCAGCACGGAAAATATGGATAACATGAACACTACGGCCCAAATTACCTTATCTCCTTTTAAATTATTATAAAATCTGAACATAGGCGGGTTGCTAATCTCTATAAATCAAACACGGCACGCTTGAACTGATTGCCGCGTTCTTCAAAGTTTTTAAATAAATCGAAACTGGCACAGGCGGGCGACATCAACACCACATCGCCCGGGTTACCGAGTTTGTAGGCTTCTGCAACGGCCTCAGCAGCCGTAGTGGTATCAACGATTTTATCAACCACATCTGCGAAAGCTTTATGAAGTTTTTTATTGTTCACTCCCAGGCAAATGATGGCCTTCACTTTTTCCTTTACCATCGGAAGCAGGTCGTCGTAATTATTTCCTTTGTCCTGACCACCGGCAATCCAGATAACGGGGTGATTCATGCTTTCCAGGGCAAACCATGCTGCATTGACGTTGGTCGCTTTGGAATCGTTGATGAATTCGATGCCATGCACTTTGGCCACAGACTCGAGCCGGTGTTCCACCCCCTGGAAATCGGACAGCGATTGCCGGACCGTTTCGCTGCTGAGGTCGAAAAGCCGGGTGACAACGCTCGCTGCCATGGAACTGTAATGATTGTGCTGGCTTTTTAAGGCCAATGCTTCAATGCTCATATATTAGTTATTTTAATTAATTTCTTATCTGATTTTTAAGGTAACAATCGTCAGCACCGCCAACAGGATTCCGATTATAAAAAAACGCATGACGATTTTCGCTTCATGATATCCCTTCTTCTGATAATGATGGTGAAGGGGTGACATTAAAAAGATCCGCTTCCCTACACCAAACCGCCATCGCGTATATTTAAAATAGCTTACCTGCATCAGCACTGAAATACTCTGAATCAGGAAAATCCCGCAGAGCAGAGGAATCAATAATTCTTTACGGATAATAATGGCAAACACGGCAATGATTCCCCCAATGGTCAGACTTCCTGTATCGCCCATGAACACCTGTGCAGGGTAACTGTTGTACCACAAAAAACCGATACAGGCACCCACGAAGGCACCGATAAAAATTGCCAGCTCACCCGTATCCGGGATATACATAATATTCAAATATTTTGCAAAAATCATATTACCCGACACATACGCCAGCACCGCCAGCGCGAAGCCAATGATGGCAGAAGTGGACGTTGCCAGTCCATCCAGTCCATCTGTAAGATTTGCTCCGTTTGAAACGGCGGTAATAATAAAAATGACCACCAGGATAAAAACAATAAACACATACTTCGAGGCGCCTTCGCCCATCCACGATATCAATACGGAATAGTCGAATTCATTGTTCTTCACAAAGGGAATGGTTGTTTTGGTCGACTTTACCGATTCCGGAGAAAACAGTTCAGGTTTTTCGTTGTAGTTGTCGATACGGAACATATCCTGCGTTGAAACCACTGTTTCTTCCTGCACCCTTTCCCTGATCACCACATCGTCGTGAAAATACATTACACTTCCCACCACGATTCCCAATATTACCTGTCCCAGAATTTTAAACTTGCCGGCCAGACCCTTTTTGTTTTTTTTGAAAACCTTGATGTAATCGTCAATAAAACCAATGATTCCGAGCCACAGGGTGGTAACAATCATTAAAATGATATAGATGTTATGCAGTTTTGCAAACAGCAGCGTTGGAATAATAATGGCGCCGATAATAATCAGTCCGCCCATGGTGGGGGTGCCCTGTTTTTCAATCTGGCCCTCGAGTCCAAGGTCACGAACAGATTCACCAACCTGTCTTTTGCGCAGACGTTCAATCAGGCTGTGCCCGAACACCATCGAAATCAGGAGTGACGTAATAATCGCCATCGGCGCGCGAAACAGGATGTATTGAAACATCCCCGCACCCGGCGTGTTGAAATACTTATCGAGGTAATCGAATAAATAGTACAGCATATTTATATTTTTTCCCTGTCGGCAATAAGGAATTCCCTAAGGATTTCCTTATCATCGAAAGGATGTTTTACACCTTTAATTTCCTGATATTTCTCATGACCTTTCCCGGCCACCAACACCACATCCCCTGCCAGTGCAAGGGTACAGGCGGTGCGTATGGCTTCGCGGCGGTCGGTTATATACAACACCTTTCTGGCAAATACGATTTCCACGCCCGCTTTCATTTCGGCAATAATGGCTTCGGGATCTTCGGAGCGGGGATTATCGGAAGTAAGAATTACCTGGTCGCTGAGTTCGCAGGCGATACGGGCCATCATGGGCCGCTTTCCTGCATCACGGTCGCCTCCTGCACCCACTACGGTTATAATCCTGCCGTTACCGCTACTGACAGTCTTTATTGTATTGAGTACATTTTGCAATGCATCCGGAGTATGGGCATAATCAACCACTGCCGTGATATCACCATCGCCCTGAATACATTCAAAGCGTCCTTCGACCGCTTCCAGTCCGCTCAGGACAGTCAGTGCTTCTGTGGAATCCACCCCGTCAATACAGGCGGCTCCGTATATAGCGAGCAAATTATATGCATTAAAAGCGCCTACCAGCCGGAACCAGGCTTCGACGCCATTGATTGTCATCTGAAGTCCCGACAGTTGGTTTTCGAGGATACTGCCCCGGAAATCAGCCATGGAAGTGGTGCTGTATCTGTAAACCTTTGCTTTAGTGTTTTGCACCATCACATTTCCATTACGATCGTCGATGTTTACCAGCGCGTATGACCCTTCAGGCAGGGCATCAAAGAATCCCTTTTTGGCTTTCAGGTATTCTTCAAAAGTTTTATGATAATCCAGATGATCGCGTGTGAGGTTGGTGAAAATTCCGCCCTGAAAAACCAGTCCGGTAATCCGGTGCTGCACCACCGCGTGAGAACTCACTTCCATAAAGCAATGCGTGCAGCCTTTTTCGACCATTTCTGCCAGAATTTGGTTCAGCTTCACGGGATCGGGTGTGGTGTGTGTGCTGGGCAGCACTTCATCATTGATGCGGTTACACACTGTGGAGAACAATCCCGCTGTATATCCAAGTCCCCGGTAGAGCTCAAACAACAAACTGGCGATGGTGGTTTTTCCATTGGTGCCTGTAACACCTACCAGTTTTAGCCTGGAAGAAGGCCGGTCATAAAAATTGGAGGCCAGATGGCCTAATGCAAAAGAAGAATCCTCCACCTGAATATAGATGATGTTGGGATGAATTTCCGAAGGCATGCGCTCACAAACAATGGCGATGGCGCCTTTTTGGATGACCTGATCAATATAGTTATGCCCGTCAACACGGGTTCCTTTAACGGCTACGAATAATGCACCCGAAACGATTTTTGAAGAATCGGCACTGACCATAAGGCAGGACTGCTCCAGAGAGCCCCTGACTTCCTTTACTCCGCAATGGCTGATAATGTCGTTGATCTGCTTCATTTCGTATCTCATTATTACATTTCAAGTTCTATAACCACCGTACTTCCCTTCATCAGCGGGGAACCCGCTTCGCGCGATTGTTTCACCACACTTCCTTTTCCACGGGCAGTGACTTTTAATCCCATCCCTTCCAACAAATACACGGCATCGCGTGCTCCCATGCCCACCACATTGGGCACCACATTATTTTTTATCTGACGTTGTTTCAACACCACACTGGAGGTCCTGACCTCAGGCACGGTCCATTCCTGGCTGCCGCCCGCAGGCACAATCTGAAATCCCAGGCTGGAGTATACACTCACGAGGTCGTTCTGCCGTGCAATACAGGCGGGAGGCGGCGTTTGCACCTTTTGTTTAAGATTGTCGATGGCGCGGATATCAAGGCGCGTAGCAAAAACCCGGTCGGCAATTTCTTTGAATACCGGTGCAGAGATCTGGCTCCCGGAATATTCAGAGCCACTGGCGCGGTGTACAATCACAATGCACGAATATTCCGGCTGGTCGGCAGGGAAGTAACCAACAAAAGAAGCTACATACTTCATGATGTATTCGCCATGTTCGAAAATTCGTGCAGTCCCTGTTTTACCAGCAATCTGGTAAACCGAATTGTTGATGTTGTGCGCTGTTCCGCGGACAACAACCCCTTCGAGCATTTTACGGACCTGCAAGAGGGTTTTTTCCGAACAGATGGCCTGGTGCAGCACTTTAACCGGGGTGTTATAAACGATCTTTCCGGCGCGACCGATAGATTTCACAAACCGGGGTTTCACATACACACCGTCGTTGGCAACAGCGTTATAAAAGGCAAGGATCTGGAGCGGCGTCATCTTCACCACATAGCCATAGGGAATGGTTTCCATATCGCCTTTCTTAATGGGCATGGAAGGATTGGGCTCGCCGGCAATCTCGATTCCCAGCGGTTGTGTTAACCCCATTTTTACCAGGTAAGATTTAAACTTTTCGAGCTTATTGCTGAAAGTTTTATAGGTTGAATGGGAAATCCCGAGGTTAGACGATTTTTCAAAGGCCTTCGAAAGACTTACCGTGCCATAGCCCTGCGGGTAAGCGTCGATTATGGCGCGGTTACCTACAACGCCCGTACCGGTAGGAACACGTGAGGCGGTATCAAATTCACCTTCTTCAAGAGTAGCTATAACTGAGGCCAGCTTGAAGGTTGAACCGGGCTCGATCTGTTCTCCGATGGCATAATTGCGCGACTCGTAATACCGGCCACTTGAATCCCTGGTAAGATTTACGATGGCTTTTACCAGACCCGTTTTTACTTCCATGAGCACCACACTACCCCATTCGGCATGGTTAGAATCGAGGCATTTTTGGAGGGCACTTTCGGCCACATCCTGTAAGTTAATATCGATGGAAGTGTACACATCGAAGCCATTCACGGGCTCCAGAAGGTTCTCGCTGGCCACTTCTTTGTACGTGCCGGCACCCATTTTTTTCATGATGCGCGTTCCGTCGCGGCCGCTGAGCAGTTCATTAAAAGAGCCTTCCAGTCCCACCAGGTATTCTTCCCTTATTTGTTTTGTTTTGAAACCGGTATTCTCAGTAAGGCCTTCCAGCATGGGAAAGCTTTGCAGGCGCTTCAGCTGCCGGCTGTCGACCCGTCTTCTGATGGACTCAATATTCCTGTAACTTTTTCCAAGGCGGTTTTTATAATTTCCTTTCGAAAATCCATCATGAAAGAGGTTGTACATGCACAAAGCAAGGGTATCGGCATAACGGTTAAACTGATCTTCGGGGATGCCTGCTTTTGACAGGTTGATGGAAATATCAAACTGCGCCAGCTTCACGTATCCGATGGTTCTCCGGGCCAATGATTTATATGGCCGTTCACGGACCTCCCTGGTATTGAACACCAGGCCCCCTTTGAAACGGCCACGCTTGAAAATCGGAAATTTCTGCGCTTTTTTTAACTGGCTATAGGAAACATTTTTCTTGAGCAGCACATAACCGGCACTATCGCGTGCAAAATTATTCCGTGCTTTTTTGAGCTTCGTCAGAAACACGTTTTTATCAACGGAAAATAACTGCCCTAATTTAATCGAGAGGGAATCCACATCCTTGAAAAAGATACTGTCGGGAACCACCTTAGGATTCACGTCCATGCCTATATCAAAAAGCTGGACACTCGTAGCAAGTAAGCTCTCGTCGTCTGAGTAAATATTTCCACGTCTTGCTTCAATATTCTCATACTTATAGACCATTTCCTCAGCCTGCTTTTTCCAGTAGCCGCCCTGTCCCCATTGCAGCACGATAATCCGGCCAACGATGGCGACTGCAAACAGCAGTACCGCAACATACACCAGGTATGCCCGCATCAGGATGGTTTTCCGGTTATCGCTCATTTAGATTCCTTGGTATTTTTTACAAACAATTTTTGCGGGGGCACAAGGGATTCCTTTACCCCTGTACTATCGAGCAGCAGCGCCACTTCCGACTGCTTGCTGGTCATCATCAATTCGGATTTCGTCGACAGGTACTCGTTTTCCAATTCTTTGATCTCCTTTTCTGTCTTGTTGGTCTGCCGGATGGTCTTTTCGGCGTAATAAGCGTTTGCGATGTAAAGCACAATCAAACCGGCCAGGAACAAAATGAAGGGCAGCAAGCGTACCGCATGCTCCCGGGTCAGAATGGTCCCGTCGAGCAGACTGCGAATGGTCTTGCCTACCCTGGATTCTTCCCGTTGCCGGGCGGGCTTTTGCTTCCGCTGCTTTTTCTTTTTCTCCGGTGGTTCCGGTATTTTGTATTCGTTACTTGGCATCAGATTTTTTCCGCTACTCTAAGCCGGGCGCTTCTTGCCCGTTTGTTGGTTCTACGTTCTTCATCGCTCGACGCAATAGCCCCCTTGCTGATCATCTTCAGCGGGGTACTAATGTTTCCATAGATGGGGTCTTTCACTTCAATTCCGCTGATATTTCCGGTCTTCATAAAATTCTTAACCATGCGGTCTTCCAGTGAATGATAGGAGATAACCACCAGCCTGCCACCGGGTTTCAGTGCGGTGAGGCACAATGGCAGAAAGTTCTTCAGGGCTGCAAGTTCATCGTTTAATGAAATTCTAAGGGCCTGGAAAACCTGCGCCAGAAACTTATGTTCATAATCGCGCGGAGTCAGCGGAGCAAGGGCTTCGATTAATTCGCCGGTTCTTGAAAATGCTTGTTTTTTTCTGAAAGCGATGATAGCTTCCGCGATTTGGCGTGCCTGATCGAGTTCGCCAAAATCCTTCAACACGGCGGTCAGTCCGGCGAGGTCGATGCTGTTCAAAAGACTGGCAGCTGTTTTTTTCATGCGCTGATCCATGCGCATATCCAATGGGGCGTCATAACGGGTCGAAAAGCCCCTGTCGGGAATATCTATCTGGTGGGAAGAAATGCCCAGATCGGCCAGGATGCCATCCACAGGCAGTGCTTTGTAATATCGCAAAAAGCTGGTCAGGTAGCGAAAGTTATGGTGTAACAGACGGAAGCGGGGATCGTCAATGGCATTGGCGCGGGCATCTGCATCACGGTCGAAGGCGATCAGTCGTCCGTTTTCCCCAAGGTGGCTCAAAATCTCTCTTGAATGACCGCCTCCCCCATAGGTAACGTCAACATAGACCCCATCTTTTTTGATGGCGAGCCCTTCAACACTTTCTTTCAGCAATACCGGTTTATGGTAAATTTCCGTCATTTTTCCCGTCTTTTTTGCTCATGACGTCTTCAGCAAGTGCCGAGAAATTATCGGGTTCATCACCCAATAAACCTTCGTATTTAGCTTTATCCCAAAGCTCTATGCGGTTTGCGTAAGCGAATAAGATCACTTCCTTTTTAATTCCCGCATACTCAAGCAGAGGTTTAGGGACCAGCAAACGGTAACTTCCGTCGGGAAAAATTTCGGTGGCGCCGCGGTAGAAATAGCGGACAAACTCCCGGTTTTTCTTAACGTAAATGTTCAGCTGGTTCACCTCATCACTAATCTGCTTCCATTCCGGAGCCGGATAAAGATTCAGGCATTGCTCAAAACCCCTGTTGATCACAAAGTGCATCCCCTCCACCTCGGGCAGCTGCCTCTTAAGCCCCGCGGGGAAGAGGAAACGGCCTTTGCTGTCGACAACACACGGAAATTCTCCAACAAGGTTCATCATGGTTCAATTAAGCCGGTAAAATTACAAGTATTTTAAACACTTTTTACCACATTCTACCACTTTATACCAATATTTATTAACTTTTGTTACAAGATTTTTGCATGTAACTGATACACTTTCACTTAAATTTAAATGACTGTTAGTAAATCCCGTATATTTACGCGCATTTGGAAAGCGAAAATTCTGTGGAAAATGGGGGTTGAAAAAGGGGGGTTTTTTAACGGGTCTTGTCCTTCCTTTTTATTGTTGTGCCTAAGTGGTTGTAATGATTTTTTAACTCAGGAATGGTATCCTAACAGGCAGCCTGATGCGGACCGGGATGACCGGCAGCACGCAAAGGACCATACCGCAAACTCAGTTAACCTCATTTATTACGACTGCTTCCGGGGGGCTTCGGAGGGATGGCCACGATACTGGAGGGGTGGGCGCATCATCAGGGAGACGCATGCCATGCGTCTTTTCGGTACTCTTTGCTAATTACACGACAAATCGATTGATACGATAGATAAGTGGCATCATATCATGGGCGGGGTTTTCTTTGGTGGATAACTAATGGTTTCTTCGTGCCTGTATGCTTGCCGTGAGGGATTATTGACGCTATTTTTGGAGTAATTCCGAATTCAACAAATCTCCACTATGAATCAAGAAAAATTTTCCGGTCTTTACCGAATAGCTTCTGCCCGTGCACAATGGTGGGATTATAGCAACAACGGCTCCTATTTTATTACAATTTGCACGTCCCATTTCAGGCGCATATTGGGCGAAATTAGCGAACAAAAAATTATTCTCAGCCAAACTGGTGAGGTTGTTCGCCAGGAATGGATACAATCTTTCATAATAAGAAATGAAATCCAATGCGACGCTTTCACTATTATGCCCAATCATCTGCACGCTATCATTACATTACGCAGAAAATGTAATGATCCCGGGACTATTAAGAAAACAGCCACAGGCGTTGCTTACAGAGCGCCCAAATCTATTTCGACCTTTGTCGGCGGATTTAAAGCCGCAGTCACCTCCCGCCTTCGTCAGATGCATCTTTGCACAAACTCCATCTGGCATCCCCGCTTTCACGATCATATCATACGAAACGAAAAAGAATACGATCGCATAAAAAAATATATTATTGAAAACCCGGCCCGCTGGGAGAAAGATCATTGTCGTCGGCGCACATCTCTGTAAAGACGCATGGCATGCGTCTCCCCTGCAACAGGGCAAACCCAATACAGACACATGGAATGCGTCTGTATCCTCCTCAAAATGCGGATCAAATACCACCACACAAATTCGGCAATTATCCCTAAATTTGGCCATCTATTTACAAAAGCCTTCTAAAAAAAGTTCGCATTCGCCCCCCCAACGAGTGCAATAAGGCGAAATTGAAGCGCGCCTGCTATTACTGAATGTAACAACTGTTTTTTAATTTTAAGATTAAAATATTGCTGAGGAATACAATAGAATACAAAAGGATTCAATGGATGTGGTTCGATATTCTCTTTTTTATTATCATGAAAAAATCCTGCTGAAGCTCGCGAAAACGGAGCTCGAGGATTTCAAGAAATTAAAAGCTAAAAATAACATGAAAAACTATTTATTATTATTGCTAGTATTATTTATTTTTTCCTGTAATAATACGGAGAATAATATTCATATTGTCGTTACGAAAGATTCAATTTTTAGAACTGTTTTTAGCAGTAATGGTCAGAAAAAGCACGAAATCAATTCTTTTAAAAACAGCTTAAACGGCGAAGTTATAATATATGATTCTAATGAAAGAATATCGTCTAAAGAGCGATATCTTGACGGTAAATTATGTGGCAAGTCATATTGGTATCATAAGAATGGTAAAGTAAGAACTGAAATTGAATTTGTAAACGATACAGCTACAAATTTTATGTATAGATACTATGAAACAGGTGAGCTAATGGAAATTGTAAACTTTTATAATGGCAGAAAATACGGAGAAGCCGAGGAGTATTATGAAAATCAAAACATTAAGACATATAGATTCTATAACAACAAAGGGTATGTAGTTTACGAAAAGTCGTTTGATGTAAATGGAACTATTTTATATGAAAGAGGAAGCGGCATTGTGATGCAATATTATTATCCGGAAACTATTAAAGTCGGTGACACCCTTTATTTAAATTTTGTTTTTGCACTGCCTCCAAATTGTGAAAGAGAACTTTTAATTGGAAATGTAAATAATAAAAATGAAATAATTAATACAAAACAAGTACTAATTGAAGAAGATTTTTTCAACACATATAAGTTCGTTTATCAAAAAGCTGGAACATATTGCATTGCAGGCTATTATAGGCTTATTGAGAAAAGCAGCAACGAAATAAGCCAATGGAAGTTTATCGCTAATCCTATAATAGTTAGTCCCAAATAACTCCCATGCTTGTGATTACAATTACATAAGAATGTCCGATATATTAAGGTGCTTTGTTTTTTAGAAATGGAGGTCCCAATAATGACAATATAGATAGCATTGGGAATGTTTTGTCTCCGACTCCCCTAGGAGGAGTAAATAATAGAAATATTTCTACTAAACAGCAAGGAGATGCTGCCCGCAGAAATGAATTAACACACTGGTTATGAGAAGTAAAGCATTGTTTTTTCTTTTTTTCATTTTGACTTTGAATTCGTTTTCACAAGTCGATTTCGATGTCACTGATTTTAGAAAAAGTGATAGTATTGCAACTCGCGATGGAATTTATGATTCAATTACTAATGTTTGCATCCTTTCCAATAAACTTACTGCTTCATTAGAAACTGATATTGAAAAAACTCGATCAATTTATAGGTGGATAGCAAAAAACATTAATTACACACAGGGTGCATCCCCCTTAACCAGCCGTGTTATAAAAACTCGAAAAGCATCATGTGTTGGGTATTCAAATTTATTTAAGGAGATGTGTGAATGCATAGGCATTGAATGCAGGGTCGTTGAAGGATGGGTGAGAAATAATCCGAATGACATTGGAAAGAAGGTGAAGTATCCAGATCATGCATGGAATATTGCAAAAATTGAAGGGAAAGACTATTTTTTCGATGCTGGATTTTCCTCCTCAATATTTGATTTAAGAACAAATGATCAAAAATCCAAATTTCAGGATGTGTATTTTGCAATTGATCCAGGATTGTTCATTTATTCGCATTATCCACAAAAAAAAGAAGATCAATTGCTCCGAAAAAAAATAAACCATAAAACTTTTTTCAACAATCCTATTGTTTTCACAGAGTTTTTTGTTTTAAAGGGGATTGCTTTTAACCCTCAAAAGGGGTCAATAAAATGTGCAGCAAATAATCCTATTAAGTTTGAGTTTTTCTTTAAAAAACAAATTGAAATAGCACAGATCAAGGCGTTCATCCAGAATGAGCAGGAAGTGCCTATCCGATGCACGGCAGAAGAGAACGGAAAGTTGGTAATTGTTGTTAATAGTGGAGATCTGCCACGCGGCACCAACATATTATCATTCTATGATAAAGATTATGCCTTTATCTCATATAGAATTTTTCGTTAATAAATAAATCTGAAAAACACCTAAATAGCCATTATGCCTTTCTAATTTATACCCCATTTTTATTCCCGATCCAAAAGCCTGATGGTGAATTTAAAAAGTATGATAGTTCATTTACTCAGGGAAAACAACGATTTACGGATAGTACAAGTCTTTGCAGGAACTTGAAAATTTGAGGTCACAATTTGTGACCTCAAAATCTGATATAATGGGCTTGCGTTATTTGCCGTTCTGTTTTACAGAGCAGGGAGTAACCATGCTTTATTGTGTTTTGAACAGCGACAGGGCTTTTGAAGTAAATATAAGAATCATCAGGATATTTACAAAAATGCGCGAAATGCTTGTTTCACATAAAGACATATTGCAAAAACTGGAGCTATTAGAGAGGAATGACATTGAGCATGACAAAAAGATACAGCTGATTTTTGAATACCTGAAACAGTTTGAAGAGGCCAGGCAGCAACAATTAGAGCAATCGAACCGCAAGCGCATCGGCTTTAAGACTTCGGACAAAGAATAACCAAAGGTTCCACTCACTCGCGCACGCAACGCAAATTGTATTAATATAACGTGCTCTTACAGGTGTAAACCGCTTTATCATCAGTAAAGGGACATTTTACAACTGGTGGAGTACGACAAAAAAAAGCCCGTCAATCTGCTGATTGACGGGCTTTTTCATGAAAATATAAAACCTGATTTTTTTATCCTTTCAAAGCATTGGCTCCCGAAATAATTTCGAGGATTTCCGTGGTGATGGTGGCCTGACGAGCCTTATTATAGCTCAGACGTAAATCTTTCAGTAATCCGTCCGCATTGTCCGTTGCCTTATGCATCGCGGTCATACGGGCGCCGTGTTCCGAAGCATACGAATCGAGCACAGCTTTATAAAACTGAACTTTAAGGGTTCTCGGTACCAATTCGCTGACAATTTCTTCCTTGCTGGGCTCAAAAATGTAATCCAGCTGAGTTTTTGTGTCGGCTCCTTTAGCTGTTTCCACAATGGGTAAAAACTGCTCACAGGTAAGATTTTGCATGGTGGCATTTTTGAACTGACCGTATATGATTTCGATTTTGTCGTAACCGCCCTTAGCAAAATCACTCATCAGTTTCTGTGAAATTTCCATCGACTTTTCGTAGCTCAATGCATCGTATAATGAACTGTGATTTGCCACGATATCATACTTGCGGCGGCTAAAATATTCAAAGGCTTTTTTGCCGATGGTAATCAGACTGACATTTCCTGCAAGATACTGATCATGATACTTTTCGTTGATGGTATTTACCGCAAGTTTAATCGTGTTACTGTTAAAAGCACCGCACAAACCGCGGTTTGAGGTTAGCACTATCAGCAGCACCTTATTTTCCTTGCGTTTCGCAAAGTAAACTGCTTCCTCGCTGGTGCCAACGCTACTCTTAAGGTTACCTAATATTTCGTTCAGCTTTTTCGAATAAGGCCTGAGCTTAATAATGGCCGTTTGTGCCCTGCGCAGTTTAGAAGCAGATACCATTTTCATGGCACTGGTAATCTGCTTGGTAGACATCACAGAGCTGATGCGGGTCCTGACTTCTTTTAAACTTGGCATGTCTGTTACTTAAGGTATTTCCAAAAAATTATTGCCTTATAAAGCCCGAGCTTTATTTCTCGTATTTTGCGACCATTTCCCTTGCGGTCTTATCCAGCACAGCAATTACCTCATCGGTTAATTGTCCTGCTTTCAGCAAATTAAGGGTGTCTTTATGGTATTCTTCCAGGTTATGAATGTACTCGGTCTGGAAATCAACCACACGTTTTACCGGGACTTTCTGAATCAATCCCTTGGTACCACAATAGATGATGGCGATCTGGTGTTCAACACGCATGGGGGAATACTGGGCTTGCTTTAATATTTCCACATTCCTGATCCCTTTATCTAACACGGCCCTGGTAGCGGCGTCAAGATCGGAGCCAAACTTCGAAAACGCTTCCAGTTCGCGGAACTGTGCCTGGTCGAGTTTAAGGGTTCCTGCAACCTTTTTCATGGCCTTAATCTGTGCATTACCACCCACGCGGGAAACAGAAATACCCACATTGATTGCCGGACGGATACCGGCGTTAAAAAGGTTGTTTTCGAGGAAAATCTGACCATCAGTGATGGAAATAACATTGGTCGGGATATACGCGGAAACGTCACCCGCCTGGGTTTCGATAATCGGCAAGGCCGTTAAGGAACCACCTCCTTTTACCAGATGCCGTATTGACTCAGGTAAATCATTCATTTTCTGAGCGATAGCATCTGAGGTAATAACGCGTGCAGCTCTTTCAAGCAACCTCGAGTGCAGATAAAACACATCGCCCGGATAGGCTTCGCGGCCCGGGGGGCGGCGCAACAGAAGGGAAACTTCGCGATAAGCGACGGCTTGTTTGGACAAGTCATCAAAAATCACGAGGGCTGCCCGGCCTGAATCCCTGAAAAACTCACCGATAGAGGCTCCTGAGAATGGAGCATAAAACTGCATAGCGGCAGGATCAGATGCGGTTGCAACAACCACAACGGTATAAGGCATAGCCCCTTTATCTTCCAGTGTTTTAACAATATTCGCCACGGTACTGCCTTTTTGGCCGATCGCAACGTAAATACAAAATACCGGTTTCCCGGAATCATAGAATTCCCTCTGATTCAGAATGGTATCAATAGCAATAGCTGTTTTTCCTGTTTGACGGTCGCCGATAATCAATTCGCGCTGTCCCCTCCCGATGGGGATCATGGCATCGATGGCTTTGATCCCTGTTTGCAGAGGCTCATTCACAGGCTGACGGAAAATAACGCCAGGGGCTTTGCGTTCGAGCGGCATCTCAAAAGTTTCTCCACTGATAGGACCTTTCCCGTCGATGGGCACTCCCATTGGATTGATGACACGGCCAAGCATGCCTTCACCCACCTTGATAGAAGCGATTTTTCCTGTGCGCTTTACAACGTCGCCTTCCTGAATCTGACTTGAGTCGCCGAGTAAAACGATACCAACATTATCCTCTTCGAGGTTCAACACAATACCCATGGTATCGGCCTTCTCAAACTCAACCAATTCGCCGGATTCAGCGTTAACAAGTCCATAGGCCCTGGCAATTCCATCACCGACCAATAATACTGTACCCACCTCATCAAGTTCGGATTCGTACTTCAATCCACCAAGCTGCTCGCGGAGTATAGCGGAGACTTCTGCGGGTTTAATTTCTGCCATATGCTTTTATGTTTTGTATATATATTAAACTATTATAATTTCTTTTTATAGATATTCACCTGAAATTCCTTCGTCAGTTTTTTGATCTTATACAGAAGGGTAGCATCATACTTCTTTCCATCGACCGACAGTAAAAAGCCCCCGATCAGGGAAGGTTTAACCACGGTTTCCAGTTCGATTTCTGCATTAAACTGTTTCTTTAAAAGACTGATAAACGCATTCTTCTGGTTTTCATCAATAGCCACAGGGGTTTCGATGCGTGCCACTTTAATCCCCTTCCATTCGCGATAAAGTTCCACGTACTGAAGTGCAATTTCATCCAGGATCATTTCCCTGCGCTTGCGCATGATGATGTTTACATATTGCAAGGTTAAATTGTGAAAACGGCCTTCGAATAATGCCCTGAAAACCTTGTTTTTTTTATCCGGTCTGATAACCGGACTCTGCAGCATAAGCCTGAAGTCCTTGTTGGACAAGCACACCCGGACGAGTGTTTGCATGTCAGAGAAAACTTCTTCTCTAACCTGCTGTTCGCCTGTCAACTCAAACAAGGCTGTTGCGTATCGTGATGCTAAACGGATCTGTCTCATGCACTCTTTTTTACGTCAAACGACGGCTTCATCAATTAAAGTTAACATCGCCCAGCAGGCGATTGATCAGTTTGGATTGCTTACCCTCATCGGATAACTCAGCGTTCAGAACCTTTTCTGCGATCTCAATAGAAAGGGTAGCGATCTCATTTTTAAGGTCGGTAATGGCTGCCATTTTTTCAAACTGGATACTTTCGCGGGTGTTTTCCAAAATACGATTCGCTTCGGTATTGGCTTTTTCGCGGGCTTCTTCTACAATAGCGTCCTTTATTTTACGGGCTTCGCGAAGAATATCATCGCGCTGTTCTTTGGCTTCTTTCAGCAATTGTTCGTTACTGAATTTAAGCAGTTTCATTTCTTCCCTTGCTTTTTCGGCCAATGAGAGTGCCTCTTCGATACGGTCCTCTCTTTCTTTAAGCATTTTCATCACCGGCTTCCAGGCATATTTGCCAAGAACAAACAAAAGGAACATAAAGGATAAAGTCATCCAGAAAATCAGTCCCAGGTGTGGAGTTACGAGTTCCATATGTTTAGTTTTCTTAAGTTTCTAATAAACTTCCCACGCTGACCAATCGTCAGCGAGGGAAGAATTAACGTCTGTTTAAACGAATAAAATGAGCAAACAAACAACAATAGCAAAAAATGCAACCCCTTCAATAAGGGCGGCAGCAACGATCATGTTAGATCTGATGTCACCTACAGCTTCGGGCTGACGTGCAATAGATTCAACAGCACCTTTACCGATGTTACCGATACCAAGTCCTGCACCTACTACAGCGATCCCTGCTCCAATACCGGCACCCATTTTAGCGATAGGCGCATAGTCGGCCACAGCCGGAGCTGCTTGCATAATAACTGATAATAAAGACATACGTTTAAATTTAGGTTTATATAATAATTAATAAAACGCTCAATGTGTGTGCTCACCTTCAGGGGCGTGGTGTTCTTCGGTCGCCATCCCGAAATACAACGCTGAAAGTAAGGTAAAAACATAGGCCTGGATAAAAGCCACCAGCAATTCCAGCAGCCCCATAAAAATGTAGAAAATGATGGATACGATGGAAATCGAAGCGCCCCATGGGTTCATAGCGCTGAAGATGAAGATAAGACTGATAAAACCCAGGGCGATGATATGCCCCGCCATCATGTTGGCGAAGAGACGAACCATCAGTACGAAGGGCTTTGTAATCACACCGATTATTTCCACTATAGGCATCAGGGGAAGCGGAAACTTAAGCCACCAGGGCACTCCGGGAGCATTGATAATGTGCTTCCAGTAGTTTTTATTACCGCTCACCGAGGTGATGACGAAGGTAAATAACGCCAGCACCATCGTTACGGCGATATTTCCGGTAACATTGGCTCCCCCCGGCATAAACGGGATCAGTCCGAGAAGGTTGGTAAAAAAGATGAAGAAAAACACGGTTAGCAAAAAAACCATGTATTTCTGGTATTTCTTTTCTCCGATTGCCGGACGGGCTATATCATCGCGCACGAACAGAATCAGGGGTTCCAGCATAGATTGGAGGCCTTTGGGGGCTCCCGGATGTTTTTTATAGCGACGGGCAATAGAAATAAAGACCAGACATAGCAGGATCACAGAAATAAAGATGGAAACCACATTTTTGGTGATCGAAAAATCAAGCGGCTGTCCGGCGGCTTCATCAACCGTAACGCCGTCATCCAGCACTTTCACAATGCGGCCCTTGCTTTTGCCTTCCATCATCAGCCTGTAGCCATTATAGGCTTCAGTTCCGTGATGAAAACGTGACGACATAAAAGTGATGATCTTGCCATCATCAATCAGAATTACAGGTAAAGGAATTGCAACATGGGTATGCCCTAATGTGGCAATGTGCCATTCGTGGGCATCCACAATATGATCGATGATCATCTCGCCGGCATTAAATTCCTTCTCTTCCCCGGCAACCTTTTCGCTATTTTCCGGCTCATTTGCATAGGTTACCCCTGCAAACATACAGCAAATCAACAATAGAAACACCCTGAATGTCAACCGGTTGGAAATATTTTTTCGCCTCATGCCCTAATAAATTAAACAATACTCTGATGCGAGGCGAATTTATACATTATTCTATAACGAAAAATACTTTTTTGAAAAATTTTACTTCAGATATATTGCTTTTTGCCCGTAAGGTGCACACGCATGCTAATGCTTAGGCATTTACATCCGAAGGAGCGCGTAAAACAGGGTAAAAAAAGAAGGAAAGGGTGCTAGGACCGCTCCATGGCTTTCAGATCGCGCAGAAAAGCCGAGACTTCGAAAACAGTGTAAACAAGATAGAGCAGAAAAAACGAAAATATAAAAGGCACGGCATCGGCGCGGTTGAGCAGCGCGTAAACTACAATCAGAATAGAGTATAGCAGTATTTTACCAAGGGTCACTATCATAAAGCTGTTAACGAATCGCGGAAAGCGGTTTGAGGCTGTTTGAAGCATTATGTAATAGATCCCGGCAGTAATAACCCCGAAAAAAACAATCATCACAGGGATCGCGGGCGACAGCAAGTGCGCGGGCACTATAAAAAGGGCCGCAACCCATAGCAGATACATAATAACCGTGATAATCGTAACTTGAATTAAAAACCGCTTAAATATTTTTTTCATTTTATTTTTTTGGTTTCAACAGGTCGCGAACAACATAATAAATGGCCAGGCTCACGGAACCGATCGAAAAAATTACAATAAATAGTGGAAACCCTGTAACGATCCATTGATCCAAAAAATATCCAGCCGTGACCCCTGCTGTAATAATCAACGCCATGGTCAGGCCAATAGTAGAATATTTAGCGTAATCAGGTAGTGGCTTGTTTAATTTTTTCTTCATTAACGATCATGGTCGGTTGATGAATCCGCGCACCAGCATCCTGCATGGTGCAATTTCCGGAATACTTTGCCCCCGGTTCAATAGCCAGCTTACCGACTTTAAGTTCTCCGGTAACCTGGGCGGTTGCTTTCAGGATTAGCAGATCGGACACGGTGATTTTAGCCTTTACCGTTCCGGAAAAATCGGCACTCGCGCAGCTGATCTCTCCTTCGACAATACCGGTGGTTCCGATCACAACTTTCCCCTTCGCATGTACCGATCCGATTAATGAACCGTCAATGCGCATGTCACCGTTTGCCTGAATATCGCCCTTTATCATCGTTCCGTTCCCAATCAGGTTGATAACGGGAGATTCCACCTCATTACTTTTAGCCATGGAAATAGTATTTTATTAGAATTAGCACCCCGAATGTACAAAATATACTACGGGTTCAAATAATTTTTTTCAAAAAATTCGATATACTGCTCCACATTCTTCAACTTATAAAAGGTTGTATAGTTGTTTGCAGATATCACAAAGTGTTTAATATTTGCCGGCCCGAGTTTAGACATAATAACTGCGTTGTTTTTACAAGAGGCGTAATAGTCGAGGGCTTTCACTTTATTATCAAACCGGTTAACAGTAATCATCTGTAAACTATTGTTCAGAAACATACTATTCACCGTCAGTTTATCGAGTTTAAACATCATGGTATTATGGTCGGAATACATATTCTTAACTTCAGCAATCTTTACTTTCACTGCATCAAAAACGGCAATATAAAAGTGGAATCCTTCGGGGTCATACACATAAGGTGATTCTTCTGCCAGCTGAACCGCGGCCACGCTGTCGTTAACACCTTGCTGCCCGCCGGCAATGGCCGTGGTGCCCAAGAGATACTGAAGCAACGCCTTCGCCATTGGCGTGACCGGGCTATCCGGATATTTGTTTACCAATTCCGTTAAGGGTGCCACCATCAGGGAATCCCCATTCAGTTTGCCTATAGAAACCGCCCTCAGGTAACAAAATTTCGGAATAAGTTCCTTGTTTTTAAAAGAAGCAATGGCAGAATCGGAAGCCATTACCACCCGCGTAAAGTTTTTGTTGGAGTACTGGGTATAGGTCTGACTGTAAAACAATTCTTCGTGCCCGCGCAATTCATCTATCTTTTTATAGTAATCCGGATCGTTAATGATTTTTGCATAATCAGAATCCGGATAGCCGGAGAGGATCAGATTTTTATATTTTTCGGCATTCGCATTATCCTCATTTTCAACATAAATGCGGTACAGATAGTAGTAAGATTGCAGTAAATAATCGTTAGCCGGAAACCGGTTAAAAAGGACCTGGAAGGCTTCAATGGCTCTTTCATAATCGGAAAGGTCCTCTTTGTATATTGCCCCAATGTTGAAGAGGGCTTCCATAATACGGTGATCTGATTTTGCAAAATCCTCTTCAGTGGTGGGGATTGCCTTTAAATAAGCATTCCGGTCTTTTGGGTCAAAAACGTAGGCAGCATTACTGTCGGCTAATACCGTATCAGCCCCCGGATCCACATCCTCAACATCCGAGAAATCGACAGCAACTTTATTGCTGAGCCTCCACAGGTCCTCGAGCTTACGGTTGCCCCACTTCTTGCCAAATTCGGTGATTCCAAAAGCAATGGTTTGCGGATTTTCAAAATACCACTTTCCGGCGGAAGCCTGCTGGTTCTGAAAACCCATTTGCTGCAGGTTTGCCAGGGCGTTCTGACGGTCAATTTCTTCCTGACGCTTCCGTTCTTCCTCGCGAATAATATCGGTGATGATGTTGTCGATGGTTTCGATACGCTGCGCATAGGGCATCCGTCCCATCCTTTGCAGGCTGTCTTCCAGCACCACGACGTCCAGGTTTTTAACCAACTCGGTGAGGGTATTTTTCTTTGATTCGATGGTGCTCAGGTTAGGAAAATCTTTGGGGAGGGCGAGCACTGCACTATCATAAAACATCTGCGCCGGACGATAATCAAGTTCCGAATAATAGATATCGGCCAATTTCAAATAAGAAACCCCTTTCTGATAATTATTGGATACGCTGGTCCGCGCTGACAGTTTCAGGTTTTCTTTGGCCACTGGCATGTTGTTTTCCTTCAGGTAAACTTCCGCCAATGCATAATAGATCTGATCAAGAAACTCTTTATTCTTTTCATCATTCAGCATCCGCCTGAGCTGCTTTTTGATGTCGCGGCTATCACCGGCAGCCGCATCGTAGCACTTGGCCATATTGATTTTGGCGGCAAATTCCATTTCATAAATGGGGTTATAGCCCAATACCTTACGATAGCCCTCGGTAGCTTTCCCGGTATTGCCCATTTTTTCGTACACCTGTGCTAAAATAAAGGTCGTACGCATACGGACTTTTCTGTTCTTGTTGAGACGTATGGCCTGCTGTAAAAACTCGATGGACTGATCGTATTCGCCCTGTTGCAGATAATAATCCGCCATGACCAGCGGAAACAACTTTTCGATACGGCGGGTAGACTTGTTCTTTTCAATTTTTTTGTCCACACTGGCAATCAGGGTTTCTGCATCAGAAAATTTACCCATCTGGCAAAGTGTGCGGATCTGGTATAACACCGCATCATAAACAATTGGGGTTGCTTTGTAACGGTCGCGGATAAACGAGAAGGTTTGTGTAGCCAGGTCATATTCCTGCTTGTAAAGATAAGACCGTCCAATCAGAAAATAGGAATCATCGATCCATTTAACATGTTCTACCCTTTTGATATAAATTGAATGACGGGAAATAACAATGGAGCTCTTCTCAATAGCCCTATCCAGTAAAGCATATTGTGATTGCGCATCTTCTTTGGTTCCGTATTGAAAAACCGGGATGACCTTTGCAAAATTGTCCTTATTGCGTTTTGCCAGCTCAGCAACAGCTTCATTATACGCTTCTTTACCATTAAAGTAAGCGTTATAATGACTGGTGAGATTATGATAGGCTCTGCGTGACCACGTGTTTTTTTTAGTTGAACACGAAACGGCTGAGGTAACAACCACAACCAGAATCAACAGGCGGATTAAATAGGTTTTGTTCAAAGATGGCAAATCGTTAGTAATCTTTCAATAACTGAAAAACTACAAAATTATTTTATTTTTTTGATTTGAGGTCGATTCCCAAAAAAATATGGAGGAAGCTCAACGGCTCTCTATTGTAAAAAAAGCATTTGCTTAATGTATAGACAGGTGGGATTTTTTTCCGATATTTGCACCTTCTTTAAGTTTTGCGCGTTATAGACCAATGACAGATAAAAAAACAAGCCGCTGGAAACAGCTCCAAGAAAAACTCAACAACAAGTATCGTCTTGTAATCATGAACGATACAACGCTGGAGCGTAAGTTTTCCTTTCGCCTCACGCGCATGAATGTTTTTGTTGCGATGGGGGCTTTGGTTATGATTCTGGTGATTGGAACCACCTTTTTAATTGCCTATACCCCTTTGCGGGAATACATTCCCGGTTATGGCGATGTGGGCATGCAAAAAGAGCTATACACTTTAGTACAAAAAGCTGACTCACTGCAGTATGAAGTAATCCTACGGGAAAAGTATATGCAGAACATCCGTGATGTAATCAGTGGCAAGGACTTCGGAATAAACACTGTGCCCAAGCCCGCCGACAGCAGCAAAAAGAATTACGATGACCTTGATGTATCGACTTCCCGTGAAGATTCGATGCTCAGGCAGCAATATGAAGATATTGACCAATATAGTCTCAGGGCTCCCGGAATTCAGGGTTCCGCCGCCTCCATCAGCAATTATTTCTTTTTTACGCCGCTGCAGGGAGTCATCAGCAACGGCTTCAACCCCGCCACAAGGCATTACGGGACCGACATTGTAGCGCAACGGAACGAAGCCATTAAGTCAGTCCTCGATGGCACTGTACTGTTTTCTACCTGGACCTTACAAACCGGTTATGTTATTGTGGTGCAGCATCAGAGCGACATTGTTTCTGTATACAAGCATAACTCCGCCTTGCTTAAACGTGAAGGGGATTTTGTTAAAGCAGGGGATCCCATCGCCATCATAGGAAACTCGGGAGAACTGAGCAGCGGTCCCCACCTGCATTTTGAGCTTTGGCACAAAGGCAAAGCCGTAAATCCACGGGAATATATTACGTTTTAACCTCCTCCATGACACAAAGGCGTATCGCAATATTAGGTTCAACAGGTTCTATCGGAACCCAGGCACTGGAGGTCATTCGCCGGAACCCGGATCATTTTACCGCAGAGATCCTTACTGCCCAGAATAATTATGAGCTACTCATACAGCAGGCCCTGGAATTTCAGCCAAACGCTGTAGTGATTGGCAACACCAAGGCCTATAAAGCGGTCTCTGATGCCCTATCACCCAAAGACATTAAAGTTTTTGCCGGAGAGGAATCGCTGGTGCAGATCACAGATTCCACGGAAGTGGATATTGTACTGGCTGCTATTGTAGGCTTTGCAGGACTGGCCTCCACGATGAATGCATTAAAGGGAGGCAAACCCGTAGCACTGGCCAACAAAGAAACACTGGTCGTGGCCGGCAACCTGATTACCAAGCTGGCCAGGGAACAGGGGGTTAACATCTACCCTGTTGATTCAGAACATTCCGCTATTTTCCAATGCCTGGCAGGAGAATTTCAGAATCCGGTCGAAAAAATCATTCTGACCGCTTCCGGCGGTCCCTTCAGGGGAAAAGACCGGGCCTTTCTTGAAAGCGCCACGCCCGATTCTGCCCTTCAGCATCCCAACTGGAAAATGGGTCAAAAAATCACCATCGATTCTGCCTCCCTCATGAACAAAGGGCTGGAAGTTATTGAAGCCCATTGGCTTTTTAACCTGAAGCCGGAACAGATCGAAGTCATTGTACATCCCCAATCCATTATACACTCCCTGGTTCAATTTCGTGATGGCTGCATCAAAGCTCAAATGGGCCTTCCCGATATGCGGTTACCGATACAGTATGCCTTTTCTTACCCCGAACGTCTTCAGACGGATTTCCCGAGATTTTCTTTTCTCGACGTTCCGGAATTTACCTTTGAACAGCCCCATCCGGACCTGGTGAGAAACCTGGAATTAGCCTATATGGCCCTCGCTAAAAAAGGAAATACGGCCTGCATCCTGAATGCAGCCAACGAAGCGGCAGTGGAGGCTTTTCTGACGAAAAAAAGCAGCTTCCTGGGAATGCACGACATCCTGGTTCATTGTCTGGGCCATGTTGATTTCATCAAGGAGCCCGGCATTGAAGATTATATTGCCACCGATCTGGAAACCAGGCGCATCGCAAAAGAATTTATTCATTGAAATAATTAAATAATATCATATATGAGCGGATTTATTATGGCAGCCCAGCTAATAGTGGGATTATCAATTTTAGTGGTGATCCACGAATTAGGGCATTTTTTAGCCGCACGGGCTTTTGGTATACGTGTCGAAAGATTTTACCTCTTTTTTGATGCATGGAAATTCAGGCTTTTTCATTTCAAAAAAGGCGACACAGAATACGGCATCGGCTGGCTTCCGTTGGGTGGCTACGTGAAAATTGCCGGGATGATTGATGAATCCATGGATAAAGAAGCCATGAAAAAACCTGCCCAGCCGTGGGAATTCCGCTCAAAGCCAGCCTGGCAACGACTGATCGTCATGCTTGCCGGGGTGATCATGAATGTGATTCTGGGTATGATCCTGTTCGCTTTTGTAACCTATCACTACGAGAAAGAATACCTCCCGGCCGACCAACTCAACAAGGGAATATACGCTTACAATACCGGTCGCGAAATCGGTTTTATGACCGGGGATAAAATCATTAATATCAATGGCAAGCGTGTTGAACGGTTCAAGGATGTAAACGGCGTTAATGTATTGCTGGGAGCAACCATCACCGTTGATCGTAACGGAACCATGAAAGATATCGTAGTTCCCGGAGATCTCTATAAAAAGCTCACACAGAAAACCAACCGCGATTTCTTTATCGATGCCCATAACTTTGCCTGTATACCCGATAGTGTATTACCCGGCATGTCGGCTTATAATGCACCCTTCGCCAATGGCGACAAGATTATTGCGGTAGACAGTACTCCGGTAAATTCGACACAGGAACTTGAGTCAGCCACCCTTGCATATCGCGGAAAAGAAGCGCCCATGACCATTCTCCGCGGAAAAGACACCTTGCATTATAACGTTGCCATCGGACCTGATGGCCGAAAATTAAGCGGTCTGCAAAACGGGGATGATATCTTCCGCATCGACACCATGGAAATCTCCAGTTACGGAGCCTTCAGAGAGACAATATGGAATAACAAAGGGAAAACGGTTGATGTTTCGCTCAGACGTGGCCTCGACACCATGATGATCGCTGTTGCGGTCGACAGTACCGGCTTGATTGGCATCCTTTGCAAATCGCCTTATACCAACCGCCCCTACTCGCTCGGATCCTCCATCCGTTATGGTGTAAGTGATGCAATGGGAAACCTGTGGGCCAATGTCCGCGGTCTGGGTAAAATATTCACCGGGAAAGAAAGTGCCACCGACTCCATTCAGGGACCGATCGGCATTGCTAAAATCTATGGCAAAGTGTGGATCTGGTACCGTTTCTGGATGATTACTGGCTTGCTTTCCATGATTCTTGCGTTTATGAACATCCTTCCCATTCCAGCACTGGACGGGGGTCATGTTATCTTCACCACCATTGAACTCGTGACCGGCAAGAAATTTTCGGACAAGTTTATGGAGCGTGCGCAGGTGGTGGGTATGGTGATTTTGCTGGCCATTATGGCTTTTGCCATCGGCAATGACATCTGGAAGAGCATCTTCTAAATCGTTTTAACCGGCAGGACCATGAATGATTATAAACCTGCAGCAAAAAAGGTTGTGGTGTATACCGCGATGCAGGCTTTGGAGAAAGCCCGTCGCTGGTGTGCCCTGCAGGAGCGTTGTCATTCGGAAACGCGCAGCAAACTTTTCACCTGGAATATAAGGGAAGAAGAAGCCGAACAGGTCATTTCCCAATTGATATCCGAAGGGTTCCTGAACGAGGAACGCTTCGCGCGGGCTTACGCACGGGGAAAATTCCGCATGAAACATTGGGGCCGGGTTAAAATTATCAACGCCCTGAAATTAAAAAAAATCTCCCCTTACTGTCTCCGCAAAGGACTCGAGGAAATCGACGAAGAAGAATACATGCAAACCCTGCTCAAGCTTTATAACAAGCGCTGCAAGGAAGTAAAAGAGCGGAATCCCTGGGCACGTAAGGCAAAGATCTTGACCTTTCTGGCCGGAAAAGGTTTTGAACCTGACCTGATTCGCGAATTGCTGCGGAACGACAGTAAACATGCTGCCATGGATTAAATCCCTATCTTTGCACCTGAATTAAGACAAACTTTTATTATGATTATCAATGAAGTACTAAGGGATTTATCTAAGAGGCTTGAGGCTTTGAGGAGGTTCCTTTGACGTGGACGGCAAACTGAAACTGATTGCCGAAGAGCAGGAAATAACCCAGCAGGCTGCCTTTTGGAATGACCCTAAAAAAGCCGAACTCCTGATGAGATCCATCAGCGAAAAGAAAGACTGGACCGATTCCTATGCCGCTGCTCAGGCTGCTTATGACGATCTTGTGGTGTTAAACGAATTTCTCCAGGTTGGGGAAGGCACCGAGCAGGATTTCGAAATCCAGGCCAATAAAGCGATTAAACTGATCGAAAAACTCGAATTCCGCCGCATGCTTAGCGGAGAAGAAGATAAACTCAGCGCCATTGTAAGTATCAATCCCGGTGCCGGTGGCACCGAAAGTCAGGACTGGGCCGCAATGCTCATGCGTATGTATATTCGCTGGGGTGAGCGCAACAATTATAAAGTTAATATCCTCGATGAACAGCCTGGCGATATTGCCGGTATCAAGTCCGCCTCTATCGAATTTGAAGGCGCCTTTGCTTTTGGATACCTGAAGGGCGAAAACGGGGTTCACCGCCTGGTGCGGCTCTCCCCTTTCGATTCCAACAACCGTCGTCACACATCTTTCGCCTCGATATATGCCTACCCGATGATCGACGATAATATCGAGATCGAAGTCAATGCGGCTGAACTGGAATGGGACACCTTCCGCAGCAGCGGACCGGGCGGACAAAATGTAAACAAGGTTGAAACAGCTGTCCGTGTGCGCCACATCCCGTCGGGTATCGTGGTTGAATGTCAGGAAACACGCTCCCAGTTGCAGAATCGCGAAAAAGCCATCCGCATGCTGAAATCGCAATTGTATGAAATTGAAATGCGTAAAAAGCAGGAAAAGATCAACGAAATCGAAGCCAGCAAAAAGCGGATTGAGTGGGGCTCGCAGATCCGCAGCTACGTAATGCATCCTTACAAAATGGTAAAAGACCTTCGCACCGGCGTTGAAACCTCCAATGTGCAGGCTGTCATGGACGGCGATCTGGAGGAATTCATCAAGGCCTTTCTGATGCAGTATTCAGATTAAGGGAATACGATTACTGAAAAGAGCTCAGCATATTTCAGCAGTTCCTGCCCGATTAAGGGGATCCCGAAACGAGTTCGGGATGACTGCTCCTGGTTTATTGCTTATACACTTAAATTAGCCAGATGCTGTCTTGCTGAACTCGTTTCAGCATCCCTCCGGGAGTTGTCCCCCATAAAATAACAAAAGAGACTGCCCGGTAGGTGCAGTCTCTTTTGTTAAACGCTAATTCAGCCCTTAGCTGATTACAGTATGGTTTTCGTCGCCTGATTTCTTATGCATTGGAACGGGCGTAATACCAGCCATATCGTTGATAATATTTACTAACTCTGTTCCGGTAGGAATCACGATTTTACTGTTTTTCGAAAGCGAGGCTTCCATCGCTTCGAGTTTACGCAGCATCTGTGCATTGCCCACGAAATACTTGTCAGCCGCTTCGTTCACAAGTTGAATAGCTTCAGCTTCTCCCTGTGCAGCAAGAATTTTAGCCTGCCTTACACCTTCGGCTTCTTTGATTTTTGCGCGCTTTTCACCGTCAGCAACGGTTTCACGGGCGGTAGCATAATCGATAGCGGCAATTTTTTCGTTTTCCGCTTTCACGACCTTGTTCATGGTTTCCTGAACATCCTTGGGAGGATCAATTTCCTTTAACTCCGTACGGACAATCTCAATACCCCAACTGCCGGTTTCCTCACATAAGGTTCTGTGCAGTTCTGCATTGATTTTTCCTCTTTCGCTGTTAGCGGATTTGAGGGTCATGGTACCAATGATATTCCTGAGCGTGGTGCGGGCAAGGTTCACAATCTGCCACTGGTAGAGGTTCACATTATACTGCGAATTCTTTACGCTTTCCTCGTCAACCTTTACCTTGAAATAAACCTGGGCATCCACCCGGGCATTCAGGTTATCGTTGGTGATAATTTCCTGCGGCTGGGCATCGACCATCTGCTCGGTGGTATTCACCTGGAACATACGTTCGATAACAGGGAAAATCCAGTGAAATCCTGGATTGGCATAACGGTTATACTTTCCCAGACGTTCGATCAGTCCACGATGTGTTGGCCTGACAATTCTGATTCCGATCAGAAAGAAAAACAATACCGGCGCACCGATATAAAAATAAATCAAATCCATATTATACTATGTTTAGGTGAATACAATTAATAATTAACAGAACTAAATATTGAATTTTGCATAAAATTATAAAAAAATCACGTCATAGAAGAAACTGTTTTGGTTTTTTAATTAAGTACCACCCGCAATCATTAAGCTGTCATCCCGGACTTGATCCGGGATCCCCTTGATTAAATACTTCTTGTATTGCTTAATGTACTATCCTGAAATTGGTTTGTTCATTTTTTATTTTTGTTAAGAAACGCATTGCCAGGAGATCCCGGATCAAGTCCGGGATGACTGCTCCAATTTGTATTTCTTCTTTTGATTTCAAAATCAAAACAGTTTCCAGTCTTTTAACGGAATCCCCGCTGCCGCATGGTTTCAAAAACGAGGATGGCAGCGGATACCGAGACATTCAACGAGTCGATTTTTCCCCTCATGGGGATCATGATATTTTCATCTGAGGCCTCCAGCCATTGTTTGGTAAGTCCGGTTGCTTCGGTGCCCATGACCAGCGCGGCAGGTCCGCTCAGGTCGCATTCGTGATAAAAGTGCTGTGCATTCAGGGCCGCCGTGAAAATACGGATCTTATTTTTTTTCAGCCATTTTATGGCTTCCGCAGACTCGCAACTCACTACAGGCACTGTGAACACGCAGCCTATACTCGAACGTATGGTGTTGGGATTATAAAAGTCCGCCCGCGGGTCGCACACAATCACCGCATCCACCTGTGCCGCATCTGCTGTACGGAGAATGGCCCCGAGGTTTCCCGGTTTTTCAACGGCTTCCAGAACAATTACCAAAGGATTTTTTTTCTTTTCTAATCCTGATAAAGAATAGACAACAGGCACCATCAGGGCGATTAATCCATCCGAAGAATCGCGGTAAGCGAGCGTAGAAAAAACATTAGGGCTAACGCCATATTGTGTGTCGGCATGAAAAGCCGAAAGCAGGGCTGACACATCTTCTTTTTCTGTAAATAATTCAGCACAATAAAAAACAGAAACAGGTTTACACCCGGAGGTAATCGCAAGCCGTATTTCACGGGCACCTTCGACCACCATCAGGTTTCGTTTTCTGCGTTCTTGCGATTTTTGCTGCAATTGCAGGATCTCTTTTATTTTTTGATTCGACGTACTACTGATTTTATCCTGCATGAAGGTTGTTATTAATAAAATGGAATGCTTGTAAAATTAAATAAATACTACTGACTGTAGAAAAAAAACAACCTGTTTAATTTCTTTTTCCCTGCATCTTGTTTCTTCTTTGCTGCCCATTTTACTTCGGCCCTGACGGTATATTCCCGGTCATTTTCAAAATAAAATTCTGTGCACCCGTTTCATTTACATGCGCGGAGATACTGTAAATACCTTGTCCGTAGCAAGGCAGCAGTTGTGCACCGGCATAATAATAGCCATAAGAACGTGGCACCAGGATGGATTTGCCTATTAAGGAAGTGCCTTTCAACTGATCGAAATAGGTCTTGCGTGACGGATCATTGGGATTGACCGGCACATCCCTCAGGGTCAGCAGAAATCTTCCGATTTCAACATTATCATTGAACTGCCCGTCGCTCGTAACCCAGGAAGACCGGAACACAATTTCAAGGTCCATATTCAGATGATCATTCTTTTTCGTTCCAAACCATGACCATGGCAGATACCATTTGTGGGAAGCCACTTTCGCTTTGGCATAATCCAACTTGAGGGTCTTTAACTTTAAACGAAAGAACGAATTATTAATGATTTCATAGGGGTTGCTCAGATCAGGTTCAATCTCTGCATAAAACGCCGTATCCTCAGTATTCCTCCCGGTTTTTACCATCCGCAGAATACTAAAGCCATTAAACTGCATACCCTGCGGATCAAAGGCGCTTTTATCAGAAATCTGATCATAAAACATTAAGTCCGTCAGCGACTGTTCATAAGTTGCGGTATATTTTTTCCGCTCCATATTAATCAGAGCCAACACTCCTTTGCCTGCCATGGACAGTACCTGGCCGATTGCAATGCCCCTGCTTTTTCCTCCGCGATCAGCCAGGGTCGGGATTTCCTGTTGCTGAATCAGCGCATAGTTAATTATTTCGCTGTTTTCCTTTACGGATACATTTACCGTTTCATCCTTTTGCTTATTGGAATATCGGGAAGTGCCGCAGGAAGTCATAATGATAACTGTTGCACCCACAATACAGCCCGTGAAAAATACCGTGGATAATTTCATATTCCGTTTTTAATAAAAATAATGAATGGTTTATAATCATCAAAAGTAACCGATTTTTACTCAAGTTGCCTGTATTTAAAATGTTTTTCGGCCGGATGTAATTGTTTTACTATTTTTGTTTTTTACCCTTATAATGGAACTGCTCACACCTGCTCACTGGAAAGATTACGAACTGCTCGATTCGGGCGGCTTTGAAAAGCTGGAACGTTTCGGCGAATATATTCTTGCCCGTCCTGAACCCCAGGCGTGCTGGGATAAATCAATGGATGCCGGCGAATGGAAACGCAGGGCTCATGTGGTATTCGTTCGTGAAAAAGGTACAGCAGACAAAGAAGGGGAAAAAGGCCGCTGGCAGTTTATAAAAAAAATGCCGGAACAGTGGTACGTGACCTACCAGTACAAATCGATGCAGCTCAGGATGCGCCTGGGTCTTACCTCATTCAAGCATGTGGGCATTTTCCCTGAACAGGCCGAAAACTGGAACTATATTTACGATCAATTGGTTGCTCATAAAGGAACAGCCGGGCGGGTACTGAACCTGTTCGCTTACACCGGCGGCGCTTCACTGGCTGCACGGGCGGCCGGAGCAGAAGTGGTTCATGTGGACTCGGTAAAACCCGTGGTAAGCTGGGCGCACGAGAACATGGATGCTTCGAACCTCAGCGATATCCGCTGGGTAGTGGAAGATGCCTTGAAATTCGTGCAGCGCGAAGTAAAGCGGGGCAATCATTACCAGGGTATCCTGCTCGATCCGCCTGCCTATGGCCGCGGTCCGGAAGGTCAGAAATGGATCCTGGAAGACAACATCAACGAAATGATGCACCTCTGCGCCCAGCTTCTGGAACCCGCACATTCTTTCATCCTGCTCAATCTGTATTCTATGGGGTTCTCTTCCCTGGTCGCTGAAAACCTTGTCCGATCAATGATTCCCGACATAAAACACACCTCCTTTGGCGAGCTTTACCTTCAGGATTCTTACGCAAAGAAACTCCCACTCGGGGTATTTTGCAGGGGAGAAAAAAACGACGAATGACCCCCCTTCTTGTACAACGTTAATCGCAGTGAGGGAAAGCTTTCTACCTATAAATGGTCGCCTAAAACCGAAAATACTGTTAATAAATATATTGTGAATTAATTGTTAATAGGTTTTTATACTATCTTTACTCGTCGTAATTCAAAACGAGCCCTCCGTACTTAAACACCTGCCCATGAAAAATTTTACGAGTTTCCTCGTAGCTTGCCTTATAATGGTATGCTTCCTGACTTCAGTAACTGCTCAGACTCCACAAAAATTTAATTACCAGGCCATCGCCCGGGATAGCGCAGGAGCTGTAATTGCCAACCAACCTGTTAGTTTCATAATGACCATACGTGATGGTGGCCCTTCCGGGACAGATGTTTATCACGAAACTCATGAAGTATCGACCAATATGTATGGATTGGTGAACCTTGAAATTGGTGATGGTACCGATGCAACCGGTATATTCGCCGACATCAGCTGGGCCAGTGGCAACAAGTTCCTCGAAATTCAACTCGACGCTGATGGTCCGGCAGGGGGCTATACATACACTATTGTTGGATCTATTGAATTACTTTCTGTACCCTATGCACTCCATGCAAAAACAGCTGAAAACGGTTTTAGCGGCAACTATAATGATCTGACCAATACCCCCATTATTCCCACCACCGTCAGCCAACTGGCCAACGACGCAGGATACCTGACTTCCTTCACGGAAGTGGATGGTTCAATCACCAACGAATTGCAGGTGCTGAGCATCCGTCATGACACAGTTTTCCTTACCAACGGCGGCTTTGCGAAGCTCCCGGCCGGTTTCGACGGGCAGTACAACAGTCTGACTGGCACACCCACCAACGTCAGCGACTTCACCAATGATGCGGGATACCTCAATTCTTTCACGGAAGTGGATGGATCCATCACCAATGAATTACAAATTCTGAGCATCAGCAACGACACTGTCTTCCTCACCAATGGCGGCTTTGCGAAGCTCCCGGCCGGGTTCGACGGGCAGTACAGCAGTCTGACTGGCACACCCACCAACGTCAGCGACTTCACCAATGATGCGGGATACCTCAATTCTTTCACGGAAGTGGATGGATCCATCACCAATGAATTACAAATTCTGAGCATCAGCAACGACACTGTCTTCCTCACCAATGGCGGGTTTGCGAAGCTCCCGGCCGGTTTCGACGGGCAGTACAGCAGTCTGACTGGCACACCCACCAGCGTCAGCGCTTTCACCAATGACGCGGGTTACCTCAATTCCTTCACGGAAGTGGATGGATCCATCACCAATGAATTACAAATTCTGAGCATCAGCAACGACACGGTCTTCCTCACCAATGGCGGCTTTGCGAAGCTCCCGGCCGGGTTCGACGGGCAGTACAGCAGTCTGACTGGCACACCCACCAACGTCAGCGACTTCACCAATGATGCGGGATACCTCAATTCTTTCACGGAAGTGGATGGTTCAATCACGAACGAAATACAAATTCTGAGCATCAGCAACGACACAGTATTCCTTACCAACGGCGGGTTTGCGAAGCTCCCGGCTGGGTTCGACGGACAGTATAGCAGCCTCACCGGTGTGCCTACTAATGTTAGCACATTCACCAATGACGCGGGATACCTGACTTCTTACAGCGAAACGGACCCTGAGGTAGGCACCAACGCTACAAATTATCTTTCCAAATGGAACGGAACGGAGCTGATTTCTTCCACCGTTTATGATAATGGCAAAGTCGGTATCGGCACGCCAAATCCTGAAGCAGCACTAGATATCACCTCAACAACAAGCGGTATCTTAATCCCCCGCATGACCACCGCGGAACGTGATTTAATTGCCGCACCCGTTCTGGGCTTGCAGATCTTCAACACCACCACCAAATGCTTTAATGTCTGGCTGGGATCTTCCTGGGGCCAGTTATGTCCTGATTGCGGAATCGTACCTGTTGCAGGCAACAATGGCCCTATCTGTGCGGGTCTTACACTCAACCTCACCGCTGTAACAATACCGGGAGCCATCTACAGCTGGACGGGACCTAACGGTTTTACCTCCGCGCTTCAAAATCCGGATATCCCCAACGCAACAACAGCGGCAAGCGGCGCCTATTATGTCACAGCAACCGTTGCTGGATGCACTTCGCTTCCGAGTACCACCGTAGCGACTGTAACACCGTCACTAGGTGCGACCTCTGCAGGTTATAACAATCCGGTATGTACCGGCAGCACTTTGAATTTCACTGCCACCACTATTGCCGGAGCCAGTTATACGTGGAGCGGACCCAATAATTATTTTTCAAATATTCAGAATCCCAGCATTCCAAATGTTCAAACCTCAGCAGCCGGAACCTATTATGTAGTGGCTACTGTGGGCAATTGTTCTTCCTCAACCTCCGTGGATATCACGATTGATCCAATCCCTGCGCAGCCCGGAGTAATCGCAGGAACCAACTCGATACTTCCCCCACAAACGGCCGTATCCTATTCTATAACCCCGGTAGCCGGAGCCGACGATTACACCTGGGCCTACAGCGGAACAGGAGCAACGATTACAGGACAAGGAACCAGCGCCATCACCATAGATTTTGCCTGCGGAGCCACCGGAGGCAACGTAACAGTTACCGCCAATAACCTTTGCGGGGGCACCAGTCCTGTACAATCAAGATCGGTAATAATTACCACCCTTGCCCAGCCGGGAGCCATTACAGGAACCACTCCGGTTGTCCCTCCTCAGGTTGGAATCACCTATTCCACGACGCCGGTAACCGGTGCATCTTCCTATACCTGGACTGTGCCAGCCAGCCTGGGAACCATTGTTTCAGGACAAGGCACTACTTCCATAACCGTTGATTTCGCCTGCGGTGCCATCGGAGGACTCATCAGCGTGCTTGCCAATAACGCCTGCGGCTCCAGCTCTGCCAGAACGATGGCCGTCAGCATGTCCACCATTGCCACGCCCGGCACCATCAGCGGTCCGGGAACCATAACTTTCCCACAAACCGGTGTAGTATATTCCGTAGCGGCGGTGCCCTATGCCTCAACTTATACCTGGACTGTGCCCACCGGAGCAATCATTGCATCCGGACAGGGATCGAACGTCATACTTGTGGACTACGCATGCGGCGCGGTAAGTGGCAACCTGGGTGTAACGGCCAGCAACCTTTGCGGTTCAGGCGGCACCAACAGTATGTCGGTAACCATTACCACCAGCACGCCCGCGACTCCGGGAGCCATTTCAGGCACAAACAATCTGCCCACCGGAGTTTCCGGTGTGGCTTATATTATTCCTGCCGTAAGTGGAGCTACCTCATACACATGGACTGTTCCTTCAGGGGCAAGCATCGCATCCGGACAGGGAACCACCTCAATCGTGGTTGATTACTCCTGTGTTGCCGTTTCCGGGAACATAAGTGTAACGGCCAACAACGACTGTGGCACCAGTGGCGCAAGAACTTTACCTGTAACGGTAAATGCTGCTCCGGGCCAACCGGGGGGCATCTCAGGAATATCATCCGTTCCGCAGGGCAGCACAGCGATCACCTATTCTATTGCCACAGTAACCGGAGCATCCACATACAACTGGGTGTATACCGGAACAGGAGCAACTATCACTGCAGGACAAGGGACCACCTCCATAACAGTTGACTTTATTTGCGGTGCCACCAACGGAAACCTAACTGTGAACGCCGCTAATTCATGCGGCACACCCAGTATTGACAGGGTTCTTGGAATTGCCATCACAGGGACGTTGGCCACACCCGGAGCCATTACAGGAACGGGAACACCTTTATTCGGGGCAACGTCCATTCCATACTCAGTTGCCTTGGTAAGTGGCGCTACCACCTATACCTGGACAGGACCAAGCGGTGTAACCATTGCTTCCGGACAGGGTACCAGCAGTATCTTTGTGGATTTCAGTTGCACGGCCAGCAATGGCAATATCAGTGTCACAGTCAGCAACGGATGTATAGGTGCAGGAGCCCCCAGTAATAGAGCCATTACCATGGGCAGCACCATAACTGCGCCAGGAGCAATCACAGGACTCAATGCTGTGGCACAGGGCAGAACCGGAATTACCTACACCATTGCCCCGGTTACCGGAGCAACCACCTATACCTGGTCCTATACGGGAACAGGCGTAACCTTCCCCTCGGGCCAGGGGACAACCACCGTAGCAGCAGACTATGCATGCAACGCTACCAGCGGAAATATCAGCGTAACAGCCAGCAATAGTTGCATTGGACCATCAACTGCCAACAACCTTGCTGTGACCGTTAGCACCCTTGCCACCCCCGGCACCATTACAGGTCTTGCATCTGTACCACAAGGAAGTTCGGGTATTAATTACACGATTTTACCCATAGCAGGAGCAACTTCTTACACCTGGATTGTTCCCTTGGGCGCCACCATCGTTGCGGGCCAGGGAAGCACCTCTATTTGGGTGGACTACGGCTGTACGGTCGGAAGCGGGAACATTCTGGTCACCGCCAACAATGCCTGCGGCGCCAGCGGCGGAAGCAGCCTGAACGTCACGATTTCAACTAATGTACCGGCACAACCGGGAGGAATCTCTTATCCTTATTGGGGCCCGCCCCCAGGAACTGTCAATTATATTTGCTCAATCCCTCCTGTCACAGGGGCAACGTCCTATACCTGGGCAGTGCCTGCAGGTGCAGCTATTACTTCAGGGCAAGGCACCACCTCTGTTACTATTGACTTTTCATGCTCAGCAGTTACAGGGAATATTTCTGTCGTTGCTAATAACGCATGTGGCACAAGTATAGCCAGAACATTTTGGGTTAGTGTTACAGCTATTCAAATGCCTGGCGGTATTTCAGGAACAAGCTCCGTCCCCAAAGGAAGTTCTGGTTTAACGTACACCACCACCTGGGTACCTTACGGTTATGCCTCCCTAATATGGACGGTTCCGCCTGGAGCTATCATCACCTCGGGGCAGGGTACACCGACAATAACAGTGGATTTCCCCTGTAATTCCGCCAGTGGTAACATTGGTGTATTTGCCACTAGTCCATGCGGAGGTCAAAGTGGTGTAAGGGCGTTTGGAGTAACGATTACCTCAAGCCTCTCAACACTTGGTGTGATCACAGGCACAACCTCACCGTTATATGGCCAGACTGGAATCCCTTACTCTGTAGCTCCAATTATAGGTGCGACTACTTACACATGGTCGCTACCCGGAGATGCAACTGTATCCACCGGCCAGGGCACGCCCTCCATCGGAGTTGATTTTCCCTGTACTTCTGTCAACGGAACTATCGCCGTTACCGCCAGTAACGTATGTTCCAGCACCACACCGGTGAGTTTATCCTTCGCCCTGAGTTCAGCTACATTAGCTCAACCTTCAGGGATCACAGGGGCAGCTTCTGTTCCCAAGGGAACCTCCGGTGTGGGTTATAGTATTCCTTCCGTAACGGGTGCAACCAATTATACCTGGACGGTTCCCGCTAATTGTGTAATAACCAGTGGACAGGGGACAACTGCAATCATAGTAGATTTTTCTGATTGCAGCGCTACCAGTGGCAACATCAGCGTTACCGCAGGAAATGCCTGTGTGCCAACAAGTCCGGCCAAGACGCTGGCTGTTACAGTGACCAGTACTGCACTGGCCAATCCCGGAACAATTATAGGTACCTCTACACCCCAGGCTGGACAGTCCAACCTGATGTATGGATGCGGCTTTGTAAGCGGGGCTAATAATTACACCTGGTCTTATTCCGGTACCGGCCTGACCATCTTATCGGGGCAAGGAACGCCGAATATTACTGTTGCCTTGGCGTGTGGCGCCACCAGTGGCACATTGAGTGTTACGGCCAGTAATGGATGTGTTGCTACCAGTACAGTAAGCACGTTCTCGATTACCCCAACCGGTGGGCTGACTACTCCCGGAGCTATCGCAGGGGTCCAGGGCCCATTCTATGGCCAGACAGGGGTGGTCTTTTCCGTTATGCCTGTAGTTGGAGCAACAACGTATACATGGACTACTTCAGCCGGAGCAACCATTGCTTCCGGCCAGGGTACCAACGTAATTTCCGTTGATTTCTCCTGTACAGCAGACCTTCATGGGGTCGTTACCGTTAGCACGGGCAATGGCTGTCTTGCGCCCAGCGCGGTTAGCGCGTTGTCGTATACCATGGCCGGAGGGCTCGCTGCACCTGGCTCCATCGCAGGATTGACCACCGTTCCAAAAGGAACGAATGCCCAGGTTTATTCTATCATGGCCATCCCCAGCGCTACCTCTTACACATGGTCGGTTCCCAGTGGTTGCACCATTGTTTCCGGGCAAGGAACCCGAACCATTGTTGTTGACTTTAGCTGCTCTGCGATCAACGACAATATCACGGTAAGTGCCGCCAATGCCTGTGAAACAACCGGCGTCAGCAGCCTCGCTATTACGGTGACCAGCGTGTTGTCGGTTCCTGGCGTAATATCGGGCACAACCTCACCGCCCCAAGGCTCCGCAAATAACTATATCATCGTTCCGGTAACCGGAGCCTCAACTTACAACTGGACCGCACCTTCCGGTGCGACACTAAGCACGGGGGCGGGTACCAATTCTGTATCCTACAATTTTGATTGCGCTGCTTCAAACGGGAACATCAGTGTAACAGCGAATAACGCTTGTATCGCCGCAGGAACGGCAAGTAACCTGGCAATTACCCCAATTCCTGCCATTTCTATTGGAACGCTTGGAGCGATTACTGAAAGCATCATTCCCGGTGCAGTAAGCACCAGAAAATATTCCGTGTCCTCGATTGGCGCGGCTGTTTATAACTGGACGGTTCCAACTGGTATGACCATCACCTCTGGCCAGGGATCCAATGCAATCATTGTCTCTATTTCAGCTGCTGTTTCGGGCATGGTAAGCGTAACCGCATCAAACGACTGTATGACCCAAAGCAGTTCAGCAAACTTAACTGTGGACGTTCAAAAAGGCGTTCAATTTATTGCCACAGGAACAGGTCAAACCGGAAGCATGCAAACATGGACCGTTCCGTCAGGAGTAACCAGCATCACGATTGAAGTGTTTGGTGCGCAGGGTGGTACACCCACCAACTATCCCACTTCTGGAGGAAAAGGTGCCAGGATGAAAGGAACCTTTACCGTGACTCCGGGGCAGATCCTTAAAATATTGGTCGGGCAGCAAGGTTATTCTAACACTCATGATGGAGGTGGCGGCGGCGGAACTTTTGTCGTTGATTATAACAATAACCCAATGATCATTGCCGGTGGCGGGGGTGGGGGTGGTTATCTGCCTTCACCCGGTGTTGATGGCACAACCTCAACATCAGGAGCTGCAGGAATAGGGGGCTGTTCCGGAGGTATTGCCGGCCTTGGCGGAGGTGTGCTTTCAACAACCTATTGTGGCGGAGGAGGCGGTTTATACACGGACGGTGCTTTTGGCCCTATGTCAGGAAACGCGGGTCTGGTTGGAAAATCATTCCTCTCCGGTAGCACTGGGGGCGGCACATACACTACAGCTACAGGTGGATATGGCGGCGGTGGCGGAACGCATGGTCAGGGTTGGGGCGGCGCTGGCGGCGGCGGATATTCCGGCGGGGGTGCAAGCGGCACATCTATGCTTGGCGGCGGTGGCGGCGGTTCCTACAACACGGGTACCAGTCAAAGCAACACCTCCGGGGTTCAAACCGGACATGGAAAAGTTATCATTACCTGGTAAAAATAATCACACCCAATTCCGCGGGGACTATGTTTTATATAACATAGTCCCTGCGGCTTTTTTCCCGGTGCCTTCAAGAAATTATCCGATATTTTTATTTCTGTCTGAAAAAAATTCTACATTTACCCGTTATTTTCCCAACACCTAACCATACCAATACATCCTTATGAAAACCCGTATAGAAAAAGACACGATGGGAACAGTTGAGGTTCCTGCTGATGTTTATTGGGGCGCACAAACCCAGCGTTCGAAAGACAATTTCAAAATCGGCGGACAGCTGATGCCCAAAGAAATCATTGACGCCTTTGCCATCCTGAAAAAAGCCGCAGCATTAACCAATACCGAACTGGGCGTATTACCTGCAGAAAAGTCAGCATTGATTGCAGCCGTCTGTGACGAAATACTCGAAGGCAAACTTTATGATCAGTTCCCCCTGGTAGTCTGGCAAACCGGTAGCGGTACGCAGAGCAACATGAACCTCAACGAAGTAATCGCCAACCGCGCACATGTACTCAATGGCGGAAAACTGGGTGAAGGTAAATCCATTATTCATCCCAATGATGATGTCAACAAAAGCCAGTCATCCAACGACACTTTTCCTACGGCCATGAGCATTTCGGCGTATAAAATGGTAATGGAGACCACACTGCCCGGGCTTCGCAGGTTACGCAGTGCCCTTGCTAAAAAATCAGAAGAATTTCAGGATATCGTAAAAATAGGACGTACGCACCTGATGGATGCCACGCCCCTTACCCTTGGGCAGGAGTTCTCGGGTTATGTAAGCATGCTCGACCATGGGATGCTGGCCATTGACCACACCCTGGCCCACCTTTCGGAACTGGCTTTGGGCGGAACCGCCGTGGGTACCGGCATCAATACCCCTAAAGGATATTCAGAACTGGTCGCAAAAAAAATTGCCGATCTCAGCAATTTGCCCATGATTACGGCCCCCAACAAATATGAATCACTTGCAGCCCACGACGCCATAGTAGAAGCTTCCGGCGCGTTAAAAACAGTAGCGGTGAGCCTGATGAAAATTGCCAGCGACATCCGCCTGCTTGGTTCTGGCCCCCGGTGCGGCATAGGGGAACTCAACCTCCCCGAAAACGAACCCGGATCGTCTATTATGCCCGGTAAGGTAAATCCTACCCAATGCGAGGCCATGACCATGGTTTGTGCGCAGGTAATCGGAAACGATGCAGCGATTGCCATTGGTGGCATGAACGGACATTTCGAACTCAATGTTTTCAAGCCCGTGATGATCTTTAACTTCCTCATGGCCGCACGTCTGATTGGCGACGCCAGCGTTTCCTTTGCGGAAAACTGTGTGGTGGGGATTGAAGCCAACACCACAAATATCAAGGGCAACCTTGAAAAATCCCTCATGCTGGTTACGGCGCTCAATCCTCATATCGGCTACGAAAATTCAGCGAAAATTGCCAAAAAAGCACACAAAGAGCATAAAACCCTCAGGGAAGCGGCTATCGAACTGGGATTGGTTACCAACGAACAGTTTGATCTTTGGGTTGATCCCAATAAAATGATTTAATGCTTGTCCAGAATGTCCGATTTCTTCGTTACTCTCATCGCAAAAAAGCTCATTTACCCGTGTAAACTGCGCTTTATTTGCGATTTCGAGTGCCTCGAACTCGAACATTCTGGCTCAAGCACTAAATTTATGGACAGACACTAACTAATGGTTGCCTATATAGTCCGTTTGCGGCGTTGCCCTCGTGCTGAAAGGCAGTTCTCGCCTCAGGCGAGAAAGCTTTACGATCAGCCACTAAGTTTATAAACAAACACTCTTTGACAGTAAAAAAAAGACCGGTCCTGAGCCGGTCTTTTTTTGTTTAAAGTTGCATCCGCAACATATTAATATTTATTACTACTATTGCAGCATGGAAACCCTGGTCATTTTAATTGTTGTCAGCCTGTATATCGGGGGGATCGTTCTTGTTTCCATACGCGACAAGCTGAAAACAGACCGGAAAACCCTCACACCGGAACAGGCGTTTTTTCTGCACAGGAATTTGCCGTTTTATGATACCCTCGACGAGCAGGGTAAAAAGCGTTTCAACCACCGGATGGCGCTTTTTCTGGAATTTCACCAGTTTTATGGCCGGGATGGGCTGGTCATCACCGAAGAGATGAAGATTACTATTGCAGGAGCAGGGATCCACCTGACTTTCGGGATGGATGATTTTATGTTCTACAGTTTTCTGGATATTTATGTGTACCCGGCGGCCTATTACTCCCCTTTTTCCAAAACCATGAACAAGGGAGAAACCAATCCCCAGGGCATCATCGCTTTTTCCTGGCCCCACCTGGAAGAAGGTTTTGAAACCACCAGCGACAAAATAAATCTGGGCTATCACGAATTTGCCCATGCATTGCTGTTGCAACAGTCGCAGGAAGAACTGAACGATTCCACCTTTGGGGATGGATATCGCCTGTTCAGCATTGCCATGCAGAAATATAAAATTGCCAGACAGGCTTACCAGCTTGACTTTCTCAGGGAGTATGCCTTTACCAATAAGATGGAATTCTTTGCAGTGTGTACCGAACACTTCATGGAAGCGCCTGAGGATCTGAATAACAAATTCCCCGGGCTCTATTTGATTATGACCCGGATGCTGCGGATCGACCCGCTCAACAGAGGCACCCACCTGAGCTTCGATTACGATGACGAAACGGTCAATGAAACCATCGAAAAGATCCTTGACCGGGACGGCCCCTATTGATTGTAAAAAAGGATGTTACGTTAAATATGACCCCGTCTAATTATCAGAATTTTTTTGTTGGTATCGAAAATTAGTCTATCTTTGCATAAATTTAATTATCAAATCATTCAGTTCATTATGAAAATTTTTGTCGGCAGTCTTCCTTTTAGCTTAGAGGAAACTGAATTAAGAGAATTCTTTGAAGAGTATGGCGAAGTAGCGTCAGCAGTTATTATTTCTGATAAATTCACAGGCAGGAGCAAAGGCTTCGGTTTTGTTGAAATGACAGATGACGAGCAGGCTCAGAAAGCAATCGAAGAATTAAACGGTGCGCAGGTAAGCGGCCGTACTATTGTTGTTAACAAAGCAGAAGAAAAACGCGACAATAACCGTGGCGGCTTCAACAGAGGCGGCAGCGGCGGCGGCTTTAACAAAGGCGGCAGCGGCAGCGGCGGCGGTTTCAACAAAGGTGGTTACAACAAAGGCGGCTTTAACAAAGGCGGCGGTCGTAGCGACAGATATTAATCCTTTAGGATTCTCAAAAAAAAAGCGCGGGTTTTCCCGCGCTTTTTTTTATGCCTGTTTGGTTACTCAATCGCAACCAACCCGAGGCGCAGCTTTGTACCGTATCTGGTTACAAGAACCATACTTCCATTTTTCAGAATTTCGGACCATCCCGGTAACACAATTGCTTTATTTTTATCAAAAGTATACAGGTTCTTCCTGGTCATGCCACCCTGACTATTCACACAGGCGATGGTGGTAACGCCGGATTTCCCATAGCTTGCCCACTGTGTTGAAGGGGGGTGGGGTGCATTATTTAATGGACTATCCGTAAAGGCAAAATACAAATCGGAACCCTTTAATGTCATCACATAAGAAACCATTATCTGAGAGGAAGATTTTTGCTTTTTGAGCACCTTTTGGGTAACATCAATTTCTCCATTTTCATTAATCCCCACTACAATGATGTCCCTTCCATAATAAGTAGTACGGCTTGAGGTGGACCCATTTGAACTCGAGTAAGTGGTCACGGAATAATACTGCTCGGCAACCAGGTAAACACCATTATCCGGCCTGAGAACAAGGTTATCCATAATATATTTTTCCATCTCGATATTTTGTCCCTTTTCCGCTTTATCCTCCGTTCGATCAGCCTGTTTATCGGTCATTCCGGCAGTAATAAGTTCTAAAGGAAATTCTTTGTGAAACGATTTCAGAATTTCACCGCTGGCGCCATCAATTTTCACGCTCAAACAACCCTTCATGCTAAAGTTGCCCTTTTCTGAGTAAAACCCTGCGGCAATCAGGTCACCGTTAATATCGCACCCAACCTGCAGATCGGTAATAAAAAATTTATCAAGATCAACATAAATTTCCTGCGGAGCCGATGCATCAGGACTCATCATCAAAATGGCATACTTATAATTAGGTTCACGCTTTAAAGGATTCTTCAGCCCGGTAGTCAGGGTTCCGTTCAGAAACACCACACCCTCCTGTGATACGGCAGCCGATTCCAGATTAAAATTGCGATCCTTAAAGGGAAATGCATCCATACGGGTCGACATCAGGCTCAGATCCTCATCCAACACTGCGCATCCGAATTTCTCCTTCCCATCCTTCGAGGTAGGCGGATTATACACTACAGCCATTTTAGCTGAATCCGGTGATAGCACATAGAAAAACGTTCCAACTGAAGGAAAGGGCTTACCCACGATAGGCATATCAAGAACCTTTACCGTATTGGTTGTTAAAGCTTGTGTAGCTTCTTCATACTCCATGTAATAAAGGGCTTTGAAGCCGGCTTTAGCATCCACGTAAGATGAAAATACCAGGGTATGTCCCTTTAACCGGACCATAAATTCGAAATTAAGGTCTTTCCCCTGGTAACTTAGAGGAATTTTTGCGGTTGAAACATAATTCATATTTGCGTCAAATTTCAAAACAGAAACGCTATTCAACGAAAACATGGTAGGGTTGGGCGATAGCACGGTCAGGCCTCTTTCATCCGACGAAAGTACCTGAAACCCGCTACGAATAATTTTTCCGCTAAACGGGGCGCCCCATTCAACATGAGTAACCTGTGCATATGTGGCGACGGTGAAAACCACTGCAATGAACAAACATAAACTCTTTTTCATATTTAAATGTTTTCGGCAAAATTAAACTATTTATTGAATTTACGTAGCTAATTTCAATTTGTATCTGCACACTGAAATTCGTATATTTGCATCTTTCAAAAGAAACCTTTAACAGGGGCTCTTTATAAAACAAATTTTACTAATTAAATGAAAAGGAGATTGTTTTATGTTAAGTAAAAATATGGAAAAGGCGTTCAGCGATCAGATCAATGCCGAATTATTCTCTTCGTACTTATATCTGTCAATGGCGTCACATTTCACCCACACCAACCTGAATGGATTTGCTAACTGGATGAGCATCCAGGTAAAAGAAGAGAACGCACATGGTATGATGATGTTCAATTTTGTGCACGAAAGGGGCGGAAAAGTCGCTCTGAAGGCCATTGATATGCCCGAATCCGAATGGAAAAATCCGATTGAGGTATTCGAAGCCACTTTAGCCCATGAGCAAAAAGTGACCGGCCTCATTAATAACCTGCTCGATCTTGCCCTTCAGGAAAAAGACCACGCTTCCGCGAATTTTCTGCAGTGGTTTATCAAAGAGCAGGTGGAAGAAGAAGCCAATGCCACCAGTATCCTTGAACAACTCAAAATTGTAGAAGGTAAAGGTCACGGCGTTTTGCTGCTCGACAGGGAATTACAAACCAGGGTGTTTGTAGATCCTTTGCTCACGGCTAATGCCTGATATGCAGAACACAATTTTACAGAAAACCGGGAGTTCCCGGTTTTTTTTTACTTTTGCCCTGAACAGTATGCCGAAAAATTCGTGAACATATGCATGTCCTTACCAGGCCGGTCCTGATATTTTTGTTGACTGTTGGTGCACAGCTGACCTTTGGACAGACCCTGGTTCCCATGGAAAGAGGCACACTGCTTAATATGGAAAGCGCCGGCAGCAAAGACATTCAGTCCCGGCACACGGCAATCAGACCCTTTATTTTTGAGAACAAAGCGGAAATGAATCTCTCCGATTCCCTGTTAACACCCGGTTGCAGGCAGCAAGGCACCGGCCGGTCGTGGTTGATCCGCAAATTATACTTTGAACATTTTCTAAAGGTGGATTCGGCTGATTTCTCTATCGCTGCCGATCCCCTGCTGGATCTTCAGGCGGGATACGATCTTCACCATGCAGGCCTTGTTTACCGCAACAGCCGGGGCATACAAATACTCGGAACCATCAGGAACAAGCTCGCATTCTACACCTCTTACCTGGAAACCCAGGCCCGGTTCCCTTCGTACGTTACTGACTTTATCAAGCATTATGAAGTTGTGCCGGGAATGAACAGGGTAAAGGATTTTAAAGACAACTCGTTTGATTACGGGGTAGCTTCTGCCAACGTTTCCTATTCGCCATGGAAATTTCTGAACCTGCAGCTGGGATATGGTAAGAACTCCTTTGGTAATGGATACCGCTCCCTCCTGCTTTCTGATAATTCCTTTCAGTATCCTTTTCTGAAAGTTAAGACTACCCTGGGCCGCTTTGAATATGTAACCCTGATCACCTCTTTTCAAAACCTTGATACGGATAGCTTACTGGACGCACCTTACATCTGGTATAACGGCTATCAGAAAAAGGGGGGCACATTTAATTATCTGAGCACCCATGTTACAAAATGGATGGACATCGGCATTTTTGAAGGGATTATCTGGGAATCGCGGGGACTGACTGAACGGGCATTTAACATCAACCAATACATCCCCGTTATCTTTGTTAACACCCTGCGTTACGGTATGTTTTCCGAGAACAATGTCATACTGGGCTGCGATCTCCGCATACAACCCTTGAAGAAAGTTCATCTTTACGGACAGTTTGTACTGGATGATCTGCATTTAAAAAAACCTTCAACAGGCACAGGCTATCAAAAAACTAAACTGGGCTATCAGGCAGGGGTTAAATGGTTTGATGTGGCAGGCATCGCCAACCTGCATCTGCAGGCCGAATACAACGAAGTACGACCCTACACTTATGGCCATCAGGATGTGCTGCAAAGTTATACGCACTACAACCAGGCACTGGCTCATCCTTTGGGGGCCAACTTCAGGGAATTCCTGCTATTCCTCGATTACCGGTACAGACGATTATATTCAGAAATTCAATTTATGACCGCTGTCAATGGCGCAGATACCGCCGGTTCGCACTGGGGCAGCAATATTTTTTATTCCGATATTCACGCAAGTAATGGATATAACTCTATCGGGAACAGCATGCTTCAGGGAGAAAAAATGACAAGGACGCTCGGTATGTTGCGCATGGGATATCTGTTCAATCCAAAATATCATTTATGTATCGAAGGGGAGCTCCTTTACAGGAACACAAAGATGAATGGATTAAAAGAAAATAATTTATATGTATCCATCGGCATTAAAACAAAAATATTCAACCAATATTTTGATTTCTAAGGGGAAGGTAGTAATGAAATACACAGGCCACGAAGCCCGCCTGAAGGACATAGTCGGGCAGGGCACGAAGACACGAAGGAATGATTTAAGAAATAATTCAATGTTTTAAGCAATATGTCCTGTTCAACAGGCTTCATTCAATAAAAAACGCAGGCCACAAAAATACCAAGACAAGAAGGAATGATTCAGTTTTTAAAGAAATATTTGTTGTTTTTACTGTGCATGGCACCGACTGCTTTGTGGGCGCAGCAGGGGCATTACAATGCGTTTGACGCTGTGCAGTACGACACCAAGAAACAACTCCACTTACAGGATCTTCAGCGTCACAGCGCGGTATTGCCGATACTGAACAAGGATGTTATCAAGTATTGTGGTTCCGATAGCCTTAGGACCAGTGGCAATAAGGGTTTTTTAGGTACAGTTAAAAATCTTAAGCCTTTAGGATTTTCAAAAAAAAACCTGAAGATCGCCTTCTACCCCACCCTTGATCTGTCAGGTGGCGCAGAAAGTAAAGACTTCAGAATGTTTGGAGGCGGCGCCATCGGTGCTAACCTGACCGCTGATCTCGGGAAACGGTTTTCAATAGGAGGATACGGACGACTCAGCCAATACTCTTTTCCCGGCTACCTGGAAAAAATTATTGCAAAGCAGCGGGTAGTGCCTGGTTGCGGGTATGCGGTACCTTCTGCTTTGGGGGGTCATTACTTTTGGGATTGGGATGTTTATGCCAATTATGAATTTCTGAAATACTTCAACCTCGAAGCCGGCATGGGGCGTAACTTTTGGGGCGACGGTTACCGCAGCTTTTTTCTTTCGGATCAATCCTTCTCTTACCCTTACTTTAAAATCACCACCTCTTTCTGGAAAATCAAATACGTGAACCTGTATGCCCAGTTGAAAGATATGCGCACCACGGGTTCCGGACTCTGGTCATCCATGGAAAACAAATACGGAAGCTTTCATTTCCTTAGCTGGGATGTATCGAAACGCCTGAATATCGGTTTTTTTGAAGCCATAATCTGGCAAAACGAGGACAGCCTGGCGCATCGGGGTTTTGATATCAATTATCTGAATCCGGTTATTTTTTACCGGCCGGTCGAATTTTCTGTGGGTAGTCCCGACAATTCACTGATGGGGTTCAGCGCTAAAGTAAAAGTGGCTAAAAAGAATTTCTTTTACGGGCAATTTCTTTTAGACGATATCATCTGGGGTGAATTTTCCGGAGGCAGCATCAACCGCATCAAGCACTGGATCCATCCAAGCGACAGTGTTGGAGCCTATGGGTACTGGACCAACAAACAGGCCTGGCAACTGGGTTTTGTGAGTTATGATATTTTTAAAATCCGCGATCTGGATTTTCAGCTGGAATATAATGCTGCAAGGCCTTACACCTTCTCGCACCGCATGCCCGGAGTGAATTATTCCCAATACAATGAAGCCCTGGCCCATCCTGCCGGCGCCAATTTTCAGGAGGTGCTGGGCTTCCTTAAATACCGGACCGGTAACTTTCATTTTCAGCTGATGGGATTATTCAGGGAAACCGGGATAGACACAATAGGAACCCATTACGGTCAGGATATTTTTCAATCGACCTTCGACACATACTATCCGGAACTCGACAATATACCGGTCAGTCAATACAACAACAACATCGGGCAGGGCATCAAAACACGTTTGTATTATGGTTCGGTTAAAGCCTCATGGTTGTTCAATAAAGCCATGAACCTGAGGGCAGAAGCAGAGGTGGCAGTGCGCAGACAATCCTCTTCCATTGCCACGAATACGGGGGTTTGCTTTATGCTGGGACTTAAAACATCCTGGTTTCAAACCGGATCCGACCGCTAAAAATATTTTTATATCTTTGTCCTTTAACAGGAAATGAAAAAATCAACTCTTTTATTACTTGCCCTGCTCAGCGGGGTGTTACTATGGCTTGGATGGCCTGCCGGCGGATTTCCGGGGCTTCTGTTTATAGCCTTTGTTCCCTTATTATATATTGAAGATTACATTGCACAGAACAAGCACAACTTCAGTAAAGGCAGTCTGTTTCTGCTTTCATATACGGCTTTTATTGTCTGGAATGGATTATCCACCTGGTGGATTTATTATTCAACCTTTTTCGGGGCGGTAATGGCCATCATCGCCAATGCCCTCTTCATGGCCCTGGTGTTTCACTTTTACCATATGATCCGCCGTAACCTCTTTAAGGGACGCGGGGGATTTATCGTAGTGATTTTTTTCTGGGTCACCTTCGAATTTCTGCACCTCAACTGGGATCTGACCTGGTCGTGGATGAACCTCGGTAATGGATTTGCCCGCTATCCGTCATGGGTTCAGTGGTACGAATATACCGGAACCTTTGGCGGAACCATCTGGGTGTTGAGCATAAATATATTCATTTACCTCGCCCTTAAATATGCCTTTGGTTTGATGAGGGTAAAGAAAAGAGTGCTTATATATGGCCTCGCTGCCTTTCTAACATTGCTCATTCCGCTATCTGCTTCTTTTTCCCGTTATTATTCGTACCGGGAGAAATCCGATCCGGTGAATGTTGTTATTGTGCAACCGAACATTGACCCGTATAATGAAAAATTCGGAAGCATGAGTTCACAACAGCAGCTGGACAAAATCATCCGGTTAGCGCGGCAAAAAGTAACTTCCCAGACCGACTTCCTGGTTTGTCCTGAAACCGCCATCCCCGAGGGTATTGTTGAAGATGAACTGAACGAATCATGGAGTATCGACAGTCTGAAAGCCCTGCTCAATGATTTTCCCCAACTAAAAATCGTCATCGGAATCAGCTCGTTCATTATTTATGATCAGGGAGAAAAACTATCAGAAACAGCCCGGATTTCCGGAGATGGCACATATCATTATGATGTGTGCAATACAGCCTTATACTATGATACGACCTATATTCCGCAACTTTACCATAAATCAAAACTGGTTCCCGGAGTAGAAAAAATGCCCTTCCCGAAATTGCTGAAACCCTTAGAAAAATTTGCCATCGATCTTGGGGGAATGACCGGCAGTCACGCCATCCAGAATGAACGCAGTGTCTTCACGACTTCTGATAAAAAAGTCAGTATTGCGCCTGTTATCTGTTATGAATCCATCTACGGCGACTTTATGACGGGTTATATGCGTAATGGTGCGAATATTATTTTTATCATAACCAATGATGGCTGGTGGGACGACAGTCCGGGCCACAGACAGCATTTTGAATATGCTCGCTTGCGGGCGATCGAAAACAGAAGAAGTATTGTAAGATCGGCCAATACCGGCATCTCTGGCTTTATCAATCAACGGGGCGATGTATTGCAACGTACCGCTTACTGGGAAGATGCAGTATTATCTATGCCGGTAAATATCAATAATAAAAAGACTTTTTACAGTCGTTTCGGTGATTATTTCGGACAGATTTTTCAATATGTTACTTATACCCTGCTGGGAATACATTTTGTAATGCTGTTGCTGAATATGCGTTTCCGGATGACCACAAAAAGGAAGCAGAAATAAGCCGTGTTGTTTCAGTTAAAAACAATTGCATCGCATGTAATCATCAAATGCCTTGATATATTTTAAAGAAAAAGCGCACCGTAACCGATGCGCTTTTTCTTTAAAACAGGAAGATATAATCGCTATTTTATATTTGCGATTTTGCAGATATACTCTTTATCTTCTGTGATCACCCTGCAATAATAAACTCCGGCGCCGGCCGACGTCAGATCAACCCTTACCTTGCCGCTTACCTGCTCAAAAGAAGCGATGATCCTGCCTGTCAGATCGCTTACTTCAACCTTTTGGGCTGCATTTGTGCCAAGATCCAGGGTAAACGCCCCATTAGCGGGATTGGGATAAATATTGAAATACCCGTCGTTTTGCAACTCATTAACTGAGACCAGGGTCAGATCAACCGCCTGATAGGCAGTATCGCTGTTACAGGCATTTGTCGTAATCAGCATTACATTATAGAGACTGCCGATGGCATAAGTATGCGAAGGGGATTGAAGCGTTGAGGTGGTGCCATCGCCAAAGTCCCAATAATAGGTACTGCCGTTAGTAGAAGTATTATTAAACGCTACATTCAGCCCTGATGGTGTAAATCCGAAAGAGGCGACGCCTGGCGCCGAAAAAATTTCAGCCACCGTTGCTATGCGCCCGCTGGTACAATTCTGAGGCTGTACCACCCAATTATAGAAATAATAATAGTAGGTGTACAATCCTGTTGAAGCCGTGCTTCGTTTCAAAGAAACGACACCGGGGATCGTATACGGATAAGTCGCCCCACTGGAATTACGGTACATATTAGGGCTCGCAGGTCCTACGATTTTCAGGCCCGTATCTGCCGGCACTGCCCAGTTGAGAGTAACAGTATCCAATCCGATACCTAGTGTTACGTTACTACTGGTAATCACTGTTCCATCGGCTCTTTGCAGCGAAATAGTCTTGGTACCTGCAGACCCAGAGTTTATCTGAACAGATACGAGGGTAAACGGCTCATAAGCATCAAAGATAATCCCATGAACAACTGCAGAAGTGAACAACCCCCCTGAACTATTGTAACGGGTATCGCCTACATTCTGAGTACTTGAGATTACCTGGTTTTCTGCATAATAAGTGGTGGTTGAAGAAAGAACGGGCGTTGTATAATTGGTACCTGTCCCTAATAAACTTCCACCTGAAGCGGCATCATACCACGCAATACTCCCTGTACCATTGGCAGTGATGGTAAGGCTGGCCGGACCGCAATGGCTGTTACCGGTTGTTGATGGACTTTCTGCTCCAACAGATATATAAGAAAGCTTGGTTTCAGCAACACTCCCGCAAACACCTGCGCTGGTCGTCAGTTCCACACTATAGGTTCCAAGCGTGCTGTAAGCATGAACCGGATGTTGGTCGGTACTGGTATTCCCGTCACCAAAATCCCATAAATAGGTTTGTCCGTTTGCACTGCTGTTGGTGAAATTGATTGTCGCTGGCGCAGAACAGAACGAAGTTTGATCCGCTGAAAAATCAGCAGTAACCACGAGTTCATTAACTTCATAGTTCTTAGTATATGAATCGTTGGTCGTATTCTGATCGGAGCCACCATTAGGATTGGAAGTATAGGCCGTAAAGGTATGGGCTCCTGCGGTCAGAACAAACGACGGGAGACTGACATCAACTGAAGCCAGGGTAGCAAGGCTGCCTGTCCAGAGATAGGTTGCCGGAGCCTGAGCATCGGTATAATAATTAATGGTCACGCTCACGAGGGTATTGGTTCCCATATTTACCAGACTTACCTGTGGGGTAACGCTGATACCTGAGCAGGTATAGGATGCCGCAGGAGCGGTGATATTCGAGACAGACGCATCCCTTGCCACGCTGGGAGCAACAAAGCGCACGGTTCCGATATATGGTTGTTTGTTCTGTTTGGTAATTACGATATCGGCTGTATCAGGACTAGAAAATGCTGTGAAGTTCAGCGTAACCACGCCACCAACCGGAGCAAGTTCTGCATCCAGCAACACCCCGTTATGGGAAATGGCCACGTAAGCATCTTCTTCTGTTGTTACCAAAAGACTTGTAACGCCTACGCTCTGAGGGTTGGTGTAGGCAACACTCAAAGGATCTGGAACACTAAAGTAGTTCATTACCGAAGGGTCTCCCATAAGATGGTAAATTTCCCAATAGTACTTTTTCAGGGTAGATGAACTTGCTTCTACGGCCAGGTTACCAGCATAAATCATCTGAGCATTGGTATAGTACCATGATGTCTTAGCTTGTCCGTGATCGTGGAACATTTTGTCGTATGCGCCCAGGTTGCTGGCGTCATAAACAGGATTTTCTACAATGCTTGCACGGTTGCCGACCCCAAAATAATAATCCTCATCCCAGTATGAATAATTGGAACCACCGATATAACCAACTGCTCCTTTATTTGCAGCGCGTAACAGGGCTTCCCCGAAACATTCACTATCGTTAAAAGTATTGGTCTGGCAGCAATTGCCGATCATAAGTCCATACTTGTGGTTATTATGCATGGCGGCAATATCGCTGGTCTGAAAGCTGGGATCAGCCCATCCGGTTGAACTGCCGTGAGCGGTATAATTGGCATATCCCACCCCAATACCGCATTTACTTCTGATGGCCACATCCGATGCTGAATTATTGCTGGCGGGCCACAGGTATGTGTTGGAATAAATTCCATGGGCAGTATTAAAATAGTTTATCGTTCCGTAGTTAATCTGTCCGTTGCCATGGATCTGCGAAAAGCCGCCATCAGGCTGAGTTCCGTCATCTACTCCGGCAATCATCACCACGGTATCAAGATAAGAAGTCACCGGCATCAGGTACTGCTCATATTCAAGCGTTTTATCGATCTGCGGCTGGAGTTGTGCAACGCTGGTGGCTGAAAACCTGCCAAAGTACATATCAGGCAAATAGTCGGCGGAAGCATCTAATGTGCAAAAGTAAAGATCGGTTTTATGCGCGGTTGAGGCCACCCCTGTATTCGTCGGAATCTGGGCGACATCACCCACAAAAAGAACGAAAGAAGGCGCAGGATCCAGTGCGGTTCCGGCATTATATAAACCCTGAAGGTAAGCTTTAACCGTTGCTGCTGTGGGGATAGAGGCATAATATTGTTCCACAACGGTGAAACCCTTTTTCCGTTTCCAGGTCACAAAAGGCTGCATCGTGCTCTGGAAAGAGGTAAGTCCGATAATTACGTATTTGATAGGGTATTTAGTTATGACATCTTTCGCGGCCGGCTTGCTGTAATTAATCATATTTGAAAAGGCAGCATCGAAGGCCGGAGAGTAATATTTTGCTTTGGTTTGTTCTGTAAGGGCGTAATCCGCGTGGTTAAACCGAATTTCAACCACGATATTATTATAAACTTTTAACTGATTCAACACCGGGTTATACCGGACAGGTGCGATTTTCAGCAGACCCATCTGAACTCCCCGCATCATTCCAGAGATTTCAACGCTTGCCAGCGGATCGGCATTAAACGCATCCTGCTGATAAAAAACCTGATCGTAATAGAACGGAATCTCTTCAGCTTTGGCGCTTTTAGAAACGGTCGGCTGACAAGGCATCACTTTCGTGACCAGGCCGTTGATTGGAAGCGACACGATTTGTTCGTCGTAGCTGATTACATTCACCTCAACTGCTGCCCCAAGCGGAATTTCGATAAGCTTTGTCAATGCCGGCAATTGCGGTTTCCCCGTGTTATAAATCTTGGAGAATCCATCAAGTTCAATTTCCGTAAAGGACCCGAAAGAGGTAGCGACAGGCCTCGTGTTAATTTTCGCCACATTCAGCGAAATTCTCAGGGATCCCCTGGTATTTTCGATGATCCGGAATTCGCTTTTTGGAGCATTAAGGGAAAGGATGTTCTGGGCCGCAGCGCCCAGTATGCTTCCCCAAAAAATTACCAGCAGGAGTAGACTCAGTTTTTTCATATTAAATAATATTTATGGAACGAACGGTTGATTTTTTAGCAAGCACAAGTAAAGAAAAATAAGTGGTTTATATATGCTGAATAGTCTCCATTAACCATTATTTAACAGACAATTGCGGGGACTGACAATGAATTGAGGCAGAACCCCTAAAATCAGCGGTGAATATTAATTGACCTGATAATATATTACCGTGTTGCATTAAACGAACACGTCTCTTTCAGGGATTGGATCACGGGAATATATCGGAATCCGGTTGCACCTATAAGTTTCGAAGGGTTATACGCAGTCACTGAAGAGGATATTCTGATGAGATCAGGCGTAAGCGGATTGGGCTTACGGGTGAATGTTTCTTTAATCTTACCTGCCAATCCGGCAAGTTTCAAAAGATTATAAGAGGCCTTTTTGACCGGGGGTTTTACGCCAAGAATTTCGGCTATCTGTTCTAAAATGTACTGATACGAACGGTTTTCCGCTGAAACAATAAATCGTTCCCCTTCAATTTCGGCCTGCATTAAAAGGATCATTGCTTCAGCAACATCGCGCACATCAACCCATGCATTGGCTCCCTGTGGGTAATATCTGAGTCCCTTTTGCACCATCCCGATCAGCGTGCTGAATCCATTTCCGGCTTCACCGGGGCCTATAATTACGGAAGGGTTAACAATTACAGCATTTAGTCCTTCGGCGATGCCCCTGAAAACCTCCAGCTCGCCCAGATACTTGGATTTTGAATACGATGATTGTTTTACGGATTTTTTCCTAACAGTATCCTCGTCCACCGGGTATCCCCCGACAGAGTCCCCTAAAGATCCGATACTGCTGACGTGAACCAGCTTACGGACCTTTTTTTCGAGACAGACATCCACCATATTGGCAGTACCCAGCACATTCACCTGAAACTGTTGTTTCTCATTTCCCGGCCTAAAGTGGACCTCAGCAGCGCAATGATAAACACAGTCATCTTCCCCGATATTATCATGCAATCCAATAATATCAGTAACATCACAATCGACCCATTGCAGGGAGGCATTATTTAGCGCCATTCCGGGAAAATAATACCTGAAAATCTGCTCAAAACGATCTGTCGACGAAGATTCCCGTTTCAATGCTTTTACATCCACCCCGCTTTGCATCAGTTTACAGATAAGATGCGCTCCTAAAAAACCGGTTCCTCCCGTTACTACGATCATTATTTTAAAGGGTCAGGTTATACTTTGTTATACGATGAACGTCCTTCGGGTCATTTGCCCGGATGGACAGCTTATGCTTCTGAAGAGAACAAAGATAGCGTATTTTTTATGTGCAGTAATTGTCGTGGCAATCATAGAATCAAATCACGCCCCCGGCCCCCGTGAGGATCTTCAAAAAGGAGCATATTGAAATTTTATCAACATTTATTTTGCATTTTATCGCATTATTTTAATTTTTAATGTGTGTTTTTTATCGATTTATCGATTTTGATGCAGTTTTCATGAACCGACCATAGGACTATAATTTGCATAACATAATTTTATCATTTATATTTGCTTCGAAAACAAAAACAAAAAATCATGAAAAAAAAACGAATCCTGCCAACGGTCAGGCAGAAAAACCATGACCGAAAATTCACTATCCCTGTGTTGGGAATTTCAATCCTGATAACCATGATGATTGGCCTGCTTCATGCTCCCCGGGGATTTTCACAAAAAGCACTGATATCCAAAAACTATCTTATTAAAATTCAAGAAAACAATGGGAGCTTCATGGAGACCAATTCACAGGTCTATGACGACTCGCTGCACATAGGCATCGGGACCATTACTCCCGGCGAGAAACTTGACGTCGTCGGAGGAAATATCCGCACCGACGGCAGTTATATTTCTCTGGCAGCACAGGGCATTTCCCCGCTTAATATTCAATCATCAACCCTGGTGACTAATTTAAACAGCGACCTGCTCGATGGTCTGCATGCCCTTGACTTTGCCCCCTCACAACACAATCATTCTGTTGTAGCCAATGGTTATGGCATCCAGCCCTTTTCGTATAATGGAGGATCGGGCGCGGTTATCTCTGTCGATTTCGCAGGCAGCGGTACGGCAATGCAGGCAGCGCGCAGCGACCATTCTCATTCCGGAGCGCTGTTCGGAACCGGTTCTGCCACTCAGGTTGCGTTCTTCAGCAGTCCCAACACAGTCACTGGAACACAGTCCCTATACTGGAATAACACAAATAAGAGGCTGGGTATTGGCACCGTTGCTCCCCAATCCGACCTGCATATCAGCACCAATTCTTCATCTGCCGGGATCAGGCTAAGTGAAGTCCACAGCGCAGGTTCTTCCCCGGTGACATCCTCCTCATGGGACTTGCAGAATGCTTCCGGGGCGCTTAACTTCAATTACCTCGTGAACGGATCGCCTGTGAATGTATTCCGGATTGTATCTAACGGAACCAGCGGAACCCTGACCATGAATGGAATGGTCTCGGCAAAACGATTACAACTTTCCCTGGGTGCCGTAAATAATTATGTGCTTACTACCAATGCAACCGGTTTAGCCAGCTGGAGAGATCCGGCAATTATGACCGGTTGGACTGTCAGTGGTAATAATGTATACAAAATCAATGGTGCGGCAGCTGTTGGCACCACCAACATGAGCGCCATGCTGAATATCCGCAGTACCCAACAACCGGCTGTCATCGTAGAGTCTTCTACAGGCAGTTCACCAGCATATGCCATTTTAACCAAACTCTCTTCCGCCCAGAGTAAAGCTTTTGCAGTCGAAAACAATGGAATCGAAAATCTGATAATCTGGGGTGACGGCTTTTTACAGGTCGATAATAAAATCAAAGCCCGCGAAGTTGAAGTAGCTGTGAATGTATGGCAGGATGTTGTTTTCGAGAAGGACTATCCGCTTCGTGACCTTGATGAAGTCGAAAAATTCATCAACCAGCATCATCATTTGCAAGGAATCCCCTCTGAAGCAGAAGTGCTGAAAAACGGCATTGCGCTGGGAGAAATGAACTCCCTTTTGCTGCAAAAGATCGAAGAACTGACCTTATACATTATTGAACTGAACAAGAACAACGAGCGCATGCAGGAAAAAATTGATCAGTTAACCAGCCCCCCTAAGCCCTGACGAGAATCTCCTCCATGAAAAAATACACATTACACCAGATTTTATCAAAAATTAAAACCAGTTCATTATGAAAAAAACACTGATGCTCGTTTTATTAGCTTGTCTGATCCTTGGGTCATGTAACAAATATGATGAAGGCCCCTCCCTGAGTCTGCGGAGCAAAACGCACCGCTTGTGCGGAACCTGGAGCCTTTCAGAAATTTACATAAATAACCTCCTTCAACCAGCCGGAACCCCTTCCAGTTGGGAAATTAAGACCAATGGCAGCTGTACCCGTACCAGCACCGATGCCTATTCCCAGGCAGAAACCACAATATCCGGAACCTGGGCTTTTAATAATGATAAAACCATTGTTGATATCACCTGGGAAATACCTTCGCTTTCCATGACCATCATTGAAAACTGGACGGTTCTCCGGTTAAAAGAAAAAGAGTTATGGCTGGAGGCCAGTTTGTACGGAAACATTATCCAAAACAGGTTGACACAATAGTCCTTTACCGGGATTATTCCAACCTTTTTTGCCTCCGTAAAACTGATCAATAACCAGAATCAATTCTGAGTTACCGGTGCACCACTGGTCTGGAAAACTAAATTGATTGACGACAAGGTAATGGGGAAAACAAAAAACAAATAAATCAAATCCAACTTTACAAGCCCTTATTAACCTTCAATAAATGAGTTATGAGAACCCTTTCAAACAGCGTTAACAACACCCGCTTTCTGCTAATCATAATCATAATAATGTTCAGTTCCTGTAAATACAAAGACGGGCCTGTAATCAGTTTCCGCTCTGCGGATGCACGGGTCATTGGCAACTACTCTGCAACGGCCTATATGATCGATGATACAGATGCCCTGCAACTCTGGCAGGATTCGGTAAGCGACATCCTGTTCAGTCTATACCACGAGACGGAGCCCACCGATAACTGGTGGATCTCTACCAGGGTGGGCGATGCCTTTCTTTCAGGGAATTACAGGTTACTGAATCATGATACACAGCTATTGATTTATGCGCTGGAGGAAAACACCGGATATCCCGGAAACGGTCCCTTCCGGCAAGGAATGGAAAGCACCTGGGATATCTTGAAATGTTCGAAAAACCGATTGTGGTTACTCACCAATTTTGAAGGTCATAAGTACTATGTCGAGTTACAACAAATCGAATAATGAAAAAAAACATCGTTCTTGCACTTTTATCAATAATCATTACCGCAGGACCATTGGCCGGTCAGGTTGACCATGGCTACCTGATCGATAAATACTGGTTCTACCGTGAGCGGTTAAATTATTACGTTTCGAACGGTTACGACGGAAGTATGCGCGGAGAAGGTATGGTGGCCGGCATACGGAACAAACAATCATCTGATGTAATCTCGTATGGAGATCAGATGGTGCATTTCGGTTATTATATCGGCGTGCTGGCCACAGAATATGCCTTACTGACGTATTACGGACAGGACGCAACCGCCACCCTTCATGAGCTTGACATCGCTTTAAATTGTTATGTCCGTGACGACGAATGTGAAGGAAGAAAACCGTGGTATAAATATTTCGGGTACTACGATGGCTTTCATATGCGGCAGGATGTGCCGGTGACCTTTATTCAGGATCACCCGGAACTCAATACCGGACTCACCTCAGCAGACGGAGTATCTGTTCTGGATGCCGGGAGTCCGGCATGGGTAGCGCACGTTTCAGCCAACGATTATCTTAACTGGGATGTAAACCCCGGTGGCACTCCTTACCCTGTTTACCAGACGGATGCAGAAATGAAGACCGGTTCGATGAGCCAGGACAATGCCATCGGACTGATCAAAGGGCTGGCCCTGGTGGACAAATGCATTCCTGAAGGTTATTATGCCCATGAAAAAGCAAAAGAAATTGCCGATAAGGTCATTACCAGAATGTGGGGCGGAGGATCGTGGATTATTCTGGATCCCAATCAGGAAGCGGTTCCCAGGGGGGCCAATGCCTTTTTTTATGCCGTCCCGCTTACGGTCATTAACATGGCAATGGGTAATCCCATGCTTCCGAGCGGGGCTAATGCGGCCAATACCAACCTCAGCTGGCAAACCATGCAATACTTCGGTCAGGGTGCAGAAAATAACTGCATGACTTTGACCATGGCTGCCTTGTGCGATTGCTGGAATGGATCAATGGTAGGTCTTGCGGGAATAAATACTACCGGCGGATGTATTTACCAGCTTTCCGGACAGGATAACTGGGACACATTCTATTTGCTGTTATGGGGATTCCTTCACGACAAAACGGCGGCGAACCTAAGTATGACTAAAGTCACTGATCAATTGCTGGCAGCCCCTTGTAACGGACCATACTGTTATGATTCGCTGACCCATAATCATGCTCCTGAGGGCTGGGCTTCGACCTATAAATTTGAACAAGCCTCCGATTACCAGAACCATGGAAAGACAGGAAGTCAGGGCAACTACAATGGGCTGGATTATATGCTATTATATAATCTCTATCATTTAGTGAATCTCCGAAATGGACTTCAGCCCATTGCGTTTATGGATCTTGTTAACCGTAATCTGAGCGGGAGCCTACCCACCTGCAGATATGCACCGGAGATCCCCTTGGCCATAACTTATGGGGATGATAGCCGCAACGCAATAATAGATGCCTTTAAAACAATTACCTCGGTGCAGGTTATCGACAACTATTTACACTCCGGTTACTCCACCACCCTCAACGAAAATCAATGCCCCGGTATAGGCTCTTATGATGCCGGGAATGTTACTTACCGGGCCGGGAAATCGATAGTGCTCAAACCCGGATTTGAGGCCAGGAGTGGATGTTATTTTCATGCCTATATCAATCCTTTTGACTGTAACAACCTTAAATCTTCTGAAACCGGCAACCCATATGACTTTCACAACCAGAACGAATATATAAAAAAGGAGAATCCTGCAAACGGCACAATGACTAACCCCTGGAATGCAGACGGGATGTTCGCTGAATACCTCGCTGCCTCAGGGACAAGTGGTGATATTGCAAATGAACAGCCTTTTAATCTCACGGCTTCCCCCAATCCTTTCAGTGGAAGAACTACCCTATATTTTGATCCGGTCGTCTCTGGTAATATCGTGTGTACTATTTATAACATCAATGGTATAATTGTATTTCACAAGGAAAAGCAAGCCCATCAGGGAACGCCGGTCAGCGTGGAACTTTCAGGATCCGATTGGCCTTCGGGGACTTATTGTTGTGTGATAACGGCAGGGGATAAGATTGCAAAGCTGAACCTTATTAAGCAATGATTTTTCGCAGGGATTGATTACCGCACGGGGCGCGGAAAAGGATTATTGATTCAGATCATACAGATTGTTCCTTTTTATTGACAACGCATTTTCGTGTATCTTTGCCGAAAAATCAAAGGTTATGAATTTTGTTGAAGAACTGCGTTGGCGCGGGATGATACATGATATGATGCCCGGTACAGAGGAGCAATTATTAAAAGAATCAACATCCGCTTACGTAGGGATTGATCCCACAGCTGATTCGCTGCATATCGGTCATTTGGTCTCTATTATGATGCTCAAGCATTTCCAGTTGTGCGGTCACCGGCCCATTGCGCTGATAGGCGGCGCCACCGGTATGATCGGGGATCCCTCCGGAAAATCGGAAGAACGCGTGCTGCTCGATGAAGATGTGCTGCGCCATAACCAGGAATGTATCCGCAAACAATTAATCAGATTTCTGGATTTTGACAACAACCAGAATCCAGCCCTTCTGGTTAATAATTATGACTGGATGAAAGAGTTTTCTTTCCTGTCATTTTTAAGGGAGGTTGGAAAGCATCTTACAGTGAATTACATGATGGCCAAAGATTCGGTGCAGAAACGATTAGACACAGGTCTTTCCTTTACAGAGTTCAGTTATCAACTGGTACAGGGTTATGATTTCCTGCACTTGTATGAACATTACAACTGCAAACTGCAAATGGGTGGCTCCGATCAATGGGGAAACATTGTAACAGGCACAGAGCTTATCCGCAGAAAATCTAGCGGGACTGCCTTCGCCCTCACATGCCCGTTGATTACCAAAGCAGACGGCGGAAAATTTGGAAAAACAGAAGAAGGCAATGTGTGGCTGGATCCGGCACGGACCTCCCCTTACAAGTTCTATCAATTCTGGCTTAACTGTTCCGATGAAGACGCTGCGAAATACATCAAAATATTCTCACTATACAGCCAAAGTGAAATTGAAGCATACATTGCAGAACACACACCAGCGCCTCATTTAAGGGTGTTGCAAAAAGCACTTGCCAAAGACATAACCATCAGGGTACATTCAGAGCAGGACTATAAACAGGCCGTTGAAGCTTCCGAAATCCTTTTCGGAAAAGGGACAGAGGAAGCGCTGAAAAATCTTTCCGAGGAAATGCTGCTGGCCGTTTTTGAAGGGGTGCCACGCTGCGAAGTCAGCCGCGAAAAAGTAATATCAGGAGTGACTGTGGTTGATTTTCTCAGCGAATTGACTAACATCTTCCCGAGCAAAGGCGAAGCCCGCCGAATGCTGAAAGATGGCGGGGTAATGATCAACAAACAGAAGATTACTGAAGAACTCACTGTGGGTGCACAGCAGCTGTTAAGCGAACGGTATATTCTGGTGCAGAAAGGGAAGAAGAACTACTACCTCATTGTTGTTAAATAGCACAGCAGATCTGATAACAGCAGAGCAAACGGGAAAAGCAGAAAACGTTGACAGCAGAGCAAACGGAACAAGCAGTAAAGATAACAAAGGATCAAGCGGAAAACGATGAAAATGCTGACAACAGATCAAGCGGAACAAGCGGAAAATATTGACAGCAGATCAAACGGAATAAGCGGAAACTGTTGACAGCTGAGCAAGCGGAAGAAGCAGAAAAGCTAACAACAGATCAAACAGAAGAAGTGGAAACTGTTGACAGCTGAGCGAGCGGAAGAAGCAGTAAAGCTAACAACAGATCAAACAGAAGAAGCGGAAACTGTTGACAGCTGAGCAAGCGGAAGAAGCAGTAAAGATTGACAGCAGAACAAACGGAAGAAGCAGAAAATATTGATTATTGCAGGGGATTGGAGGGATAGAAGAAAAGAGCCTGTTAAGGGCGTTCCTTTTTAACCAGGCGAACTGCTTTCCAGAAAATCCGGGCAAAAACCCAATACATCTGGATAATCGTGCTTCTGGGGAATAAAATCCGGAAGAGATTCTTCAGTACTTCTGCGCGTGAGCTATCCACGCTGATGCCATAGTGTGCAATTTTTCCGCCGATATAGCTGAAACGGGGAACGGCGTTTTTATTGATTTTGTTTCGTCGCCATTCTTCATTTACAAGATGCAGCACCTTCCAATGTCCCGGTAAACGGGGATTCCGATATAACAAATTACGGATATACCGCCAGCTGTCCTGGTTGGAGAATTCGCGGATGTACAACTGCAATCCGGCCGCTGTTATTTCATCGTTCAGAATTTTAATCGGAAGATTCCAGTCGGAATTATCAGCATTGACCACAGCCGAAGCTTTTTCATAACAGCGCGCCATAAGCGGGGTTCCGGCCGGACATTTCATGATGTTTCCAACCACCGGAAAATCGTGGTGCGTGCGGAACACATACGCATCTTTAAAATCAAGCGGGGAAAGACATACCACATCCATATCGGTCCACCAACCTCCATGGATCGACAGCAGGTTATAACGGAAAATGTCTGAAAATCCCGCGTAACTTCCTTTTCCATGACCGAATTGATTGCGGTGCTTGTAAACAAACACCTGCTGTTCCGGGATAATCCGTGAGGCGTCCTCCAGAATGACATCCGGGGGTATTTCCGTATCCAGCGACTCATACGTCCATAAATGAAATTCATGACCCTGTGCCAGAAAGGAACGCATGCACAGCAATTCCACCAGCGATAAACGGCGCCCGATCCAAAGACCATGAACTATTTTATTTTCGGCGAGCATACCCGGCGTCGTTTTTTGTGGTTATGAAATTAATATTGCTGTATTCTGATTATCTGATCAAATGGTGTGTTGCGCTTAATTCTTCTTGCTTTCTTTTAAAAAATTCAACTATTTCAGGTTCCTTCATTTTCCTCATCTGCTCTAAAAAAATCCCGGGACTGATCTGTTGTAAAAAGAAGTACACTAAGGCTGATTCCACCTCAGCTAAGGCAATGATGCTATCCACTTTTTCAACAACTATCAATAATTCCTCTTTGCTGATAAGTCCGCTCCCGTTGAGCTTTGTAAGGAAAATTTCTTTGTATACCGTTGCATCACTGGTATTAATTACTTCCTTATTTTCCTCATGAATAACCTCCTGTTGCTGCAGATCCATTTCAAATTTCCTTTTAAACCCCGGGTCACTGCGCTGGGCTGCAGCCCAGTATTCGAGGTCACGGATCAATTCATCCAGCCTGGTTTTATTGGTGCCTTCACGCAGGTTATGGCCCCTGAAATTTTTCAGTATTTCATCCATCTGCTCAGGAGGAAGCGTCCATAAAGCCAGGTTTTCGGGGAAATAGGCGGTGCTGAAATATACTTCGATTTCCCAATGGTCGCATTGGGTCAGCATTTCCGGAATCTCTTGCCAGTTAAGTCGCGTAGGCGTTATAAAAAGAGTGAGCTTCTTCTTTTTCCGTTTCATCCACTCCCTGAAGTAGTGCATATGCTCCAGGGTTTCTTCAAAAACCGCATGCTGACGAATGGCTTCATAGGTTGGTTTCTGAAAAGAATCCATGGAAACATTCAGGGTGAAATTTCCCCTCGAAAGCAGGTCCTTGATTCGATCATTCAATACGGTACCATTGGTAAGCACATACAGATTAATGGCCGGATTCGCCGCGATCATACGCGCCCAGATGTCGTAATAAATTTCGATCAGAAAGGGTTCGCCTCCATAGAAACGGGCCTGTTTTAAATGCGGGATAAATTCATCGAGCTGATCTACAAAACCCTGATCATACGCCATCTTCAACGGTTCCTTGTGTTCACGGTTTTTCCGGATGGAGGAAGAGACGCGGCCGGAACACATGGCACATTCAAGATTACACGTATTGCTGAGTTCAAATTCCATCAATCGCGGATATTCGGATTCGGGCCAGGCTCTGACAAAGTCAAAACCGGCCGCTGTAATCGATCCAAAATTTCCCGAATGCAGCGCTTCGCGGCACTTGTAGCAGCCATGGGTGAGATCATGATGCAACAGATATTCCCTGAGCAACGCCGTTTTTTCGCCAAACCACATTTCGTGAATGCTTTGCTGCGGAACCTGTCCAAGCACTACTTTGGTGTTTTTACAACACACGATGGCGCGGCCTTCGGTGTTAAAAAACATATTCGAAAAAGGAGCGTAACACAGGCGGGGCGCGGGACCGAAAGGTCGTTGATTGTTATAGGTTCTGATCAATGCCGGATCTTCTGGCACGAAGCCCTTTTCTTCAACAGGAAAGGAATAAAATGCAGCGGCAGCCTTATTAAAAAGCTTTGCAGAACGGGCGATCAGTTTTTTCCGGCCATCACTCATGAGAAACAATTTCTTTTAATTTGAAAGAGGCCATGATTTGTTGCCAGAAATCCCAGCTGGTATCTCCAAAGCGATGGTATACATGTACCAGCTCCGGGCGTTGATAGGTGTTGCCCCCATCGCGCGTGAAGCCCTTTTCGGGATCATATCCTAAACCGGGTTTGTAGCTATCGGCAATATAATTAAAGCGGGGATTCAGACAATCCTGATGCTGTAACCCGAATTTCCATACAGTGAGTGCCAGGGTTCCCTGATCGCGGGTTTTCCACGCAGGCTTATTAAAAATGGCCATGGTTTGCAGGTGCCAGTATTCCAAAAACTCAACCGATTGCTTATCAAACAGGAATACGCCGCCATTCCAGTGCTGCCAGGTTTCCGGATCAATACTAAGGCTATAATCTGATTTTATTTGTTGATGAAGGTGGTTACACTGCGGAATACAAACATCCTGATTCAACCCGTCGTACCAGTAGCCATGGGCTTTATCAAAGACGAAACCGGTATTTTCTGCGATGTAATCATAGTATTCAGGGATGGGAAAAAGAACTACTTTGCCCTCGCTGTCGAGCCAGGCCTGCAGATGCTTGTTGTATGAATACCCCTTAAACGCTGCTGTTTTATAAAAAGGAAGTGCCTTCTGAACATAAAAACGGCTCAGTGAATAAATGTTTTTTACAGGATTCTTAGCGGTTTCCCTGATAAGGTCATCCAATACATCGCCGTTCCGCTGCTTAACAAAAGTCTTCCATTCCTGCAAAAAATCCTTGTAATATTCCTGCGCTTCGTTGAGCCTTTGTTCGTCAGCGCGGGCTTGCTCCAGACATCCACAGTTCATGGCATACGGACTGAACAAGTCAAGCGTCATATTATCTGCACAAAAACCAATAATACCGGGCTGCTGCCAGAACACCTCATCCACGCGGTTGGTAAGGGCCAGCACATCTGTATCGAGGTAACAGTAACGGCCCTTTTCCATATCCAGGTAGCGATGCAACGAGGTCTTCAGGAAAACTGAAGCCTGATGATGGGTTAACTCAGGCGGTGTGGAGACATCGATTATTTGCGGACCCATAATCTGGGCCCTGTTGCGGCGCAGGTCGGTAATTACAGCGATGTTGCTTTTTGAAACCGCCTGCAGAAATGTTATCGCAAGGTTTAGTGCACCGATGTATTTCTCATCGCCGCACACCACAAAAACAAAGGTGTTCTGCTGATTTACCATACTAATCCTTTCATCGAAAGTTCATATTTATCGTTGTCGCTCAACCCTTCTCCTGCATACAGTTGATAATAAATATTGTTGTGATATTGCGAAAGCTTCTCGGTAATTTCTCTATCGGTCCATGCTGTAAGCGCTGCTACCAGCTCATTGCCGGGGATTTCAGAAAGCCTGACAAATACGAGGTCCTTTTGGGCACCCACATCCAGCAGGGAAATCAGGTGTTCCATTCGTAGCAGCTGATGTTCCAGTGCTGCTTTATCTGATAACTCAGACGAAAGGGTTTCGCGGAATTTCATCCTGGCTTTCGCGACTAATTCCCGAACCGCACCTGATTTTTGTTCCTCCAGCACTTCACGTGATGTGGCCTTTTCGGCCCAAACCGCTATCAGATCTACCAGTCCGGCGTAGTTGCGCGCATTGATTCTGGTTCTAAAATCGGTTCCTGTAAAAAGATGTTTTTTCAGTTGTTCCGCTAATGTTTCAAGTTCCTTTGCGGGAAGGGTCCATAAGGCCAAATGCGCCGGTTTAAAAACCACGTGATAGCTCAACGTGGCGCCGTATTGATCGGCAAACTCAATAAAATCGTGCAATTCGAAACGATTGAGCTGTAAGGGACACACTAAAAATCCGACAGAGGTATGATGATTATGCGCATAATTCGCGAATATTCCAATGTTCGCAAGGGCATTCTCGAAACGCGCATTTTGGCGGATTTTTTCATACACTGGTTTTTGCAACGAATCGATGGAAATATTGAAACTCAATTTCAGGTTTTTCTTCAGCAACGCCCTCACCTTTTCGTTCATGGTATTGGCATTGGTGGTGATCAGCAGGTCCATGCCCGGATTCACCTGCTCAATACGCTCCCATAATTTTTCGTACACAGGAATGAGGAAAGGATCGCCCCCGGTGAATTCCGCGGCCCTCAGGCGGGGAAGGCAAAAATCGAATTGCTGCATAAAATCCTCCCCCACGATACTCTCAACCGGCGACTTTTGCTCGCGGTGATTGCGGATGCTCGAAGACAGTTCGCCGCAGCACATCACACATTCAAGGTTACACTCGTTCCCAAGTTCCAGCTCCATAATGGCCGGAAAGCCTTTATTGGGTGCGGCATGGTGATCGTATTTTGCGGCCAGGATGCTGCCGTAATTTCCGTTTTTCAGATGCCCGCGGCAAAAGCTGCATTCGTCTGGAATGATGCCCCGGGACAACTGTTTCCGAAGGTTTTCAAAGGATTCACCCTTCCATATTTCTTCGAGACTCTGCTGTTTCAGTGAAGCTTCTGCTTTGCAGGCATAGCAAGGCGATACACGGCCATTATAGGAAACAAAAACACTCCGGAAAGGAGCATAGCAAAAATATTTTCGGGGACCATAAAACCGCTGTAGATTGTAAGCGCGGCCTTCGTTTTCCAACCCATGATTTTTCACCAGCGATCCTGAACTAAAAATGCGGCTGCCAGCGCGTATCATGCGCACTGCAACTGATTTTATAAAGGATCCTTTGTTTTTCATGGCGGGTTAGGATTCAAACAAATGCGATTAACATTGGCAGGGCTGAATCAACAAATTTAGAGATTTTTAACCGAAAGGGCTTCATTTTCGTGATGCGTCAACGTATTCACCGCTAAAAAATACTTATCCAGAATTTTTCTATTCAACTCTTCTGTGCTAATACATTGCAACTTTTCCAAAATATCGCGCAGCGACCCTTTCACCAAAGAAGAATACACCAGATCTATCGGAAAACCGCCCTTTTCAAACGGTTTCATGGCATCAAATTTTGATGCAAAAAAACCAGAATTATAAGAAGAAAACTCGGGATTTTCATCAATAAACTGCGCGAGATTGCGCAGAAATAATTCCTTATTTCCGGGAACCGCCGCAAGGACCTCATGTTGCGCAGGCACTGTGGTTGGAGCTGACTGCTCCCACTGCGAAAGCCTCAATAACATCGCCGAGAAAACAACCTGGTTAACCGCTCCGGCTGGACTGCTCCAGGAGATTTCTGTCTTTTTTAAGTGATCAATAACCAGAGCTATTTCACTCCGGTTATAACTTTTTAGTGAAAGGAATTCCGGTTCTTCAACAAAATTGATGTAGACCACAATACCATGCTGATTACAAAACCGGAACAACGCGGGAAATTCCGGCCAATTGAGTTTCATGAGACACATACACGCAGAAAGATTACAACGTCCCCCAACGTGCAGTGAAACCAGGTAATCCAAATGTTCCCTGTATTGTTCAAATTGAGCGCCCAAGCGAATACCGGCGTAGGTTGCAGCCTCCAGTGAATCCAATGAAATATTAACATCGAAATTCCCCTTCTCAAGCATCGCCTTGTGACGCTCGCTGAGTACCGTTCCATTGGTGGTTACACCAATCCTTAAAGACGGGTTGATCGTTAATAAACGCTCCCAGAAATCATGATAACGACTCACTAAAAAAGGCTCCCCCCCGCGAAAATGAGCCTTTATCAGATAGGGCGCATACCGGTCAAAAGAAGCATAGAAAGCTTCATCATAGGGTGTTTTATAATTACTGTAGGATCCGTCACTATAGGGCGCCGAGGAAGAAAAATAGGGACTGCACATGGCGCAATGCAGGTTGCACCGGTTATCAAGCTCAAAATCGATATAGCGGGGTAAAAAATCCTTACGGAGAGGATACGCTTTATGAAAATTTAAAAAGGCGTTCCCGGATGTACCATGATCAAGATGATACCTGCATTTTTCACATCCCTCAATAAAGGATTCATCACTAAATCTGTTACGTAATGAGCGGACAAAAGCTCCGGAAATTATTTCATCCACTGTTTGCCGGGGATAACTTCCTGGAGTTGCCTGCTTGTTGGCCAGACAGAAATAAGCCTTGCCCGTCATCGAAAAAAAGAGGCTGTTAAACGGAGCCAGACAAGGTGCAGAATTATGAAGTTTTTTAGTTTTAATCAACATGGGTTCAATACTACAGTTTTTTAGTTTCCAGAGGTAACGTCCTGCTTTTGTATCACGCCTGACAAGGACTCCACAGGAACCTCCACTCCTAATCGTTCAAAGCAATCATGCGATGCTAAAAACAACAATTCCTCAAGGCGTTTTCTGCCCATAGTTAATAAATTTCCCGGGGTTTCTTTCTTATATAAATTGAGGAAATAGCCCAGTTCTTTCCCCCTGAAAAGATAGTAAACAAATTCCTCACAAATCAATTTTCCCTTAAAGATGCACTGTATCTCATCCACATAGTGTATCATCCATTCAGAAAACGATTTCTTCATAGAATCATCTTCAAAAGATGTTTCTGCCAGCTGCTTTAAGAAGGCATTCTTTTGTACTTTGGCTTGCTGAATCAACTGCTCCTGCAACTGTTTTTTATTGCGTTCTGCAAATCGCCTGACATGATAATATTCTTCGATCAATCTTACAAAATGAACAAAGACTTTATTGTTACGCTCTGTCAATGGTGACGCGCTTTCTGTTGACTTTAGCAGAGACTGGTAAAATTGCAGTAACGCATGAATTTGTTCGGCCGGCAACGCCCAGATGGCCAGAGGATACGGCCAGTTGAGAATACTCAGCGATAACACCAACTCATGCGCATTGCAGTACTCCAGCAACTTAGGAACCTCTGCTGCATTCAGCGTCATCGGTGTCATCATCAGGGTCATATGATTCCCCTGAGTGGCGCTGTATTGCTGAAAATACTTCAGGTTTTCAAACATCACGTCAAACTTTCCGCGAATGCGGATGCGCTCATAAATTTCAGGCGTCAGGGCATCTACCGAAATCCCCAACTGGAAGGAATAATCATTCAGTAACGCTTTCACTGCGGTGTTTAAAACGGTGCCATTGGTCTGCACATAAATGCCTGCAGAAGGATTATTTATATACAGATAGTCCCATATATCACGGTAAACCGGAATTAAAAAGGGCTCGCCCCCCGAAAACACCGTAAAGCGGACCTTATCAAAAAAAGGCTGCATCTGTTTCAGAAAGTCTTCTCCGAAAGTAATCGGCGATTCAATAAAACCGGGCACTGTGAGTGTACTCGACTTATTCGACGCACACATGATACACGAAAGATTACATTCGTTATCGAGCAATAATTCGATCTGTTGCGGATACGATTCAGAAGATCCACGACCGTAGGTTTTACTCGAACTGATTTTTGAATCGGGCGACTGATTGCAGATTCCGTTTTTCACGCACTCCACGCATGGTGCGGGAATCCTTCCTGCACGCATTTCTGCTACCATGTTCTGTCGTACTTCGCCAAACCAAATGTCGTGTATACTTTGTTCAGGAAATTTACCAATGGTAAAATCATTGCTGTTATGACAGCAAATCCGCACGTTGCCCTGCTGGTCAATCAACATATTATTGAGTGGCGCATAACACAGCAAATCCGCGGAATGCGCAACAAACAATGATTTTATTTTTTTCCCGATTCCCATCCTTACTGATTTTCGATAATAATGAACTGCCCCCCGGCCTCAAATAGTTTCTTGCCTGCAATTTTCCGGATGTGTTCAGGATCGCGCGTTTCCAACTCATCCACAATCGTGCTGATGGCGATATTTTTCAAGGCCAGAAAAATAATATCCACAGGATGATTTGCGCTGAGCGAAACCAGGGATTGATGAAATAATTGCATCAGGATGTCCCCCTCCTTTTTTTGCGCTAAATTCAAGCTAAGTGCCGCCAGAAAATCATGTTTTACCTGCTGAACCGTGGCCAGGGTAACCGCTTTCTTTCCCGTGTCGGCCGGCATTTTCCGGTTGGCATCTTCCCATGAAATTAACTGCGTAAGAAAGTCACGAAAATGAATTTTATTCGCTTTTTCAACGGTATTTTGAGCCGGTATAAGTGAGGCCGATAGCATACGAAATTTTTCGTGAAGCTCTTCCGGGGGAAGATTCCACAAAGCAAGGTCCAACGGGGTTATGAGCGTATTAAAATAGACCCTTGCTCCTAATTCCCCCGCCCAGCGGGTGATTTCGGGCAGATCCATCCAGTTCAGCCGGTTGGGGGTGGGAATAATTCCGAAATGTGTCCCTTTTTTATGGCAATAGTCGGCAAACCAGCGGGTGTTTTCAATGGTTTTTTCAAAGTGAGCATTCTTCCTGATGTGCTCAAAACGCTCCTTATTCAGTGAATCAATGGAAACATTAATGCTAAACCGGCCACTGGTCAGCAATTGTTTAACTTTATCATTCAGCACGGTGCCGTTGGTCTGCACCAGGATCTGTATTCCGGGATTCAGTTTCAGCATCAATTCCCATATCCGGTAATAGACAGGGATTAAAAAAGGTTCGCCCCCGTAAAATTTTGCTTCACGTAGGTGTGGAATAAAAGGCTCCAGTTGAGCAACAAATCCCTCATCGTAAGGTGATTTTTCATGCCCTTTCCCCGGAATATTTGAACTGAACAACTCATTGCAAATCACACACGCCAAGTTGCAGGTATTCTCCAATTCGAATTCCATGGTGATGGGCCAGGGTTTAATGCGGTAACGGTCGTAAAGGGCATTCTTGGCGCCGTCATAATTACGACTCAGCATCAGTGTTTTGCACACTTCGCATCCATGCGAAAGATCATCATGGGCAATGTAATCGCGCAATACTGAAAGCTCGCGCCCCTTCCAGATTTCTGTAAGACTCTTTTCGGGATAACGGCCCAGGACATGTTTCCGGTTGTGACAGCAGGCAATCACTTCGCCCCCAAAGGCAAAATACATCATTTTGAAAGGAGCATAACAAATGCATTTTTGCGGACCGAGTTGCCTGGTATTATTAAATTCTTTGATGATGTGTTCCGGAAGTGGCTGCCATGGGCCTTCTTCCTGTTTTTTTCCGTTACGAAAAACAGTGCTTCCCCTATGAATCCATTTAATAACCTTACCACCGCTGCGTTTTAAAAAGTAGTTCATACGGCGGTGTTGTTTATGTGAACAAATGCATCCAGGGTTGAAGCCATTTCAGCTTCACCTATCATTTCAAGCCATTCAAACAATAATGAGGCAGAAGCAAATCCGGCCATCTGAAGGAAACTTTTTTTATTGAACGTTGCTCCACCATTGCCTCCCAGATTCCTTTCGATTTTCGCAGATAGCGCGGCATAAGCTTCGGCTGAGTCCGTACAAACCGAGTTGAGTATGGTTTGCTGAAACACGATCCGGTTGCATAAATCATCAGGTTCCGGGTGTTGATGGGCTTCAGCCGTATTCATAATATCGTTGAGCGAGTTATGTAACAAGCCTAACACTTCTTTATTGTAACGCTCTGTTTCTGTCTGCCCGGGAAGATCAGTTTCCTTTAACGCTGTTTGCAGTTTTTCCAATTCCAGTAACGGCATATTCCACAAGGCCTGCGCCGGCGGAAACCACACAACGCTGAACCAACCGCGCGCTCCGTAGTCGTTCCAGGCCTTGACTGCCGATCCCAAACTGTCCCTGTTTGCCTGCATTGCGCAGGTGGTTATTCCCCAAAAACGCTTGTTTTCGCGACAATAATCCCTGAACCAATCCAGATGGGGTTTGATTAAAGAAAGACTGCTTCCTTTACGGATTGCGGAATAGCGGGTTTCGTCGAACGCATCAACAGAAACATTGATATGAAAATTACCGTTTCTTAAAAGTGTTTTTATTTCCTCATTCAGTATCGTACCATTGGTTTGAACAACGATATTACAGGCCGGATTAACCTCGGAAAGCAGCTTCCACACTTCGAAATAGAAGGCCGACAGAAAGGGTTCTCCTCCACTAAACCGGGCTTCGAGGAGTTGTGGTGCCCACCTTCTGAGCTCCTCCAAAAACGCAGGGGTATGATACGGATTGTGCTCCTTAACCGCAGTCTGGCTGATGGACGACGACGACAATCCGGAACACATGATGCAAGAAAGATTACAGCGGTTATCCGCCTTAAAGTCGAGTATCACCGGCTGTGCAGCAATGGCTTCATAACGATCGTACAGGGCGGCACTCCGGATGTTGGTCCGTGATTCGCGGGCTTCGTGAAGGCAATACGAACATCCTGACGGATATTGGTTGTGGAGAAAATCATCGCGCAATACCTTAAGGGGCGCTGCTTCCCAGATCTGCTGCAGGCTCTGTGCCGGATAGCTTCCCACGACTTCTTTATTGTTATGGCAGCAAACGGTCACCCTGCCTCCCGGACCCAGCCGCAGGCTTTTAAATGGCGCCTGGCAGAATAGCTCCGGCTCCGTCAAAGTCTTTTGAGGTTGCTTATGTAAAAATCTATTTAATATCGCGACTTTCATTGGCTGGTAAAGCTTCGTTGGGTGTATTTTTCGCCTCTTGCATAGTAATAAATCGAGCACAGGTTATCGGCAGTGGTCTCACACTGCTCGTTTAAGATCTCCGAAAACAGCCTGGATGCGGGAATCCGGAGTAAGCGTTCCAGAAAAAAATCAGTAAAAAAGGCAACGGGCAACAACCGTAACACTTCATCCATTTTAATTTGAACCTTTGTTTTATCATTTTCATCGCTTCCGCGAAACGCAGCATCACCGCTGATATAATCGCTGATTGTTGAAATAAACTCGTCCACAGGAACTAAAAACTCATCGGGATGCTGTTGAAAATATCCCGATTGATTGGCCCAGGTTAAACACTGCTGAATTAAAATCTGCACCTGCAACCATTGATCAGTCTGCACTCCATTCGCCTGAGGGGGAAGATGATCCTGAAGAAAGCCGGCAATTTCCCTTAGCTTTTTCTCCGAAAGGGCCCACAGTGCCACCTTCCAGGGTTTGGTGACCAGGTTAAAATACAAATTGAGCTTTTCGCGGATACAAAAAGTGACCAGTTCCGGCAGGGTTTGCCAGTTCATGTTCATCGGACAGGCGGCAAGGGTCAGGTTGGTGCCCTTTCTACGGGAGTAATCGATAAGATAGTGAAGATTTTCAAAGATTTTCGCAAAGCCCGCGTTCACTCGTATGCTCTCGTACACTTGCGGATCGAGCGAATCTATTGAAACATTGAAAGAACAACGGCCGCGTTCAATAATTTCTTTTGCGCGATCACTCAGAATTGCAGCATTTGTTGTAATTACAATGTTTAACTTCGGATTCAATACGAAAATCCGCTCCCAGATTCTGTAATAAGATTCAATGATAAATGGCTCTCCTCCGGAAAAAATGGCGAACTCCAGATGGGGAATGAGGGTTTCTAATTCGTTTAAAAAATGTTCGTCGTAAATGGGTGGTGCCGTTAATTTTTCTCCTGCCAGATTATGTGCAGAAGATAAACTGCCATTGCACATTATACAGCGCAGATTGCATTTATTATCAATGCTGAAATCCAGGTAAACAGGGTATCCCTTATCTTGAATTTCAAAGGAGTCATAAAAGGAAGCCAACACGTTGCCGTAATCACTATTCAACAAATTCGTTTTACAAAAATCGCATTGCCCGTCGAGATCATTATCCAGTATTTTGCGACGTAACGTGCGGTAGGCCTCTCCCTTCCAAACCTCCAGCAAACCCTTTCCCATTATGGAATCCAGATGATAATTCTGGCAACAGGGCGTAACACCTCCGGTCCGGTTAAACCGCATGCTTATAAAAGGAGCTTTGCATAGAGGCGCATCTGGCGAAATGCCGGCAAAGTCACGGTATTCCTTCAGTATCTGCAAAGGAATAGCGGAAGCCTCACCCCTGAGCGGCTCCTGAATCACATTACACTTTTTATTAAAGATACTTTTCATACGGTGGATCGTGAGTAAAATCCGCGCTAATTGCGGAAACGCATGACAAATTTTTCTTTATTGTTTCGATACAATTCATTAATCACCATAAAAGCCGGAAGCAATAGAACCTTCAGCACCAGTGCCCGCCGCTCTTCCTTTACCGGCGTAGTGAGCAGCAACGCATCCAGTGCCTGCGCTGAAGTCTCAACCAACACTGATTTTTCGGTTTGGGAAATCATTTCATCCTTCTCAACCGATTGCTTTACCATTTCAAAAAGCTTACCTTCAAGTTCCTCATCCGGCAAGGCCTCCAGCGCTGTGCGCGAAAAGCTGAGGCGCTCATTGCGCCATTGCTTCAACGTATTAATTAATTCAAGGTACCGTTCTCTATTAAAATCCCTCACAGCACTGCCTCCTTCAAAAGAAAACGAGTTCAAGAAGTCAATGTGGCCTTCAAGTATTCCGGGTTCCAGAAACCTCAGGGTTTGCCCGAAAGGAACCCAGGCAGGTTTGGGAAACAACTGTACTTCCTGCTCATGAAAAAAGCTGAAGACTTCAGGTATTTCTCGAATGTTTTCCTGCATCACAACAAACTTAACCGAAAACAACCGGTTGTTTTGCTTCATGAATTCAATGAAGAAACGCAAATTGTCCTGAACTTCTTCAAATGACGCATTCCGGCGGATATGCTCATAAGTCTGCTTGCGGATACTGTCGATTGAAACGGTGAGTTGCACATTCAACGAGGAAAGCACTTCTTTCACCCTTTCATTAAGGATGGTTCCATTGGTGGAAATGGTAATATGAAGCGCCGGATTTACGCTCGCGATTTCTTTCCAGATGCGATAATACATTTCGTTTAAAAAAGGCTCCCCCCCCGTGAAACTGGCATATTTCAAATGGGGCAGAAAACCCTGCAGCGCCATAAAAAACCGTTCATCATACGGGTCAGGATATGGCGCCCCCTGCTCCCGGTTTTGGCGTATGGCCGAAGAATATTCTCCACTGCACATGATGCACTCCAGGTTACACCTGTTGGAGGTTTGAAACTCCATAATCTGAGGGTATGCGCTTTTGGGACCGGCAAGGTAATCGTACTTTTTGCACCCGGCAGACAAAAAATTACCTGCTGCAATCTCATCGCCGCAATACCGGCACCCGGGCTGAATTTCATACTTCCCGACGCTTTTTCGTAGTTCTGCAATACGCTGTCCGTTCCAGGCTTCAGTGATTGATACTTCCGGAAAACTTCCCAGGGAAAATGCCCGGTTGTAATGGCAAACCATCATATTGCCGCTCTGCACAAAAAGCAGGTTCTGAAAAGGTGCATGGCATAAACTGTCACGCTGGGATTTCTCGCGCTGACCGTTATATTCCAAATACTTACTTTTATAATTACCCCGGTTGAACATCGTATAAAAGTACTAATTTTTAGCGCTGACCCATCGAAAAAAGGCTTTACCGAATTTGTGCAGGTGAAACCCGGATTGGAAATCAGATAAAAGGATCACATTAACCCTGTTCCTGGCCGAAAGCGTGGCGCTTTCGACCGTTATTCCTTCCGCAATTCTACCCAAAGAAATACTTTCCATCCCCGGCTTTCTGTTGATTAATTGCGGATTCACTAAATAATAAAGCCAGAGTCCTGACTTGTTTTCGATGATATCAATGGATGTCTGTCCCTGATAGCCTGCCTGAACTTCACAACGGTGCTGTCCGTTAAAAACGATGGGATTCCCCGATAATACCACGGTGGCCCCGTCAGAAGAAATAGCATGCAACACAAGAGGAAGTTGCACTGTGCCGGTAAACCCGGAATGGATATATACCGCACATTCGGCGTAATCGTAAAGTCGCTGTGGTTCGCCGTGGAAATCAGACCATAATGGGATCCCTGAATATACCGGCATAATCATTCTTGCTTGCGGTGGCAAAGCAAAAACCTGCGATTGGGAACCCTCAGGCCAGATTATTTCCATTTCGAGCATAATATTATCGGATTTCGTGGCATACATTTCAGCCAGATTCCTGGTATATCCCATCATTTTCATCCAAAAATTCTTCTCTAATCCGAATGGATCGTTGGGCTGAAAAACCATTTCGGGAAAAGCAGCAAGAGAATCAACCCCCAACGGAATTCCTCCGTTTCCGGGATAAAAAACATGATAGGTCGGGTCCCAGACCTCCCAATGCCCATCAACAAAGAGTTCGGGAACGATGTGACCATTCAGGTCCCAGACCCTGCTATCGTATCCCATCTTTTCCCAAATCCAGGCGAGCATTTGCGATTTAATACCGCAAAACCCCCAGCCCAGCGAATTGATAAAAGCCAGACCATCATTCATCTGGCTTCTTTTCGCCAGCGGCACCCGCGCCGACCAGGTATAGTTAACCATGAAAAACCAGGCTTTCCGGTAATCCCTGTTCAGCGGTTCAGGAACCTCGAGATTGTTAATATATTCAACTAATAATGAGTCTGATAAGAAAAAGTAATCCTTTAATAAAAACGCAACATCTGTCACTTTTCCCGTATTATTAGAAATGACAACAGAGGGACTGGTGTTTTTTTTCGAAGATATTTTATAGGTAATTTCCTGACCTTCTGATAAAAAAGGCAATAAAAATACTACCCACATCAATAATGTGATTCTTCTCATGCTGCGAATTTTGAAAACCACATTTCGAGTACGGCAAGTTTCCACAGATGCCAGTGCATATCATTCTCTAAAAACCTGTTAATCGCCTTAGGATTAATAATTCCCTGTTCAACCAGATGACTTTTCGCAAACAGTTGCCTGTAAAACGCAGGGCGGTGGTAGTATTCATCCGGACCCACAAAACCCTGCTTTTTACGATTTAAGATGTGTGCCGGAATTTTATCAACTAATTCGTTGTATAAAAGTTTTTTATATTGTAAGGGGTCGAAGTAATGAGAGGTTTCCTGTGCCATAACTGTTTCCGCGATCCGGTGATCTAAAAATGGCGGTCGGACCTCAAGAGAATTCGCCATAGAGGCACGGTCCATCTTCGTAAGGATGAGCTCAGGTAAGAAAGTCTTGATATCAAGAAGCTGAAGTGCCTTTATAACAGGAACTTTCCGGTCGAAAAAGGCATTAAATAATCCAAATCCATCATCAGGTATCGCTTTGTGATAATCGGGTTGCAGCGTTTCCACCAGCAACTTTTTGTCAAACAATCCCATGGCGCTGTATTTACAATAAGTATCAAAGGCCATTTTGTGATGATCGGGTCGCCTGAATATTGAACGTTTTTGCTGTTTAATTTCCTTTGCTACTTCGTAATACCAGTTGTATCCACCCAGCACCTCGTCAGCGCCATCACCCGACAGCACAACTTTATGCGATTCAGAAGCCAGTTTTGATAAGTAATAAGTCGGGATAATTGAAATATCTGCAATGGGTTCATCCCATGCAGAGATTACACTTTCATCCAAAAAGCTGTCTTTCCTGATTTTCTCAGTACTGATGCTAATGTTCAGCGACCGGGCAATTTCTTCAGCAACAGAATCCTCACTGTTTTCCCACGACTCAAACCCCATCGAAAAGGCCATGGGATTCGCCCCTGACTCTTTCATTTTCAATGAAATGTAGGACGAATCGTAGCCCCCGCTTAAAAACGTACCGACAGGAACAGCACTCAGCAAATGTTCCTTTACTGACCGGTTCAACATAAAGGAAATTTGTTCCCTGAAAGTGGTTTCGTCAGTTCCGCTATCGCCAGCCTGCAGCGACCAATATTCCGAAATTTTTGGTTGAAGGTCGCCCCCTGTTTCCATGTAATGCGCCGGAGGTAATTTATATACTCCCTGATAAATGGTTTCTGGTGCAGGTACGTATCTGTATATTAAAAATTTAGCAATCGAATTCTTGTTTATTGTCTGCGGTCTGTACTGCACAATCGGACTGAGTTCAGAAGCAAAAATAAGCGAATTGTTATGTAATTGATAATAAAGCGGTTTTATTCCGAAACGATCACGTGCCAGAATAATTTTATCTGTTTTCTGGTCCACTATGGCAATGGCAAACATCCCGTTAAGGCGTGAAAACACTCCGGTTCCCCACTCCTCGTAACCATGAATAATCACTTCCGTATCAGAAGAAGAAGAAAATATATGGCCTCTTCCGGTTAGCAACTTCTTTAATTCCTGATAATTGTATATTTCCCCATTGCACACCATTATCAGGGAACCATCCTCGTTTTTGATGGGCTGCCGGGCCTGGTCGGTGGTGTCGATTATCGCCAGGCGCCGGAATCCCAATGCAAATCGCTGATTCTGCGATAACCAGGTTTGCCCTTCATCCGGCCCACGATGGGTCAAACGATCGTTGATCACACGAAAAGCTTCGGCCCCGATGGCATTTTGTAAATCAAAGATTCCGGTGATACCACACATTGTAATTTGATTTAAAATTTGTTACGAAAAAGCAGTTTTATTTCTACTCCCCTTCAAATTGCTTCCTGAAATAAGTTATTTCTGTTTTTGTAGCCAGCTTTGCATATTTCTCATATGCTTTCAGGTATTTTCTGAAGGCCGCCTTATTGACCGTCCGTATATCGGGAAGCGAAAGCAGGTGAAAATATTCCTGCGTTAAGGCTTTATACACATCTTTGGCAAAGTGACAATAGTATTCATCTTCACGAAAAACTTCCAGCATCATTATATTATTGATTTTAAAATCAATAAGGCTGTATTTCTTGCTAAAACCTTCGGGGTGATCGTGATATTCTGACCAGACTTCGTTGAAATACCTGAACTTGCCCGTTTTGAGCAGCCAGAGATGTACGGCCCAGCTGATTGAAAGCTGAAAACAACTGAATTTCTGGAAAAAGGGCGTCAACTCCGTTTTTCGGAATACCAGCGAGGCCGTGGGAATAATTTTCCGCTGAAGTGCATCCCAGGGAAAAAAATCCGGCTGGTAGGTGTTGAATTGGGAATAGGTTTTCCAATGTTGATGAAATCGCATTTCGTATTCACCATTCTCAGCGCCAGCAGGCATCTCAGAGATAATTGCCGCGTCGTGAAAGCATCCGGAATATTCAGGATTTTTCTCAAGAAAATCAATTTGACGCTGTAATTTTTCAGGGTAGGTCCAGCAATCGTCGGCATCGAGCCAGCAAAGATATTTTCCCTGTGCCATAGAGATAAATTGCTGTGCCTGCAAAACTGGCCCCTGGTTTTTGCAATTCAACACCATGCGTATCTGTTCAGGATGAAGCCGGGCCTGTTCGGAGATAATTTCCGCGGAAGCGTCGGTGCTGGCGTCGTCTAGCACAATAACCTCAAAGGCGAAATCAGTATTTTGGCTAAGAATCCCTTCGAAAACTTTTGGGAGCCATGCCTGATGATTGTGCGAAAAAACGCCCACCGATAGCAAACACTGGTCATTCTTCATTTATTCACCTTTTTAAGTGCGACAACAAAAACATTCTCAGCATCATGGCTGATACTTACATCCTCCAGAAAAGGAGCCATTACCGATTGTATCACAGGATATTTATAAACAGGATGGTCCTGAAAAAAACCTTCATTTTTAATATTAAATGTGCTTTCGATAAGCTCATTAAGCATTCTGCGTGCGGTATACCTTACATCCATAGTCCCTCCGTTACAACCAAATTTCATCAAAATTCTATCGTTAACCTCCTTACAATCTGTTCCGAACGCACGAATAGATCCGTCAAAAACACCTGCACGAACCCACGTCTGCACGCCTTTGTAATCGACCAAAATGGTATAATTAAATCCTTCTTTATCTGACTGTTCACTAATAGAAATACTGGAGAATAAACCCGGGGCAAAAGCCACATGAGCTCCCTTTTTAAAAAGCACTTTATATGCACATTCCTTTGCAGCCCAAAGCAATGCAAGTGTGATTGGCTCTTCGCTCAACCCATGCTCGATGCAGGTAAACGCTTTATTTAAATATTTTTGACGGCGCTCAGCACCCTCAGGAAATAACAATGGAATCATTACCAGATCACAGCCAATAAAAGTCATTTATTGTGCTGTTTTTGTGCTTATTAACTTTACAACTTCCTGTACATTCGTCACTTTTTCAATTTCAGTATTGCTGATCTCTATCTTATATTCTTCTTCAATATCGAGAATAATATCCACAATACGTGCAGAATTGATTTTCAGATCCCGTGTAAGGTTGTTTTGTAACATAAAATGCTCCCAGACAGAATTATTGGGAGTGTACTTTTTCAGGATTTCGATTACTTTCTTTTCGATGATTTCCATTGGGTTTAAGGTATAAATTTTTTGAGGACAAGACAAGAATTTACGTCGCCAAATCCAAAGCTGGCTTTAAGTGCACAATTGATAATTTTTTCCTGGGTTTTTCCGGGAATAGATTGCGTGGAAACAGCTTCGGCAATTCCGGGATGGAGGTCGCTGCAATTAATATTGCCATGCACGAATCCTCCTTTTATTTGTAACAAGGAGGCTGCTGTTTCCATTGCGCCTGCCGCTCCCAGTAAATGCCCGGTTAATGATTTTAACGAATTGATTTTCGGGAAATTATCATAGGTGCAATGCAAGGCAGTTTTCCAATTCAGAATTTCCGTTGCATCGGCTTTAGTGGCTGTAAGATGTCCGGAAATATAGTCAACTTCTTCCGGAACCGTGCCGGCATTTTGCAGCGCCAGGGTGATGCACCTGACGATGGCTTCATTGTTGGCTGCAGTCATGCTGCCCCCGTTCCGCTGACCCCCGGTATTCATATGGCCGCCAGCTATTTCCCCATAGATTTCCGCTTTTCTTTCGAGGGCACTTTCGGCCTCCTCCAGAACAAGAATGGCAGCCCCGGCCCCGGGTACGAATCCGCAGGCACTGGCGCTCATCGGGCGGCTGGCCTCATGAGGGCGATCGTTAAATTCGGGCGACAAAATGCGCATGGCATCAAACAAACCCCAGTAATAGGGAGAATAGGCATCGGCTCCGCCTGCCAGCATACGCCTGGCATTCCCGCATTTTATATGTTGCGCTGCCATAAGAATGGCATCGGTTCCGGTAGCGCAGGCATTGGAGTTGGTAAAGTTCATGTTTCCAAGGGCTAGAACCTTGGTTAATAAGGTGGTGGGTGCATTTATCATCACCTGCTCCACCAGGTCGGACCGGAGTTTTTTGATCTGGCCAGAATCGATGGCAGGCACCAGCTTTTTCCCTTTGATGTCCATGGCGGCAAAGCCGGTACCGATAATACTTCCGGTATCGTATTGAACATCGCCACCCATGGGCTCAGGCATCTCAAAACCAGCGTCCCGCCAGGCTTCCAGTCCGGCAAGCAGCGAATATTGCAGGTAGGCAGAACTTTCAAGGAGTCCGTAGGTCGTCAGAATGGTTTTTTGATCCTCGCTGAGAACCGGCACACCACCTACCCTGCACCTGAAATTCAACGCTGCCAATTCGTCAATAAAACGAATTCCAGAAATCCCTTCACGAATGCCCCAATTGAAGGCGGCCAAATCGTGCCCGTTTGGGCTGACCGTACCCATTCCTGTTACCACAACCCGTTTCATAAGAACTCTGGTTTAACAAGTTTGGCTAAGCCTGTAGCGTAAACTAACAGATCGCCCTGGGCATTGAACAGCAGCATATTGGATTTGATGGTGCGATGGCGGAAATATATCAGTTCACCAATAACCTTGAGTGACTGATCCACAGGGACTTTTTGATGAAACTCAGCTGAAATCTGATGAAGTACCGGAAAAAAACCATCCAGTTCTTCATCCAGCCATAATGCATGGGCAACCAGTGCAACCTGACCGATTCCTTCAACAATAAAAACCCCCGGAAGAATCAGTTTGTCCTTAAAATGGCCCTGGTAATAGGGGTGCGTAGCCGGAAAAAAACATTGGCCGATGATTTTGTTTTTATCAACAGACAAAATCTTTTCGGCAAATAAAAATTCCTTCCCGTAAGGAAGATTCGCGATAAGTTGTTCAGGGTTTATCATTTTTCGCAGTTAATGACGTCATGCAAATATAGTAAAATAGGGACAAGATGCAGCACTTTGGGTTTAATTTGTACCTTTGAAAAAAATGACCGATGCAAGGCTTGTTCAGTGTTTTGTACCTTGAAACCACGCGTAAATGCAATTTAAATTGCCCTTACTGTTCAACGGGATCTAATAAGCCGGATGCATTTTTCACGGATCTTACCACCCGTCAGATTATCGACAACATTCTGCAGCCTGCCAGGGAAATCGGGACCAGAATCGTGAATTTTTCAGGCGGGGAATTTTTGCTGCGCCCCGACGCCATGCTGTTGCTAGAGACCGCCCACAACATGGGTTTCAGTCTGTCGATGGCCACCAACGGGGTTTTGCTCGACGAAAATAAAGTGAAGGAAATCAAAAATATTGTAGGTGATAACCTGATTATTTCGTTCGGTATTAACTCTTTTGATGACGAAAATACCACCACCCGCGAAACTGAATTTGGCTTTGTGCTCGATAAAATCAACCTGCTCAACAAGTACCAGATCAGGGCCAACATCAGTGTTACGATGGGTCAGTTCAATAAAAAATCTTTTGCAGCAACCATCGAAAAAATTCATTCACTGGGGCTGCCCTTTAACAGGATTCCTTTTGTACCGCGCTCATGCGACCGGCATGATCTGATGCCTGATAAAAAAGCCATGCGGGAGGATTTTCACCAAACCTTACGAAAATACTTCAACGGTCAGGCAAGTTACACCCCTTATTTTCTGCCACAGGAAACCTACGAAGCGGCATCCGGCCAGAATTTTAATGAACAGCAGGTGCCGCTAAATCCCCCGGTGGGATGCTGGGTTGGCGCATACTATGCCATTAATCCGGAAGGGGACGTTTCACCTTGTCCCATGTTTTTAGACCAGGTGAATGGCGGGAATATTTTGCGTACAAATCTAAAAGATATTCTATACGAAAGCGATCTGTTTAAACGCATGCTGCAGCGCGACACTTTTGGCGGAAAGTGCGGTCCGTGCCGGTTTAATAAAACCTGTGGCGGCTGCCGGGTACTGGCGTATTACACCAGTAACGATGCGTTCGGAGAAGATCCACTGTGTTTTATTGATGAATTAAGCGAAGAGGAAATCACCGCTTTAGAGCAGGAAACCAGCAAGAGCTTCAAAAACTATTTGCGCATGGCGTATTTTGGAAATATTTACCAGCCGCCAAAGTAGCATTTGATGACAGCGGAACAAACGGGAAAAACCAAAGCAAGGACAACGGAACAAACGGATTAAGCGGGAAAAACTTAATACAAGGACAGCGGAACAAACGGATTAAACGGGAAAAACTTAATACAAGGACAGCGGAACAAGCAGATTAAGCGGGAAAATCCTAAGACAAGGACAACAGAACAAACAGATTAAGCGGGAAAATCCTAAGACAAGGACAACAGAACAAACAGATTAAGCGGAAATTAATAATACAAGGACAGCGGAACAAGCAGATTAATCGGGAAAAACTCAACCAGTCAACTAATCAATTAATCAAAAAAATTAGATTGTTCCGAAATCAGGTACGTCGTCCTTCACAACAACGCCGGATCCGATAAATACATTTTTTCCGATGTGTACATTCGGTTCAACCACCACATTGGTTCCGATAAACGTATAATCCCCGATGGAACAAGGTCCGATAACGGTGGATAAGGAAGCGACAGAAACGAAATTGCCGAGTACTACATCATGGCCAATGACTGAATTCGCGTGGATGGTACAGGATTTTCCAAAAATAACCTGATGAGCCACGGCCACTCCCGGCTGAACGATGACGGGTGAATCTATCTCGAGTAAGGCACTGATGTAGGCTTTCGAAGATATTAAAGAAACCAGTTGCCCGCCCCAGTTCTCGACTTTTACCACCATTTTTTCGCGCAGCCGGTTATTGCCGACTGTGGCGATAAATTCGGGTCCGTTTTGCTGGAAATACGCTCTGACTGCCGATTCAGTCCGTAGTACCTCAAATTTCCCAAATAGAAATTCAGGGAGGGCGGAATTATCATCATAAAAAGCAATATGACCTTTATATCCGTCATATAACAACATATCGAGACTGTGTTTCCCCAGGTTTCCGGCACCGGCAATCAGCATAGCATCAGGGTATTTGTTGTAAGGTATCGCAAATATACAGTAAATCCTCCTCTTTCATAAAGGTATGCAGGGGCAGTGTCAGCACCTTATCGCAAAAGGGTTGGGTTTCGGTTATGCCCTCTGCAACATGAGGAGAATTACGAAAAAGTTCGTAGGAAAATAACGGGCGCGGATAATGAATCATGGTCTGAATGCCCCGCTGCTCAAGGAAAAGTTTTAATCCGTCCCGGTCGTCACAAACAATTACATACTTATGGAAATTGGAAAGGCTGTTGGGACTTGTGAGGCAATGCAGGCTTTTTTTCCCGGCAATAGCGTTGTCATAGCTTTTCGCGCAATGATTTCTTGAGGCAATAATGTCGTCGAGCACTTCCAGCTGAAAATTCAGCAACACGGCTTGGGTGGCATTAATCCGGCTGTTGTATCCGTGTTCCAGATGCTCGTTCCCGGATTTTCCATGATAACGCAGGCGCCTGATCTTATCGGCCACAGACGCATCATCGGTAAGCACCGCTCCACCGGAACCAAACGCATGGATCACTTTGGTCGGGTCAAAACTCACGCAGGAAATCGTGCCCATACTGCCGGCCACTGCGCCATCCCTGACGCTGCCTATCGATTGTGCGGCATCCTCAATATAGGGAACATGGAAATGTTGCACCACCCGTTTCACCAGGTCAGCCCCGGGCAGATTCCCGTATAAATCCACGCCAATCACGGCTTTGATTTCGTGCTGCTGCATTAATTTCTCAAGGTGTTTGGCACAAATAAGCCCGTTCACGGGATCAACATCAGCAAACACAGGCACAGCGCCTGCACGCATCACAGGCGTGACCGTGGCCATAAAAGAAACCGACGGAACAACCACTTTATCTCCTTGCCGGATCCCGAGGGCCATAAGCGCAAAAAACAGGGCATCCGTGCAGCTTCCAGTGCTGATGGCGTATTTGCGATGGCACTGCAAGGCTAATCGTGCCTCAAAAGCCTGGGTGTACTTCTCATTAAAGTACTGGCCGGAAGCCATTACTTCAGAGGTAAGCTTTTCGAGGACCTCTTTGTGTCTGAGAAAAAAACGATCTAATCCGTAAAAAGGGACAACCATATATTAGAATTAATGCGGTAAAGATATTAAGAAAAAAAAGGTTTAACCCGGGTTACCGGTCGCCCCTATTATTAAAATAACTTTTGCACAACCAAAGGAAATCTACCAGCCAATATCCCGTCAATAAATATAAAGGAAAAAAATAATATACCGCATAACGGGGAACGCCCACCGTAATCAATGGAAACAATATCATACTTAAAAGAAGAAAAACAAAAGGCAAAGGTGCCTGACTACGCCGGGCGCCAATGAGAAGCAGGAAAATTATCCAGCCAGGAAAAATCAGCACCAGGGTCCTCACGTCTATGACCAGCGCGGCCAGCAATATCAATGAAATGACGATTATCCACGCCTTTGACCGTTGCCTGAGAATTAAACTTCGGGCACTCGTCATTATGCCCCAAATGAAAAACATAAGAACCGCCCACAAAATCACCGGCGTATGAATAGCGATATTCCTGATTTTATCATAGGCGATGCTGAATATTTTTTCCGGATTATGAAAATAAAAATTAGCCACACGCCTCGTCCAGTAAGCCTCAGACAACTTATCCCGGTTATAAAAACTATTACTGTCGAAGATCCAGGCATCATTCTCCTGCCCGTCGGTGATATATTCATTATGACAGTGCAACCCCCCGTTAATAGGGTATAACATGATCATGAAATAATAATCATCATGCATAACGGCCATCAGGTTATAGCCTAACTGGATGCTGATCCGCGAATAGCGGTTCAGTTCGGTCACGTTAAACACGCCTGCTTTACGAATATAGGGCGCTATCTCATTTCTGAACACTGCGATATCTGCAGAGTCTACCCTTGTAAACACCCGTTGATTGTAATCTCCAAGAAGACCGCTTTGTAATAAAACACTTAATGAATCGGGCTCAACACCCTGGTCAACAAGGCCTATAAGTGACTGCGCATTTTGCTTGATATCGGCTGCCTTGCGGATACTCCAAAGATTGTATGGCCCCCAGCAACCAATAAAAATTGCAAAAAACAGCAAGCATTGCCAAAGTAAGGATTTCGATTTCTGGTTATAACTCATCCAAAGCAAATCCAGCATCAGCAAGGGTATAACATACATCAGGCTGGCTTTGAATAATATACTGAATCCGGCCAGCAGCGCCACCAAAACGATCGCCTTTACTGATGGATTACGCCTGTATGAGCAATAAAGCCAGATCACAAAAAAATTAAATCCGATGGTAAAAACATCCGGCGATATGCTGTCAATTAAAGGAAATACAGCGGCAAAGAAGAAAGGTGCAGCCAGTATTCCCCCCGCAAATCCTTTGGATTGCCAAAGTTTATATCCCAGTAATGGAAAACAAAACACGACACAAAGGATGATAAATAATTGTATAATCTTTATACTTAACGGATGAATTCCGAAGCATTTATAAATAGCTCCGATGAAAATCGGGTAAGCCGGAAAACGGTGCAGGCTATAAATGCCCTGAATATAAAAAAGCTTATTGTACTCTTCTTTGTCACGTATGCTGTCCCCACTGCTATTGAGCTGTATATGATAAACAGAAACATCATGATATAATCCGTTTACCGGAAACTCATTGTTCGTGGCGAAATTCACGGCAATGGTCTGATAGTCGATCTGATCCGGATTGTGCTTTACATACACCTCATCATCCAAAACGAATTGTTGCTTTCCCTTTTCGTGCGATGCACTAATGATCAGGCTTATTATTAAAACGAGCATTGCGCACAGGGCGCTCCACGCCCATCTGCTGCGTTTTGAAAGGATCGGATTTTCGGCCCGGATTACTAAAGATTTTACTTTTTCAAAAAGCAGTGGCATGAATTTCCTCTTTAAATAAACCCATACACCGAAAATAAAAATCACCAAACCATACCCGACAAGCCGGAGCCAGGGCAACTTTGAAAAGAATACACAGCTGTCCTTCAGCTTACCTGTTGCACCATAAAAACGGTTCTGGCTAAAAGGGATAACAAAAGCAGAAGGGCCATCTGTTACGCGTGTTTCGCAATAGTTACCATAACGGATGATCAACGTATCTCCGGCTCCTGTGGCGCAAACAATCAGTGATTGATAAAACCTTTCATCATCTGACGACCATTTCGCACCGCGTTGCTCCAGCGGAAGCATGGTTCCGGACGGACTCAACCCCACCACCCTGACGATATGATCCGGTTGCTGCGTCTCCACACTCAGCGGGCCGAAATAACGGGCCTGACGTAAATAGCCGGACGCGCCCAACATCAGCAGGGACAAAAAAAGCACTACAAAAAGGATAATGCGCAGGGGGCGTTTTTTCATGAAAAAATCCAACTATTGCAGGATAAATGGCAAAATAAAAGTAACTCTTTTTATGATATCCGCAAAAGAAGCAGCTTTTCGGGGATTATACTTAATTTAGCTTTTTATTCACGGGGTTGAATTTATGTTGTTTATCAATTGCGCTGACCATCATTCTACGGGACTGTTTAAACCGTTTTTTCCGGTTTCCATTCCTTACGGGATAGCGTATCTTATGTCGCAGCTCCGTCAAAAACAACTTCCCTTTCAGTATATCGACCAGCAAATCACGCCTGTGACCATAAGCGCCATTGCATCCTATGTGCAATCCGCCCCCGGCATACCTGTGATTTGCCTGAGCTCGCTCAGCGAAGCTTCTTCCGGAGCATTGCAATTAAGTGCCACGATAAAAAAACATTTTCCCCAAACCCTCATTATTCTTGGAGGTTTACATGCCAGTATCCTGCCGGAGGAAATATTACAACAGCCCGGCATCGACTATGTTTTCAGGGGAGAAGGGGAAACCGTTATTGCGGACATAGCAGAAGCCTTACTGAACGGAAAAGACATTCAGGGTTTCGATGGCATCGGGTTCAGAAATAATGAGGGAATCCACCTCAACCCCTTGCCGGCATTGGTAAACTCGCTCGACGAAATTCCTATGCTGCCTTATGATCTTTTCGACCCGACCCGCTACGACTTCGGCTACATAGGCACTTCGCGCGGTTGTCCCTATAACTGTACGTTTTGCTGCAATAACCTGATGGGCTCTCAAAAATACAGGGCCATGTCGCCCGGACGTATCGTGGAAGAACTGGATGTACTGATAAATAAATACCACCAGAACGACATCACCTTTTTTGATGATAATTTTCTGTCGCAAAAAAGCCGGATCGTTAAGCTCTGTGAACTGATCCGTGAGCGCGGACTGGATAAAAAATCGCGTTTTATGTTCCAGGCCCGTGCGCGCGATGCAAGCAAAGAATTGCTTACGGAACTCTATCATTCAGGATTCAGAACGGTTTTTTTCGGGATAGAAGCCGCCTCCGAAAAGCTTTTACAGGATATTGGGAAAAAAGAAACCCTGGAAGAAATTCATACCGCTATTGCGGATTCGCGTGCACTTGAGTATAAAGTCATGGCGAATTTTCTCTATGCCCTTCCCGGGGAAACCCTTGCAGATAGGATGGCGTGCGTGGAAATGGCCCGTAAAGAAAACATTGATGTGGTGAAATTCAACAATGTGGTTCCTTATCCAGGCACGGCAATATATGATGAATTCAAAGACTCCGCGCAATTTCACATGTCGCCCCTTCGTCAAAACATCAATTCGCAAATGGTGCTGGTAAAGCCTTTCTGGAAAAAAATCATCTTCCCCTTACTTCCTGAAAACACCAGCCACCGGGAGTTACGGACAGATTTGCTGCTTTCTTATTTTGCGGTCTATTTCAACTTTTACAGGATTAAAAAAATATTCTCTGACAAAAAATGGGGCGGCGTTGTTTTCAGGTTTGGCAGCAGTAATGCCGAAGCCCTGAAGAAAATTCCCCGGGGTTTATTATTGTTTGTTGACCTTTCGGTGAAGCTGTTTTTCTTATTTTTTGAAGTGCTGTTTTCTAAAAAATCTCTTCGCAGAAAAGTGTATTTTCGTACATGGCTTCATTTCTATAGGAAAGAATATTAATTTTATCCGCATCCACGACCGATCACATGATACTGATAAATGCCGCGCCCGTTAAAGGCACCCATCATTTTTCCGCATTTTCCCCGGTGTTTCCGCCCATCGGGCTGGGTTACCTGGCAGCGGTTCTGCGGCAAAAAAACATTCACGTCCATGTGATCGACCAGCAGATCAAGCCTGATGTGCTGCACGAAATTGCATTGCTGATCCCTGTCCTCAAAACTCCTTATATTTTCGGATTCAGTGTGCTTACAGCCGCTTTTCAGGAAGCACTCCTGACAGCAAGGGCGCTGAAAAAGTCATACCCCGGCAGCTTTATTGTTTTTGGCGGGATGCACCCCACGGCCATGCCGGAGGAGGTGCTGACCAGCGGAGTTGTTGACGTTGTAATAAGGGGCGAGGCTGAACAGAGCTTAGTACAACTGGTGGAATGCCTCAACAACAGCCTTGACTGGTCGGCAATTCCGGGCCTTTCCTTTATTCGCGACCAACAGTTCGTGCATAATTCCGATGCAGATTTGATGACAAATCTGGATGAACTTCCGGTTTTTCCTCATGAACTTTTTTCCGATAATCCCCGCTACGACCGGGGTATCCTCATTTCTTCACGCGGATGTGACCAGCAATGTATTTTTTGCAGCAATAAAATCATCAGCCGCCATAAAGTCAGATACCGGTCAGCCCGGAATGTAGCAAGCGAAATGGAATTGCTGATCCGCACCTACGGCCAGAAACACCTCCTGTTTCTCGACGATGATTTCATGGGCCAGGAAGAACGGCTATTTGAGCTGTGTCATGAAATCCAAATCAGAGGATTACACCTCGAAGCAAAATTCAGTTTTCAGGCCCGTTGCGACCGGGTACAACCACAAATAATGCAGAGGTTATATGACAGCGGATTTCGCACGGTTTTTTTCGGAATCGAATCAGCCTCTCCCGCCATCCTTAAAGAATCAAGAAAAGGCGAATTACCGGCAGATTACAAAAAAGCCATACAACTTGCCAATGCCCAGGGATACAGCGTTCAGGGAAGTTTCATTTACGGACTTCCCGGGGAAACCCGCCAGGACCGTATAGATACTTTAAATTTTGCACTGCGGGAGCAATTTGACGTAGTAAAATTCAACAATGTTGTTCCCTACCCGGGAACGCAATTATACAAACAGGCGCTCAAACAGGGACTCCTGCAATTAAGTCCTGATTACCGGAATGCCGACACGCTGATTCCCTTAACAGACGGCCTTTGGCGCAAACGCAAACTGCCCTATCTTCCTGAAAACACCAGCCAGAAAGAACTTCGTCGTTTTATCGTATTAAGCTATCTCGCCTTTTATTTATCCCCCGCAAGGTTTCGTTCGGTGGTTCACCCCAAAGACCAGTCTATCCGTTGGTTGTATATCAGAAAAGCCAATGGTCATATTGCCTTCCGCAAACTGGCCCTCCTGCTTAACCTGGTTTTGGTCACTGGCGTAAAGTTCTTACTTTTGTTATTGGTCCCGGTACGCGAAAATTATTTTCTGTTTTTACTCCGGAGAAAAAGAGGCAGCACCCATGCATAAGTACGACGCCATTTTTATTGCCCCTCCCTTTAAGCAAGGTAATGAGACCATGTGGAAGCAATTTGATTATTTCTTTCCACCTTATGGCCTGGCACAAATTGCTGCCTTTATCCGGAAATCAGGATATAAGCCATACATCATTGACTGTATTGTGGATTGCCCCAACCTGCTGGATTTTCGCGAATATTTCACCAGAGAATTTGTACAAAAGGGAATCACAGCGGATTTTTTCGGCATCACTGCCGTAACTCCGATTATCAATTATGCCCTGCATATTGCAGCTATTGTAAAGGAATGTTACCCTGAATCACGTGTAGTCCTGGGAGGGCCGCATCCGACACATCTGGCAACCGAAGTTATTACGAACGATGCCATCGACCTGATCGTAGTCGGGGAAGGGGAACTCACTTTCGTAGAACTGCTCGACGGAAAGCCCTGGAATGAAATCAACGGACTTGTTTACAAAGAAAAAAATGAGGACGGAATACTGAATATTGTTCAAACACCGGAACGCGAACAAATCCGTGATCTTGACATTATCCCTGTTCCTGCTTATGATCTTTTAAATGTAAGTGTTTATAAAGCGCCGGGGTATTCACACCGGAGCGTGCCTTCGATGAGTATTGTTACCAGCCGCGGCTGCGTAGGCAAATGCCTGTTCTGCAGCAAAGTTTTCAATGAGGTGGGATTTCGCTCTCCCGTGTCCATCATGGAAGAGATCAGATTATTGTACCATACTTACGACATCCGGCAAATTATTTTTTACGATGATACCTTTACCCTGGACCGGGAGCGGATCATCACCTTATGCAATATGATGCTGGGTGAGCAGCTCAAAATCACCTGGACCTGCTTTGCACGTGTTGATACCGTTGATGAGGAACTGCTCGTGCTTATGAAAAAAGCCGGCTGCGAACATATTATGTATGGGGTGGAAAATTTTAATCAGGAAGTCCTTAAAGCCATCAATAAACAAATATCTATTGATGAAGTTTTTCATGCAGTAAAAATTACACAAAAGGCCGGTATTGAATGCCGCATCAGCTGCATGATCGGGAATCCAGGCGAAAGCAAAGCCACCATCCGCGAAAACATTCGCATGATCCGTAAATTAAAACCGGACTATCTGCAGGTGCTTATTTTTCATCCCTTGCCGGGGGCACCCATTTTTAAGTCGATGCGAAAAAACAATAAAATTTTTGCGCAGCAATGGGAAGAATATAATTTCACGAAACCCATATCTGTCCACGAAACGCTTACGCTGAAACAAATACGCTGGTATTATATTTATATGTATGCGTCTTTTTATTTCAGCCCCCGTTTTATCTTCAGGGAATTACTCAAGTTAAACAGGAAAGAACAATGGAGTAAGATATACTGGGGGGCAAGGGCCTTGCTTTCCTTCTTTGCAAAAAACATTGTTGCCTATGTATCGGGAGGAAAGAAATGAATCCCGCCGAAGTTCCCGCCTGTGTCCTGCTTAATCCGCTCTATGCGTATGCCGATGGGAGTATTTATAAAGAGGTAAGTAATCTCGACCCACCCCTGGGACTGGCTGCACTATCGGCATATGTAACCTCCAAAGGATACTCATGCTTTTTATATGACTTAAATGTTGAAGCGCATCATGGCCGTAGCGTAGCGGAATTTTTAAAGGAATGGAAGCAAAATACAGGGATCCCCCAGCCTTTTATCGGCATCACCTGTGTCACCACCTTTGCTTACAGCACTTATTCGCTGGCCCAAACGGTCAAGGAAATATTTCCCGAATCGGTTGTGATTGCAGGCGGACCACATGCCACCTTTATGCCCCGGGAAGTCCTGTCCTGCCCGTTCATCGACCTCGTGGTAATGGGTGAAGGAGAACTGACCTTAGAAGAAATCATGAAAGGTATTCCCTACAGCGAAATTCAAGGACTGGCTTTTAAGGCCGGCGACGGATCAGGGATTCAGATAAACCCTGCCCGCCCCAGAATCAAAGACCTCGACAGTCTGCCCATTCCAGCCTACCATCAATTACAACTTAGCGCATATCAGCCGGTATTGGGCTCATACAAGCGTTTGCCTGCGGCAAACATGGTAACTTCGAGGGGTTGTCCCGGCCGCTGTACCTTCTGCTGCCGCACTTTCGGCAACCAGGTCACCTATAACTCACCTGCCCGTATCCTGCAGGAAATCGAAGGACTTATTACAACCTATGGCATACGGCAGATCAATTTTTACGACGATACCTTTACACTGAATAAGTCCAGGGTAATTGAATTATGCCAGGGCATGATCGCAAAAGACCTGGACCTCGACTGGACCTGCTTTGCACGGCTCGACCGTATTGATGAAGAGGTGCTGCACTGGATGAAAAAAGCCGGCTGCTACCAGGTAATGTATGGGGTCGAAAACTTTGATCCCGCGATTCTCAGCACCATTAAAAAAGCTTACGGAACCATTGATGTAAAAAAAATTGTCCGTATAACCCGCGAAGCGGGTATCCGGTGCCGCCTTTCGATACTCATCGGAAATCCGGGAGAAACCAAAGAAACCGTTCTGAACAACATCCGGCAGATGAACCGGCTGAACCCTGATATCCTGGTGGTAAACATCACCACGCCGTTCCCGGGAACGGAAATGTATGACTGGGCCCTTAAAGAAAACCGCCTGCTTACCACGGATTGGAAAGAATACGACGGAAAGCAGGCTGTAATGCGCATCGACACCTTAAGCACACAAGAGATTTACACCTATTATCATAAGATGTATGCCCGCTTTTATCTCCGGCCCGTCTATGTTTTCACGCAGCTTGCACGCATCCGTTCCTGGCTGGAACTAAGGGTTCTGTTTCACGGGTTTTTCAGTCTGCTGCGCTTTTCAAAAAAAAGAAAACAGGGTTTACCAGAAAAAACGGCTGCTTAAGGATGCCCCTGCATAGCAGCCACATTGGGAACAATCAAGATCGGAAAAACAATACCGCGATTTGAAATGGCTGTCGAAGTGCACTACGTGCTTACGCCAATAACACTTTTTACGGTGGTCCGGATAACGGTACCACTGTATCATACCCCGGCTCAGCAGCAAAGTACGGGGATACCGGCGTTTTAATTGGTGCAGCAACTCCACAATCTTATGCCTGATCAAAGGATCGAGCAACTTTTCGGGTTCACTTTTTCCGCAATTCGGTGTGATGATATTGCACGTAAGTCCTGCAAAATTATTCTGCAGGGCCAGCTGTATCAGCGACTCTGTTTCCAGATAGTTTTCAGCGGTAAGTGTCATATTAATGATAACACGCCCGTCGTTATGGTAATTATCCAGGGCTTTCTTAAAACTCCCCGCCCCGCGAATGCGGTCATTTACCATTTTATCTCCGTCGAGCGAAAGAAAAATCCGCATCCCCGCATCTTCAGGAATTTTGATGGTGCCATTGGTAATAACATCCACTATGCTGAATTGTTTCAGGGCTTCTGCCATGACGTCCCACCGGAGCGTTGGCTCCCCTCCCACCAACAACACACAACGCACGCCTTTGCTGCGTTGTTGCGCAAAAAACGCACGCCATTGTTCAAGGGAAGGTTCATGATCATCCACTTCCCCGGCGTGGTAACAGTGGCTGCAATGCAGGTTACAGCGATCGGTGACATCGATCTCCATCATGAATTTTTTTCCTGTCAGCAGCCTTTTCGCTTCAAGCAGGATCATCATGAACTTTCGCCCTATGGAAGAAGTTATTGTCAAATTTAATTAATAAGGAAAAGCTTTTTGTTTCGTTTCCATTTATACCGCAGCAACTTTAGTAATGAAAAGCTCATGCGGAAAAACTTTGTAGGCAGAAAAAAATACAGCACATACGCCATCAGGTGCATTATTCTGACCGTTTTCATGGAGATTCCATCCGGAAAATAGAATGGTTCATCGCGCAGGCCTTTCATGTGTAATGACCAGGCATCCTGTTCAAATTTCGATTCCCTGACGCCCTGATTGAACAAGGGAGAATCCGGCAAGGGGCTCATCAATTGATAATGCGTCAGGCGCGATTTCAATTCAACCGAATAGAATATGGTACGGGTCATATCTTTACGGGTTTCCCCGGGGTGACCGAAAATAAAGGTGTTCAGCGTTTTTACGCCATGCGCATTGCACAACTTTATCGCCTGCACGTACTGATCGTTTTTGATTCTTTTATTATCAACCGCCCGTATTTTCTCACTTCCCGACTCTACCCCAAAAATCACATTCTCCAGTCCGGATCGTTTCATCACGGCCAGCATCTCACTATCGAGTTTATCGACCCGTGTCAGGCACGACCACTTAATGTTCAGTTTATTTCTGATAATGCTTTCGGATATCTGTATCACCCGTTCTTTATCATAAGTAAAGAGGTCATCAACAAAAGCAATCCACCGTACCTGATGCTCATGCACCAAGGCATCCAGTTGCCGTTCTACCGTTTCCATCGGGTAAAACCGGACTTTAGATTTACTATGATTGCTGCAGAAATTGCAATTATAAACGCAACCCCTGGAAGTTTCCATGGTAAAGGAGCGCACACCCGGATAAACAATATCGCAGTATGCATCCATCTTATACAGCCCGTATGCGGGGTCGAGCAACGGATCAAAGGTTTCGGTGGTTACTGCATTATTGCAAATGCGCAGATCGGGTGTATGGGCCACCAATCCGGGAAGCTCCGCCGCAGGTGGATTTCCGGATAATAATTGCTGTACCAGCAAGGGAAATGATTCTTCAGCATCACCACGAATACCGTATGGAATGCCCAATTCAGAAACAATGCCGGGGTCTGACGACACATGAGGCCCGCCCCCGATAATGATTGCTTCCGGAAGAACTTTTTTTATCTGGGGAACCAGCGTATAAAAAAAAGGCAATGAACGCGACAAGATGCTGAACCCGATAATATGCGGCCTGTCCTTTTGTAAACGGGCCATGATTTCCTTATGGGTCAGCAATTCAGCATCCACATCATAGATCTTTACCTGTAGCCCCTGCCGCATCAGTGTTGAAGCCAGATAACCAATACCCAGGTATGGATACACCGATAATGGCAGTATCTTTCCTGTTGTAGAGGTTATAAGAACACAATCAACCATAGCGTAGTTTTAATATCCGATTGCCCGGATGCCTTGCATAACAGAGTTTTTCGCCAACCTGACGTCAGAAGTAATTTTCAGTTTTTTCATGATCCACAAAATCAATTTTGCATCCCACGAAAATTCGTACATCTTCAGCGCCAGCCGAAGATACATAACAGGTGCATATAAAGAAAATATAATATTACTCAATACTTTTTTCTCGGGATAAAAATATTCACGGTATTCCTTATCAATTGCCGGCATATAAACCTCCATAAACTGTTGCACCGTGCGCCGCATTCCGGGCGTTATCCAGGGAAACTGGAATCCCTGATGGATGGATCGTTCATATTCCCCAAAATTTTGCGGAATCTGAAATCCCAACGCTACCGCTTCTGTTCTGAACTTATTATCCGGAAGGGGAAGATAATAACCCAGCGAAAGTTTAAAATGACGATTGATCAGAAACAACCGCATAATCAGCTTAAGCGTTTTTTTTAAATCCTTTGTTCCGTTACCGGGAAAACCCACCATGAAACTGCACGAACATCCGATCCCTGCTTTTTTAAGCCGTCGCACATGTTTGGTGATATCCCCGGGGGTAATCCGCTTATCGATCCTCCGGAGAATTTCGTTATCGCCCGATTCGGCACCGCTGTATATCAGGGAACACCCTGCTTTTTTCAACAGCAGCAGGTCCTCCATGCTATAATTTTTATTCAGCAACCCGATATGAGCCGAAGTGGTCCAGTGCAGATCAAGGTTCTGTTCAATCATGCTGTTGCATAGCTCCAGTGCAAAGGATCGATTTGCCAGGAGATTATCATCGTTGAATTTGATATGGCGAAGTCCGGGGTTTTGCTTTTTAATATGCACTATATCCTCTATTACCCTTTCAGCAGGGTTGTGGATATATTTATGCAATTTCAGGGAAGACATCAGACAAAAATTGCAGCTGCACGGACATCCCTGTGAAGCAATATAATGCAGTGTTTTCCCTTCGTTTTCGAGATACTTCGGCATATCGAGCAAATCGAAATTCCAGCGTGGAAGTGTGTAGGTGTCCATCCAGACTTCGGGTGCATTCATACGTTGCGTGCCGTTTTTTCTGAAACCCAGGCCGGGAATATCCTCCAGCGAAATCGTGTGATGAAGAAGGTGTTGTACAAGTCCTGAAAAAGTCCGTTCGCCCTGTCCTCTCACTACCATATCAATGAAAGGTTCGTTCAGGGCCAGTTCCGGCAACTCTGTTACAAACCAGCCACCCCAGACAACCGGCGCTGTGGTACATTCTTTTACGTAAAGGGAAAAAACTTTACCGCTGATAATCTGGTTTCCCGTCATTGCGCTCACGCCTGCCAATAAAATGCGGTCCCTATTTTCCTTGACATAATTCCGCCACCCGGGCTGGTGCCTTTCATCGATCAGCGCAACCTCAACATTCATGTCGCGCACCATCCGCTCCAGCGATAACAGGGCATAGGGGATGCTGTAAAATTTATCCGACACTTCAGGATAAAACAATACAATAAGATTTGTTTTATCCATGATGAATGAATGCATTAAAACAGACTGCGAAAAAGTTTCGGGTTTTCATTGACTGCGAAAAACTTGAAGAAAAAAAGGGTATTAAGCTTAAACACAAAGATAAACATTATTGCCAACAACGCATAGCGCCGGAATATGGACAATAATTGCCCGGGGCCTTCATGATTATAAAAAGCGGACTGCAATAAAAATAAGCCCTTCGATAAAAAAAACCAGGCGGTAAACCGTCCTATAGGTCATGCGGTCTTTCTCGTGATGTTCCATCCGGTTACTCAGCATCAGAAAAGCAATAAATACCATTGCATATCCGGATAAACAGGTAATGGCAAGCGGAAGCGCTACCCACTGGCAGACAACCATTGCAGGCCATACCATAACCCCAAGGCTAAAAAGCACGAAACACAAAAGGATGGCTCTTTTAAGGCCCAGTTTTATTGCCCCCGTCCGGATTCCTGCTGCCTTATCGGCTTCGTAATCGATAATTTCGTGATGTACATGACCCGCCGCAAAACTTAATGCAAAAAACAAGGAAAGCAACAATGAATACCAGCTTAGCGGGGCGAAAATGGCGTACACCACATTAAAATGCAGAATCTGTGCAAAAAAGTGAAGAAAAGTTCCTGCAAAAGGAATGTGCTTCAGTCCGAATAAAGGGTTGGAATACAAAACCCAGATACAAAAAATAGCCACCAATGCTGCGGCAATCAACCAGCCCAGCCATACAGCCAGTCCCAGCGAAACCATAAGTGTCACAATGGCTATAATCAGAAAAGCAGGTTGTTTTATTCTGCTCAAATGATTCAGTCGCGGATTCGATTCATCATGTTGTTTTCCCGAAAACGCATTAAAAGAATAAATGGAAATAATCAGAAAAAAAATAGCCGTAAAAATAATCAGCAACAGCAGCAGGTCGGGTGTTTTCAGCGAAGACATGGAGAAAACAGCTCCGATCATAAAAAAACCGGTCATCATCAGGACTTCTCCGATACGCAATGCTTTTGTATATTTAATGATGATTGACATGCAGGTTATTTATTAATGCTTTGGGTGCTTTTCAAGTTAAGTAACAATGCACAAATCTATTTAAACTTTGGTTATATATTCCATCCACGACTCAAACTCAACAAATTTTTTCAGCCACGCGGTTTCCGGATCCTTTGCTAATTTTAGCAATGCGGGCTTATTATACAAGCTACGATCGCGACCATGGGTCCCGCTCATCATGGAGTTAAAGGTCGACCGGTAATTCACTTTCCGGTATTCGTGCGGGGATAAGCCCTCGCGCATGGGAGGGATGCAATTCCCTTCTACCCTTCCAAGGGCAGAATTGGTAGGGTATTTACACAATTCAGGAAAATGATTTTTATACAGGGTATTGTAAAGTTGTCCGGATTGAATTCCGAGCAAACGGGGCGGAACCCTTAGCAAAAACCTTATAAATGCTGCATCCGTAAAGGGTAAAATAGTATGGGTCATTACTACTGAAGGCCTGATAAATGGGATGCTGTAAGTACTTTGCCCCCAGTTATTGGTAAAGAAGGACCGCAAAAAGCTTTGGATGGCAAACAGTAATTCATTATTTTCGACCCGTAGTGAATCTAAATATGAAACAAGCGTTTTATTGGGATCTGCGATATTATTCATCCCCTCAGAATTAAGGAATCCCGGCGTTTTCCCTTTCAGGGATTTCCAAACTGATCGCGGTGAATCCGGTTGCATCAGGCGTGCGGGAATCTCCATCTTCCACTGACGTTGCAGTCGCTGCAATACAACGCGGGGCATGCTGAACACGAACTCTCCTTTAAGAATTTCAGATCCAAAAAGTCCGGCTACCAGCGGTGGTCCTTCAGGGGCACGTTGCTGTTCATAAAACCAGGGACCGAAATCCCGTCCAAGAAACGGAAAATTTTCAAGGGTATGAATCAGCCCCAGATCCTTAGTTATGGCTTTTGCAACGATTACCTCCTGATCTTCCGAAGCCGTCAGCGGGGGTGTAAGATACGTTACAAAGGGGATCGTTTTGCGCAATTCAGGCGCGATACAACCCAGAATTAATCGTGTATCGACACCCCCGGTGAGCATTACGTTGCAAGGACTATCTGCAGTAATCATCCGGTTAACCGATTGTTTCAGCAGAAACGCCGCCTCTTCCGCAAAGCTTTCCACCGTCCGGGAATGTTCAACCTTTATCTCCCCGCTATCATATTTTATGGTTTCCTTACCGTTACCGGAAAACGACACGAGTGTTCCTGGCTCCAGGTTGTGGATGTTCCGGAAAAATGTTTTTGAAGCAAGCACAGACCCGAGTTCAAAATATTCGGACACGGCAGAAAGATCAATAGTAAGATCCATGCCCGCGATTTTCGTGAGGGGTTCCGTTTCGGTACAAAAGAACACACATTGGTCCGTCTCGGCCAGATAGATGGGATAAAGCCCTAAGGAATCATTAGCCAATCGTAAAACATGCTGCGCCCCATTATACCATGCCAGTGTAAAAGCACCCTGAATATTGCGCAAAAACAGGCCTGTATCCTGATTCAGCTTTTCTGAAAAAATTTGAAGTTGCTCATTTCCGATCGCAGCCCCATTGTGCCAACGGACGCCCTCAATACCTGCATTACCCGCTATCGCCAGGGATTGGCTTTTGTTACCCGACAGAAAACAACATCTGTGCGTGAAAACAGCATATTTATCGGTAACTGCAGACAGCAGCGGCCGCGTTCCTTCCAACGAAAAAGCCTTTAAGACTGGCTCAAAATTGCATTCCGCAAGGGTTCCGCTTTTACAAAAAATTCCCAGCAGGTACGACATTTTATGCTGATTAATAGAACATTATTGCAGGTCTTCTGTTTCCCACTTAAAATTGGGTTGCAACGAAGTAGGTATAAAAAAATCTCCCGTCTCTTCCCCTCCGGCATTGGCTTTACCGACTACAAAACGCACGGCCGTGCTTTGTTGAAACACCACCTTGTCTTTATTCACTAAAATAAAAACATCAATTGTATACGATCCCTCCGATAAGAACTCCGCCGGTATCAGGCATTGCATGCGGTACTTCCTGTTTTTTTTACATTCCGCCAAAGGTTGCATTTTCATAGAACTCGATGCTAATACAGGGATTCCCCAACCATTAATTAAATCAAACATCAGATCAACGCGGGAGTTATCCAGGAGCCATTCGAACGATACCGTAATTACGATTTCATCCGTGCGTAAAATTTCATTGTTATCTGTCTTATCCTTAGCACAAACCATCATTTCCTTGATTGATACCGCCTCATTCTGCATACTGGCGATACTCCCGGGCTGTCCGTTTCTGGCAGGAATATTTGCACGTCCTTTCTGAATCATAGCATTCATCGCCATTCTGTTGTAATGATTAATGGCTGCAGAGGGATTGCCAAAAAACACACTTTCGCCCTTGTCGAGAATCATAATGTGATCGCAAAAAAACGCGATCTCTTTGGGGGCTTGTGTAACCAATATAATGGACGTTCCGTTTTGCCTTAATTTTTTTAGATGATCAAAAACCTTTTGCCGGAAAGTAATATCACCAACCGAAAGAATTTCGTCGAGTAATAATAAGTCAGCCTCCAGATGCACCATTATCGAAAAAGCCAGTCGCAGATACATTCCCTGGCTGTAATGTTTCACCGGGGAATAAATGAAGTCACCAATGCCGCTAAATTCAATGATTTCCTCAATTTTTTCTTCAATTTTTTTCTTCCTGATACCCAACAGGCTCGCGTAATAAAAAATATTTTCCAGTCCGGTAAGGTCAGCACTAAAGCCTGAACCGGTTTCAAGAATTCCGGTAGTGCTTTCTGGCACCGCATAAATGCCCTGTGAGGGTTCAGTGATACCGCTTAATATTTTCAGCAGCGTGGTTTTTCCTGAACCGTTAAATCCGATAACGCCAAGGATTTCGCCTTGCTTCAGGGTAAAGTTGATATTTTTTAAAGCCTTGAATACTTCCCGTGGTCCTCGCTGCCGCATAGATGACATGACACCCGTGGTACTGTTGCCGCTGGCTGCCCGGGCTCCAACACGGGTATATTCTTTCGAAAGATTTTCAACAACCACTATATTTTGCTGGTTCATGCAAAAGCGTTTTTTTATAAATAATCAGCAGCGAATCGTTCACTTCTAATAAACCGGAAAAGTCCGGTAACAAAAAGAATCACCGGAAGAATAAAGCCAATCAGATAATTCGCAGAAGGCAAATCACCGCCAAACATGATATAGCGGAACAGTACCGCACATCCCGCAAGGGGATTCACATACAAGGCTATCGAAAATCTATCAAGCACCAGTGATTCGGGGTAAAACACCGGGGTTAACCAAACACCAAATCCGATGAGGTAAGGAACCAGCACCAGCAGGTCTTTGAACCTCAGCGAAAGGGCGCTTATCCAAAATCCGACAGACAACGCCACAATCATATACAACACAACGGGGATAATAAAAAGAAACCACCGGAGTTCCGGAGTAATCCCCCAGATCATCATTGCAATCATCAATATGATAAATGATACGCAAAACTGAAACAGTGAAACCAGCACTTTTGACAGTGGAAGAACCATTCGCGGGAACGCATTCTTTTTAATCAATGATGCATTGTTAACCAAGCTGCCGCATGATTCCTGCAACAGATATGAAAATGAAGACCAGATTACCAGTCCGCTGAAAATATACAGGGGATAGGGTGCCAGGGGTGAGTCAATGTGGATGATATAGCTGAACAACAGCGTAAATATTATAATGCTGATGAGCGGTTGCATCAACAGCAGAAAAAAGCCGGAAAAAGTCTGGGTATATTGCTGCTTAATTTCTTTCCACGCGAAGGAGTAAATTAAATTCCGAAACTGTTGTATATCCGAAAAATAATTTCGATAGGAAATCTGCTTTGCAATATGTTGCCGCATTTTCATAGATCCTAAAGATTTTGTAATTGAAAGACTACCGTTTCTTCATATTGAGCCGTTACAAACCCCACCACTTTATCTTTTCGTCTGAACACATTGCAATAGAGCCAACCCGCTAGCGGAAAGGCTGTTATTCCAAAAAGAAATCTTAAATATATGGAGATCCCGAAAGTATAATAAATTAATTTTTCTGTAACCTTTTTCCATCCCACCATATTTTTGATATGCTTCGGCTTAAAAAAGCGGAAGTAGAACATTCCATAATATTTCATCATACGGTGATGCCGGGGTGTATGCCAGGGAATGCTAAGCCGGCCCTGCACCATATCGATGAAACCGTCAACCGTTTCAGGAATATTGAAACCCTGCTCCACCGCACTGGCATAATAAGCATTGCGCATCGTAGGCATATAAGAAGTCATGATGAATAACAGGTTCTTATTGATCCGCATCAGTTTCATCACAAATCGCAGCGTAGCATGCAGATCTCGGTCGGGCTGATGCGGAAAGAGCACCATAAAACTAAGCGAAAATACGATATCGTGTTTTGCCAGTAATGTATCAAGGCGAACCGTTTCGTTGAGCAGCAAATTTTTATTCAGCTTATCCAGTATGCGCTGATCGCCGGATTCCCCGCCACAATATACGGTATGACAACCGGATTGTTTGATAAGGGTAATATCTTCCGGACTAAACGTTTTTAAGAAATGGCTCACATGAGCTGCCGCGCACCATTGCGTTATAATACCACGAGCTATAAGACCTTTGCAAATATTGAGTACGAATTCGCGGTCGACAAAAAAATTAAGATCTTCAAAAATTAAATAGTTGATTTCGGGTACTTTCGAAAAAATATAGGCGATTTCGTCGAGCACCACCTCCGGACTTTTAGGAAACCAGTTCCCTTTCCATCCCTTTGGCAGGAAACAAAAATTGCATCGGTTAGGGCAACCTGCAGAGGCAAAATAATGAAACACAGCCCGTCCATCACCACTCCTGTCGACATACTGGCGGATATCCACGAGGTCAAAATTTACAGCAGGATACTCTGAAAAATGGCAATAGGATAAATTTTTATTGATCACCGGCAGTTGCAGTTGTTTATAGCCGAGGCCGCCAATATCCGATACCTCCAGCGGGTTCTGCTGCAGGGTAAAAGCCACCATACGGCGCACCAATTCAGCAAAAGGGCGTTCACCCTGACCGAGGATTACATAATCAACATAATCCTCCTTAACGCATACTTCAGGTTGCCAGGTAGGAAACCATCCGCCCCATAACACCGGGAAACCCCCATGTTTTTTGAGGATGCACGAAACCGTTTTCGCCCTTTCCACCTGGTTGCCCAGCATTACACTAATTCCGGCCAGCAGCACATTCGGGGCAATTTTTCTGATCTCCTCTTCCCATTCGGGGCACAAGCGTTCATCGATAATGACAACCCTAACAGGAAGGTCCCTGATCACCCGCTCCAAATACAAAAAAGCATAAGGCGGCATGTATTTACGGGCCCGGGCATCAGGATAAAAAAAGAGGATAGTGTCACGCATCAATGAGTCTGTCTTGTAAGGGTAGTAACAGACAAAGATACAAATTCCCGGACATCAGGTCTATTAATATTAATGCAGCAGAAGGATTAACAGGCAACCCATTAGCCTTTGATTGAAGTATACTGAACCAGTACACTTTTATCAACAGACCCCCCCGGGGAAGAAGAGAATGGTTTTGCTAAAATAAATCGATTATAGAACCTGCCGCCAACAGGGAGGGCTGTTGACCGGAATAAAAACCTCAGGCGGATTAAGGGCCACCAAAGGAGGCCAAACATATAGGTACGGATTGGCATCCCTGCACGTTTGAAAATGAAGGCGCCCGAAAAAAACCTGAAATAAAAGTGCGCGAACACCTTCATTCTGAGCGCCAGTGCCGGGGTAATCCAGGGCATATGCTTCAGATCGAAAGAGAATTTCATAAAATCACTCATCGTATCGGGAATCCGGTATCCATATGCTTCGGCCTTTTCCAAAAAAACATTACGCCGTGTAGGTGCGTAAATATTCAGGAAAAACTGAAAGGAGGGATCGATCTGAATAAGCCGCATTACAAGCTTCAGGGTCTTTTGTAAATCCCGTTCAGGGTCTCCGGGAAACAGCACCATAAAAGAAAAACAAGAGGTGATCTGATGTTTACTGACCATCCTCACAAATTTTATAATATCATCAACCTGCAAATCTTTGTTCAGTAAATCAAGAATTCGCTGATCGCCGGATTCAGCACCGGAAGCAATGGAAGCACAACCGGATTGTTTGATAACTTTCAGGTCGTCGTCAGAAAACGTTTTCAGAAAATGGCCAATGTGTGTGGAGGCACTCCACCGGATGTGGATATTTTCTTTGATTAACGCTTTGCAAAAGGCCATTACATAATCGCGATCGTAGAAGAAGTTATTATCTTCGAAAACGACATATTGAATCTCAGGGGCAACCCTCAGAAAATAGCGTATATCGCTGATAACTGTCGCAATTGGTTTAGCAAACCACTGCCCTTTCCATGCACGCGATAAAAAACAAAAGTTACACAGATTGGGACAGCCTGCTGTGGCAAAATACCGGAACAAGATGTTCCCATTGGTCTTATTGACATTGAAATATTTGCGGATATCGATCAACCGGTAATCCACCTCCGGCCATACCTTAAACCCCTGCATTTCCTGATGATTCCTTACAACAGCACCCGTATTGTTTTTACCTAAAAATCCGGCAATTTCAGCTTTCAAAATGGACTGCAGATCATTTCCATGCTTCAGAATGTGCCGTACCAACTGAGAAAATGCTGATTCGCCCTGACCCGTGATCACATAATCGATATACGGTTCTTGCAGACATACCGAGGGTTTCCATGTTGGAAACCAACCGCCCCATAAAACCGGGATATCGCCCGATTGTTTCACCTTTTCGGAAAAATGTACGGCACCTGAAATCTGATCACCCAACACAACACTGGTGGCTGCCAGAAGGACTTCCGGCGCCAATTGCTCCACTTGTTTCACCCAGTCGGGATCACGGGTTTCGTCAAGTATCACTACCCGCAACGGTAAATCTCTTATGGTTCGCTCTAAATACAGGAAAGCATAGGGTGGAATAACATATTGCCCTTTGGCATCAGGATAGAAAAACAGGATAATATTCCGACCCATAATAGGTGATTGAAATGAAACCAGGAACTCCGGGAATAAGGCTACAACGCCTTTTTATAACATCTCCTGCGTTTATGCTGGATATGTTTATAGTTTTTCCAGTGCTGTATCGCTTTGTGGTTGGTTTCAAAAATTCCGGTAGTTTCCACAAATTCGATTTTATGTTCCAGGATGGTTTTTTGCAGTTCATTGATCAGAATGGCCGGCACGCCTGTCCCCTGCAACTTCGGATCAACACCTGTAAGAAAAATATCCATTTCTTCGGGGTGCTTCAGGGCCTTCATTACCGGAATAAAACCAAAGGGAAATAAATGCCCGTTGGCTTTCTGCATAGCCTTAGATAAGGAAGGAACACCAATGATAAATCCGGCAAGATCTCCCTCCTGGGTTTCGATGAGCTTAACAAACTTTGGATTGATAAAATCGAAATATTTTTTCGCATAATAATCGATCATGACATCATCAAAGGCCACCACGCTAAAAAGCTCTTCAAATGCGGCATTGAGCAGTTTAAAGACTTTGGGTACATAGGGCTTTAAATCGGAGGTACGGGTAAACGTCAGGATCTTCAATTTGTATCGTTCGCGGATCAGTTCGGCAAGCTTGGCGGCTTTTTCGGGAACGGCCTCAATGGTGAGGCGGAATTCAACCCAGTCGATTTCCTTTTCATAACCGAGCCGGTCAAAATGGGCTTGATAATAAGGCAAATGATAAACGGATGCGATCGACTGTAAATGGTCGAATCCCTCGATCAACAGGCCTTGTGTGTCTAAATTCGTGAATCCGAGCGGTCCCTGCACTGAAGTCATTCCGTGCGATTTCAACCATTGTTCCGCTACAGAAAACAAAGAGGAAACCACCTCTTCATCGTCGATAAATTCCGTGCGGCTGATCCGGCCGATGCTTACCTGCATTTTCTCATTATACTTTTCATTGATAATGGCGCCAATGCGGCCTACACATTCACCCTCTTTAAAAGCAAGCCAGAAACAGGCTTTACCAAAAGCATAGGCGGGATTATGGGCAGGGTCAATACTTTTTACTTCATCGGCAATAATAGGAGGCACCCAATTTGGGCTGTTCTTATATAAGCGAAAAGGCAATTTCGCAAACTGCTTGCGGTCAGAACCCGTTCTGACTTCTTTAATTTCAATACCCATTTTTCTATTCTTTGTTGCGCAAATGTACTAAACAATTTTCGGTCGCACATCTACCTTCAATGGCAATTCCTGACAAAATGCCTATTTTTGTCGTGAATCTGTATATAATCCTCAAAGTTGTGAATGCCTTAAAAAAAATACTTACCCGTACCACAGATTTGCATCCTTTGCCTGATGAAATTTTTACGCACTATCAGGCCGCAAAAGCCACTGAGAACAATTGTTTCTGCTCTGCGCCCATGGTTTCTATGCGCATTGGAACTGACGGCACCGTGTATGCCTGCAATCATAACACTTCGTTTCCCCTGGGGAAATTCCCCGGACAAAGCCTGCAGGAAATCTGGAAGGGGCGCCCCATCAAAAAACTCAGGCGCCACCTGCAACATAATGATTTTTCGCTGGGCTGCACCATGTGCGGGGAGGATGCACTGAACGGAAGATTCGACGCGGCAAGTTTTACCATGTTCGATAAATATAAATCCGGCAAATGGCCGGCCATGCTCGACTTCAGGCTGTCGAATGTCTGCAACCTTCAATGCATCATGTGTTCCGGCTTATCATCTACCCAGTTTATTCAAAATCGCGGACCCGCCGACACCATTTACGACACCGAATTCTTTAATCAGTTAGAAGCCTTTATTCCGCACCTCGACACTGCACGTTTTATCGGCGGGGAACCGTTTGCGATTCCGGTATATTACGAAATATGGAAGCGCATTGTAAGGCTTAACCCCGACTGTAAGATCATCGTACAAACCAACGCCACGATTCTGAACGACCGCATAAAAGCGCTCGCCAGTAAAGGGAAATTCCATTTTTCCGTTTCACTCGATTCGCTGGATAAAGCCACTTATGAGTCGATTCGCCGCAAGGCCGACTTTGACCAGGTAATGGATCACATCCGCTATTTCGCACATTATGCCTCGGAATCGCAACGTGATTTTGTGCTTTGTTTCTGCCCGATGCGGATGAACTATAAGGAAATCCCCGCCTTTATTGACTTCAGCAACGAACTGGGCGGCATGATCTGTCTGAACCGCTTTCTGTACCCGGCCCATCTGGCAGTATGGTCGTTACCGGCAAATGAGATTTCAAAAATATTACAGTTCCTGTCAGCGTACCAGCCCCCGGAACAGACCCCTGCTGCAGCGAATAATGCCCGCTTTTTCAGGGACTACCTAAACCTGCTGCAACAATGGATCGATCAGGCACAACACAGAAAATCGCACAAAAATTCTTCTGCAGAAGTAGCGGCGCTAACAGAACCCTTGCTGACACTGGCCCGGGAGAACGAAGATCTGTACGCTAAAATGCAGCAAATAGCTCAACATCCCGAACTACAGCAATTATACGGGTACCTGAAACCTGTACAGGATTATTATAGTCCCCAACTGTTTTTTGAATTTCTCGAAACCGCCGATATTAAAAAGGTCCTCGAAGATATTGGGGCGGTGAAGTACTAAAGATGATGTGGGGATGTGGTGATGTGGTGATGTGATGATGTGGACACAAATTATGAATTATGAATTATGATTTATGATTTATGAATGATAAATGATGTGATGATGTGATGAAAGAGGCAGTCATCCCGAATTTATTTCGGGATTCCAGCCCTCACTCAAAAAAGTCCGCCCACCGGGTACCTTCGAATGCTTTTTTCAGGGCAGAAAAATTTTTGAGTATCTCCTGGTTGCTTCTCTTCTTTTGCTTTACAATTCGGCTGAATAAGGGTGCGGGCGCGACCCCCAGGAAGTTCAGTATATCGGAAGTGGCCGTTGTAGCAGGCATTATAAGATCCTCATAGGTGACTTCAAGAACTTGATGTTTTTGGAAACACTCGCGATACCGGTCAATCTGAAGTTCCTGCTGCTCAAAATTATTCAACACTTCTTCCGCCGGAGTTTCTATTTGCAGGGTATCGTATATCGAAATATCTGTTGCGGAAATATCGGTATCACTTATGCCCAGCTGCTTTGCTTCCCTGATAATCCGGGGATCTGTTTTCCACCACTCCTGCGTAGCCAATGCCAGCTTATGCGAAACCAGGGTGTCGAGAAAATTAGTACGAATTAAATGAATAACCGCCAGTGAGGGTTCTTTATACATCCATTCTGCGGCTGTTTTAAATCGTGGGTCTTCCAATTGAGCGTATTGTACCTTAAACCCAACCGCCCCGAAATTCTCTTCATACCCGCGAAAAATCATCGCTGACAGAAACTTTTCCGGTTTACTATTTCGCAGCATTAAAACAGATTCGTCCTGATCCTCCGGAAAAAACGGATAATCAAAGGAACATCGGTCCGGATGAAAAAGTTCACTGTAACAAACAACCTGCGGATGCGACTGCAGCAAATTGCTCAGGTATGATGAGCCACTGCGCTGTGTGGAGAGGATTATAAATTTGCGATACTCTTTCTGCGGTCCGAATATATTTGGATAGGTAATCCGTTCGCATCCCAGCACAGAACAAATCTTTTGCTCTGTTTCGTGGGTGAACCGGTCCTGCGGAATGAGTTCTTTCATGATAAAGGATAGTTTACGTTTCCCCACCTTCCAGCCATTCCCTGTATAGTTTCAGGCCCTGGTCGATATCGACCTTCGGGTGATACCCCAGGTATTTGGTGGCTTTGGAGATATTGGCAAAGGTTACGGGAACATCCCCGGTTTGCATGCCGGTAAATTCCAGGGTGGCGCTGCAGCCAAAGGTTTCTTCGATTTTACGGATCAGATCGAGCAATGCCACCGGGGTGCTGTGCCCGATATTGAAAATTTCGAAATCGCTCGCGGTATAATCGAGGGCGCTGACAAATGCACCGGCAACATCGGTAACGTAGGTATAGTCTCGCTTTGAATCGCCAGTGCCGAAAATTCTCACCGCGCGTTTCGTTGTGACTTCATTCACGAATTTGTTCACCGCCAGGTCGGGCCGCTGCCGCGGTCCGTAAACCGTAAACAGGCGCAACACCATAACCCGCATCTGGTAAAGCCTGCTGAAGGTCATACCATAAAGTTCTGCAGCCCGTTTCGACACGGCGTAGGGAGAAATAATGGAATCAATTTCTGTTTCCTCACTCCACGGAATGGAAGGATTAACGCCATATACACTCGAAGATGACGCCAGTACAAACTGCCGGATATTTTTACGGCGCGCGAAATTCAAGAGGTTTAGGGTTCCTTCGGTATTCACCTTATTGTAGATTGCCGGATTAATCACGCTTTCGCGGACGCCTACGCGCGCAGCGAGATGCAAAATGGCATCGTAACCGCCCGTCAGATGGGCCTCCAACGCGGCCGGATCGGTAATATCGGCATGGCAAAACCTGAACGCCGGATCCGATAAGTGTTCTTCGATATGTTTGCGCTTAATTTCCGGATCATAAAAATGATCCAGGTTGTCGATCACGGTAACGTGATGACCCTTTTCTAAAAGCGCATCCACGATGTTACTCCCGATAAATCCGGCTCCGCCGGTAACAATGATGCGCTTCATAGACTTATGCCTCTATTAATAATTCCGCAAATAAATATTTCGTTCGCAAATATAATTAATTAAATCTGTGTCGGTTAAATGAATTCCTTTTCACCTCAAAGTGTTTCATTTGAATCACCTGACGCACATTCCTCCTGCTTATCCGGCGGCAGCCACTTCAATTAACGCTGAACGGGAATAATGATATGACGCCAGAATCCGGAAGGGCACCCCTTTTTTTTCCAGTTCGTTCAGATAAAACTCATCGAGATAATAATAGGTGATTCCGGGCTTCAAAATATTTCTGACATCATAATTTGTCTTCGATTTACTGTATTCTTCAGCACCGAAATAGTAGGGATCGAGTTCTTCAAATCCATTGGGATAATCCCAGCCCTCGCTTACCTGTTGTAAATTCAGGTTTCCCAGATTCATTTGCAAGCGATAAAAAGACGCCGACATCATATGCTCATAATCAACACCCAGCCAGGTGTCGTGTGTGACATGCTGCTTCAGATAACGCATGGCGCTTTTAGTACCGCTATCATAACGCCACGAGTAGCAATGGGTAAAATTCATGGTCATAAAAAAATGCGCTGAAAAAAAGAACAGCAACACCAGATGAGCCCAGCGCAAGCCTTTCAGGCTATAATGACGCCCTCCCTGAAACAGTGTAAGCACCATCAAAGGGTAATACATAAGGGCAGTGCGCTCCACCGGATAAACGGTTTTAAACAAAATATTTTGCGCAATGGGCGACAGCAGGCTCAATAAAAATATCAGCGAAAGGCTGCCCGGAACATCCAGGGTAAGTTTTTTAACCGAATTGAAAAGATTTAGAAAAGCCACAAAAATGGCGGCACAAAACAAGATAATGAACAGGTACTTTGCAATGAGTCCATAACTGGTAAAATAGGCGAAGCATCTGCCCAGAGAGGAAATGGTATCAGTAAAAATATCTGACCGTCCTCCGAAATACAGGCGCCCACCCTCTTTTAGCTCAAGAAGAATAGGAAGTACCGAACCTATGCAGGCGACGGTGAGCGCGAGCAGGATCACAAAATTCAGCCCTTTACGTTTCAGGGAAACCTTGTCAAGCAAGGCGCTTGCAAGAAACACAAACGCCAGCGGGACCAGATAATTCATCAGGGTGTAATTCGCCAGCAGGGCCAGCCATGCAAAAACCAAAGATATGACGGCATTTATTAACTTGCGGTTGGTCATGTGTGCCGCCATGAAATACAGGCTCACCATCATTAATCCCAGCCCCAGACCATAACCCCTGGCCAGACTGAAAAAGTCCATTACAAAGGGCATGCAGGTGAGCAAAATCAACGAAGTAAACAAATAAGGCATTTTCAGCAGCTTATTGATTTTTATCGCAGCCACAAGATACAGCACAAATGCCAGCACATTGGGCAAGCGGAGGGCGAACTCCGATTCGCCGAAGATTCCGGCACTCCATTTCATCAGCAAAATATTCAGTAAATGATTATTGGCTGTTTCACCGGCCTGTGCCCACGAAAAAGTCTTCATGAGATCAGCAGAAACGACTTCGTCGAACGTAAAAGATAAAAACCAGGCCCGTAGCGCAACATAAATTAATAATCCGGCCGAAATAAAAAGCAATGCACCCTTTTGAAATTTCTGATTGCTATTAAATAATTCCTTAAATTTGTTCATACAATATGTCTGCTTTTTAACATCGTTTAGTTTCCCTGATCCCGTTTAATATTAATATTCTGAGGGTATCTTACAATAACCCGAATGAAATAACATCACAAACACCTGACCGTATTGAGCTATTGAATAAATACTGCGGATGCTCCAGATGAGATCTGATTTTTGGGCAAATATAAATAATGTAGATGAATAGCAGAAGGGTTCGTGTGGATATGAAAAATAATGGGTGATATTTCGAAGTTTAGTCGCCAAATGAAAAAACACCTAAATAATTTAGTTTATAAAACATTCACAAAAATGAGCAGTTAGTCCCTTGTGAAACCTCTTAAGAATGCAGTCACTGTGAGAATATGATGAAATATGATACCCACGCATCTCCATTACAAATATTTTACTAAATTTGCAGCGCAATCATTAATAATCTACCCATGAAAAATAGTATACTCATTGCAATTCTTGCTGTTTTCATTTCAGCATTTACACCGGCATCAGCATTTGCACAGGACGAGCAGTCCATCGACTATAGTGCAGATGCCATAGTGCAGTCACAGTACCTGCAGGTGAAGCCCGCTTTTGACAGGGCATACCTGATGTGTCCCACCATTCCGCGCGGTATGCTGGAAGCCGTGGCTTACACCAATACCCATTTCCGTCACATCAGTGCACAAACGGATGAAGAAAGCTGCACGGGCATGCCCCTGGCTTTGGGCGTGATGGGATTAATACAAAACGGCAAGGGCTATTTCCGCGAGAACCTGGCCTTAGTAGCCAACTTATCGGGCTACACGGTAAACCAGATTGTCAGCGACCCTGAATATAATGTACTGGCTTTCGCCCGCGCCTATGAAGCCCTTCAGGCGCAACAAGGATTAACCAACAGCAGGGTGGCTGATCAGTTACCCATACTGATTCAACTTTCCGAACTTCCTGATGGGAATATCATACAAAATTTCGCCCTGAATACCTATTTATACTCCGTCTGTGATTTTATGGAAAGTGCCGGCCGGCAGCAGATGTGCGGGTTCACTTCCCCCCAGCTGGATATGCAACAAATCTTCGGAAAAGAAAATCTGCGCGTTCTGAGCGCTTCTTATGTCATACTTAATAAAGCAGGCGTTCAGGATAATAAAGGCCGCAAATTCAGCCGTAAGAGCCTGGTGCCCGATGGTGGCAAAAGCACCGATTATGCGCCGGCCATCTGGAGCGCTGCCTATTCTGGCAACTACAGCTCGCGAAGTGGTACGGCCATTTCAGCAATTACCCTGCACACCGTTCAGGGCTCTTATGCCGGTTGCATTTCCTGGTTTAAAAATCCGGATGCCAGTTGTTCCGCACATTACGTATTACGCTCTTCCGACGGACAGGTAACACAAATGGTAACCGAAGCTAATAAAGCATGGCATGTGGGTAGCGAAAACCCCTACACCATTGGCTATGAGCACGAAGGTTATGTTTCTGATGCGAGTTGGTATACCACGGCTATGTACACCAGTTCGGCCAATCTCACCAAAGATATCTGCAACAGCGGATACGGTATCGATCCTAAACGCTGCTTCTGGGGACCGGCTACATCAGGCATCAATGTGTTGGGCTGTCCGAAAATCAAAGGACATTCAAATTATCCTAACCAGACCCATACCGATCCCGGTATCAACTGGAACTGGAATTATTACTACAAATTAGTGAACAGCGCCCGCACCCCAACCACCTATACTGCGGCTTCCGGCACCTTATATGACAGTGGCGGCTCCGGTGGCAGTTACGCAAATAACGAAGGCGGATTGTGGCTCATTGACCCGGCTGGTGCAGCTTCTGTAACAGTCACCTTTTCCGCTTTCAGCGTAGAAGCCAACTGGGACTATATGTATATTTATGATGGCAGTACCGTTTACTCCCCGTCGCTCGGCGTTTTCACCGGCACTTCAAGTCCCGGTACCGTTACCGCATCCAGCGGTTCTATGCTCATCGAATTCCGTTCCGACTGTGCAACCACCGGAACCGGTTGGGCCGCCACCTGGACCTCGTCAACGGGAACGACCAATCCCACAGGTCTCGGAATTGTACAGGCAGCCTGTCCAAGTAATGACATCACCTTTAACTGGACCAATAGCGGCAGCGGTTGGTACATCGCACTTTCCACCGATCCCACTTTTGCCACCTATTACTGGAAATGGGTTTCTGGTTTGACCACCTACACCGGACTTGCCGGATTTGTAGACCATGTTGATGGTACAACAGCGCCCACCTTTCTGCCGGGAACCACCTATCACTGGTACATAAGAGCCAATGGCGCCAATACTGCCGGACCGAACTTTACCACCCATACCTGTTCAACGCCTGTTCCCACCAATATGCTGGCTACCGCGCCCACCTGTTCCAATCAGGCCGCCTCATTCAGCTGGACGAACTCAGGTGCAAACTGGACCATGGATGTATCAACGGATTCAACCTTTACCAGTAAATCGAGCAAAGCCATCACCAGCGTGACTACGGCCACTGCACCTACAGGATTCAGCCCTGCGTTTACTTTCCATAACGACACCAAATATTTCTGGCGCATTTTCAATGGAACAGTATACACTTCAGGCCCATCATTTATGGCCCCCATGTGCGATACCATTTCACCCACCACCGAAATCACGGTGGCCGGAACCTGGCAAACCACCGATTTCAATACAGACTTCACCGATGAAGACGATGCCACCGGATCGGGTATCCAAAAAGGATATTACCAGGTGCTTGATTATAATGGCACTGAATGGCATGCCAATCCTGAAATGGGATTTTTGGCCGACAATTACGACCTGACCCTCGGTGCTGAATACACGGTTCCTGCCGGTGGCGGAACCTGGGCGATCAGTACCGGTGTCCTTAACCAAACCGATATCGTTAGCACCAATTCCAATATTTATACGCCCCTCACACAAAACCTGTCGAACCGCTATGTTTATAATTTCCGTTACCGGATGAATACCGCTTCCGGCAATCGCAGGTTTGGGTTCCATTTCTTTGCCGACAGCGCTTCTGCCACCAATCGTGGGAATTCCTATTTTATCTGGTTCCGCGCCAATACGGTCAGTGGAAGTAATACCCTTGAATTCTACAAATGCCACTGGGACCATGATACCAACAATTTCGACCAGGTTAAAGTAATCGATCCCGTGCCTACAGTCGCCGGTCAATGGTACGATTTAAAAATCATCTACGACCGCATTACAGGCATAATCGATGTATACCGCGATGACAAACTGTTAGGAACCTATACCGACCCCGCTCCCCTTGCGAACGGAAAATATATTTCGTTCCGCACCGGCGAATGTAATATGTCGTTTGACGAACTGAAAGTGTATCGTTCACGCTATCCTTATGCAACCGTTACTGTAGGATCGGGGAACACCCATATGGCACGCTATCAAAACCCCAACCCGGCAACATTCGCGGCCAAGATAAAGAGTATTACCGAAGACTTTGCAGGTAATCTCTCAGCCGTTGCTTTCAGTAATGTCAATATCGACTGGTCGTTGCCCACCACCATAACCACCCTCAGAGACGGGACTACCACCGATGTTGATACCATCAACGCCCAGGTTCTCGCCGCTAACTGGACAACCTCTACGGACCCCAATTCTGACATTGCATCCTACGCTTATGCTATCGGAACTACCGCAGGCGCAAGCGATGTGCTGGCATGGACAAACAATGCATTAAGCACTTCAGTGAGTAACAGCAGTCTTACCCTGACCGATGGCCAGATTTATTACTTCAGTGTGAAAGCCGTGAATGGGGCGGGACTGGAAAGCACAGTAACCATTTCTGATGGACAGCGATATCTGGATGTGACCGGTATCACCGAAGCCAACGCCTCTGCAGGGTTCCAGGTTTATCCCAACCCCGTTACTGACAGAGCCCTGGTTACTTTCGAATTAAAAGAAACCGGACCCATTACGCTTGAAATACTTGATATAACTGGAAGACGAGTGCAACTATTGTCCGAAAAAACCTGGCCGGCAGGTTCCCATTCCCTCGAAATTAATCCCGTTGGCATCTCACAGGGCACGTATTTCCTGCGGTTGACAACGCATAAGGAATCGCTGAATATTAAAGTTAACGTTTTATAATCTAAACTCCGGAAGCACTAAAAATCTTCCGGAGTTTTTTTTCTTACCCTGACTCCCCGATCATGAAAATTTTCACGACGCAAAAGTTCTTTATTGCGTGCTTATTCAGCACCCTGATATTTCCGGCAGTTAACGCGCAGGAAACACAACCTGTGAATGCTTATATTGCGGAAGATAAAGGTTATTTCACCAACCCTACCCCCTGCAGTAAAGGCATCCTGTTAACAGATAATTACCGGTCAAAAATCTGGCTGCTTAGCAACGGACAACTTACGGAAGTGGCAGCCTCAGCGGGTTGTGGAAATTACTTTAACGTGGGAAGCGACGGGCACACCCTTGCCTACAAACGCATCAGCGCCGACGGAATGCAAGCGCCGGTATTGATTGATCTTTCTACAGGAACCGTTACGGTGCTTCATGAAGCCACAACGCTCTGCGGGCAACCCCAGCAAGTGGGAAACACCACTATTTACAGTATCGGAAATGAAATTTCTATCACGCAAAGTGGAAAAACAAAAATCCTTCAGGCAGGGTACTATACCAATATAATCCGCATCGCACCTGACGAACACGGGATAGTGTGTAACGATGAACACGACCGTATTGTCATCTGGAACCTCGCCACGGAGGAAGCCCGTATTATTTCCCCGGAAAATTTTGCCTGCTTCTTTCCGCAGTGGTCGCCCGATTCAAAGAAGATTCTCTACACTACGTCAGGCAACCAGATGATGATTTTTGATGGCACCACAGGACAAACCTTTTCTCTTGGATACGGTTTAAACCCGCAATGGGCGCCCACTTCCGATGCCATCGTTTTTCACCGCATCGAAAGTCAGAACGAAAAAATCCTTAATTCAGATCTCTGGATCAGTAATATTGACGGTGGTTTGCAGAAGCAACTGACCTCAACCCCGGATGTTTGTGAAATGGACGCGAGCTTCATCAGCAACGGGGAAATCGTGTATCACACGTATACCGGAAAAAAGATCGGCATTATCCATATTGATGCAGCAACAAAGGCACTGATCTCAAACGAAATTATTTATGGTCATGTTGGTGCCCCGGACATACTCCACTACAACAGCTCCTCCTTTGCCAACAACAGATCCATAGTTACGGTCCCCGGCACGGTGCCTTACATACATCAGGTTTACGACACTCCCACCTGGCATTACGGATATGGTTCCTGCGCCCCAACAGCAGCCATGATGGCTATTGCCTACTTCAATAAACTGCCCAAATGGCCCATTACCTGCAGCTCACCTACATCCCACACCAGCGATTACGGAAGTTATGTGGCGGATAAATACAGGTTCAACGAAATATATTATTCAGATGTCGCTGCTACCGGTGGCGGCGAAGATGCCTGGGGCGGTTATGGTTTTATGTGGACAGGCTCCAAATCGCCCAACAGTGATATGAACCAGTACATGGTAAATCACCAGATGAGTTCAACGGAATACTGGACCAGTGGATGTAAGTGGGATTCGACGGTACAGGAAATTAATAACGGTCACCCTCAGCCCATCTGCAGCATGCTGACAACTTCCGGCCACCTCACTTTAGCCATTGGATATGTTGTGGGTCAGCATACCCTGATCTTTAATGATCCTTACGGAAATAAAAACACTGCACCATACCTCGATTATTTCGGACAGAGTGTATATTACGACTGGCCTGGTTACAGCAACGGCTATTCCACCCTGAGCAGCATTGCGTGGACCGTGCAGTCGCGTACCACTGAAACCACTTATAACGACACCATCATTGATGATATTTATTATAATCACGGTTTCGAAATGCAAAACCAGGGAACAGCCCTGATGCGCTATTACCGCGATAAATCCAACGCGGGTTACAACAACCATTACTGGTACACTTACTCCAGTCCGTCAACCACCATTGATACCTGCAGCGTAAAATGGACCCCCAACCTACCACAGCGTTCAATGTATGAAGTGCTTGTATATATTCCCTCAACTTACGCAACAGCAACAACCGCGAAGTATAAAGTATATTTTGATGGCGGAAACAGCGTTGTGACGATCAACCAGAACAACTACAGCAACCAGTGGGTTTCGCTCGGCACGTTTGTATTTGCTGCCGGAAACACCGGCTATGTGCAATTAGGCGATGGCACCGGTATTCAGGGACAATACATTGCATTTGATGCGATGAAGTGGCATAAAATCGGCGCCATCGACAACACCGATCCCACCGTAGCTGTGCAGCCTCTCACGGGATGGAAAACGGCTGACTTCGCAGCAAGCTACACCGACAGCGACAATGCCGGAGGGAGTGGTGTGGAATGCCGCTATTACCAAGTGCTTGAAAATAACGGGTCCGAATGGCGCGCCAATACGCAAAATGGTTTTTTCAACGACAATTTCGAAACCACGCTGCATACCGATTGGACAACTCCTGCGGCCTCCGGAACCTGGAGCATCAGCAGCGGTCATTTAAGGCAGTCCGACGAAGTTGAGGACAATTCAAATATCTACGCGGCCCTTACCCAGAACAACAGCAGCGAATACCTGTACCAGTTTTCGGCCATCATGAACGGCAGTGGCACCAACCGTCGTTGCGGGCTCCACTTTTTTGCGGATGATCCTACCTTGGCGCAACGCGGAAATTCATATCTGGTATGGTTTCGTGCCGATAACGATAATGTTGAAATTTACAAATGCGTAGCCAATACGCTGGTATTAAAAACCCAGGTTTCGTGGGCACTGGACGCCGCTACCTGGTATGATTTTAAGACAACGTACAATCCGGTTACCGGAAGGATTGAAGTTTATGTGAATGATGTCCTTGCTGCCCTTTATATTGACCCCGCCCCGTTAACTTCAGGCTCCTGGATTTCGTTGCGCAACGGTAACGCCGATGTGATGTTCGATGATGTAAAAGTCCGCCGGCAGCGCAGCAGCACTACCAACATTACCGTAGGCGCAGCATCGACCAACGATGTGCGTTATCAAAACACGAATCCCGCCACGCCCTCCTGCCGCATCAATACCATTGTAAAAGACCTGGCCTTAAACTGGTCAGTCCCTACGTCAGCGGATGCCAACATTGACTGGACCGCACCGGCAGACCTTTCAGCCCTTAACGACGGTTCTGCCGCCGATATAGACACCCTTCTGACGCAGACCATAGAAGCCAACTGGAGCGCTTCCGCGGATATGCACTCGGGCATTGCGCGCTATTACGTGGCTGCAGGCACTTCACCCGGCGCCACCGACCTCATTGCCGTAACCGACCAGGCGCTGGCTACCTCATTTTCGCAGGCACAAATTCTCGTCGACGGGCAGATTTATTATTTTTCGGTCTATGCCGAAAACGGGGCCGGGCTCATTTCCGGAACCATCATTTCCGATGGTCAGCGTTATCTGGACGTCACCGGGCTAGATGAAAACGCGTCAGGAACGCGGGTTTCGATATTCCCCAATCCGCTGCACCAGGAAACAATGCTGACGCTTTCGCTGGAACAGTCCGCCCATATTGACCTGCAGATCGTTGACATCACCGGAAGGTGTGTTTATAAAAATACCCCCGGGCTTATGCCAGCAGGAATCCAAATGATACGAATGAATTTAGAGCACCTCAGCTGCGGAAGTTATTTTATGATGGTTACCGCCGGAGACGAGGTTTTCGAGCAGAGGATTGTGGTGTATTAAGTGACGCCTCATTCTGTAAGCTTGCGCACATTGTAGACTTCAACGATCCTGATATAATATTCAGTTGCTTTATCATTGGCTACCGGAGCCGTGAAGAGGTTTCTCTCTTCGTTGGCGTCGATCGTTACATTTTCGTAAACCTCAGGTGTGGTACTGACCAGCGTGTAAACCGGGAACTTTGACCATGCAGCACTGGAAACGGTGTACCCCAATGTTTCATATTTGAACGAGAACTGGTAGCGGGCATTTTCGGCATTTTTTGCCTTGACGTAATACCCGTTATCTGAAAAGACAGTCACAGCCCCGCCCGTGGCTGAACTTGCAGTTTTTGGTTGTGCGAATGCGCAAATTGCACACAGCAGGAAGATTCCGCTGGCCAGAAATATTTTTTTCATACTCGCCTCCTGAATGGTTTAGATGTCACGTAAAAAATATAAAAGAATTGGAAAAAGCCTGTTCCCAATCAACAGTAATGTCATTTAATCTGTTATGAAATTACGTAAAGATACAAAATTGTGAAAAAGTGTAAAAATTTTATTCGATTGATCGTAATCTTACCAAGGCAGGTTTATGGACTGATACTCAATTTGCATTGAATTCAGCAGATGCCAGAGACATCCAGTATAATTCAATGCAGGTGATGGATATTGATACTGAATTTTTTCTTTTCAGGCTCCATAAACTTTTTGCCTGGTCCCCAATATATTAATGTGACCCAAATAAAACTGCTGTTGACGAAAAACGAATTGCATATCATCCCGTTATTCCCGAACTCAATTTCAGAATTTATCCATAGTTTTGGGGATAGTATTTTTGGAGGTTTTACTAAATTGTTTCCGCTATAATTGTTTTCATTTATCTTTGGCATATTCTTACTACTCCTAAAACTTTTTTATAATGAGAAAAATATCGGTCAATATCTGTATTATATTTTCCTTTCTACTTTCCTTTCTATCATCTGCAACGTATGCAAGCCCCGGTGACACCATTGTGGTGCAAACTTTCACTTTCGGTTCACCACAGGATGCCTGGTTTGTATTCCCTGCTGACTCCATGCGTTTTGAAAAAATTCAGATGCAGTACACGCTCAAATGCAATTCCGCTCAGAATCCCGCATGCGGTGAATGGGATTACCTTACTTACACCTACCTTTATGATCATACTGGCAAAACAGATTCATCGGTTGTGCACCAACCAGTTTACCTTGTAAACGGGAATACCAGGGACAGCCTGTATTACAGCAATTCACCCACTTTCCAGCACAACACCTCATGGCAATATTCAATCGTACACGATAACACTGTTTCACTGAATACATACACATCCGGCACAGATACCGAAATTTTTGCGATTCCTTTCGGTGCGACAAACCCCGTGTCGCGCTCACAATTCTTATGGAAGGCTTCCGAACTGGCAGCTTCAGGAATGGGAGCAGGAAATATCACGGGTATGCAATTCTACATCCTTACACAAGGAAACAATTTAAAAGGACTTAGCATACGTGTAAAAGCCACAACCCTCGATTCACTCACAGAATCAACTTTTCAGTCCGATGGATTTACAGAAGTATACAAACATACTACGCAGTTTGCCTCAAGTGGATGGAACAGCCTGCAGTTCACAACTCCTTTTATATGGGACGGTATCAGTAACCTTATTATTGAGATTACATACGATAATGCCACATCAGGAATAGACAACACCATAGCTGCAAGCCAGATTTCATACAATTGCGGGCTTTATCGTGCAGGTTCTGACCGTAGTGCCGGATTTCATGATGGTGCATACATCAGTGTTCCGCTGAACGATTCCCTTCAGAGCATCGACTCAGCAATCACTGTTTCCTTTTGGGCATATGGAACTCCTGAGTTTCAGCCGCAGGATGGTACCTGCTTTGAAGCTATTGATTCAGCAGGTAACAGGATATTCAACGTGCATCTCCCTTGGTCGAACAACAATATATACTGGGACGCTGGAAATTCGGGATCTACTTACGATCGTATCAATAAAGCAGCTGTTGCCGCTGAAATAGAAGGAAAGTGGAATTACTGGGCTTTCACAAAGAACACCGCCAGCGGTTCAATGAAAATCTACCTCAACGGAAACCTGTGGCACAGTGGAACAGGTAAAGTTTATCCTATGGGCAAAATGGACAAATTCACCATCGGAAAAGGCAACTGGAGCGGATCAAAATCATACGAAGGCAACATGGATGAATTTGCTGTATTCGGCGCTGAGCTTGATCAAACAACAATACAGTCGTACATGAATAAAACGATAGATGCTTCACATCCTTACTACAGCAAGCTTTTCAATTATTATCATTTTGATGATGGAAATTACCAAAGTGCAGAAGATGCAACGACTCTGGGAAATTCCGATGCGCAGCTTGTAAGTGTTGATAATGCTTTGAAGCATTCATCAGATTATGTGTACGGATTCACACAGACATCACTGCGCCCCAACGTAGTATTTGAACAGGGCGTTTATTCTTCCCATCTGGATTCGGTGCTTGTATTAGATTCTATTGCTACGATTCCCTTGCAGATCGTTACATATACCGACTCATTGAACAATCCAGGCGTTGCAGTTGACACGTTCATGGTATGGCCTGCGGGGTTTTACAATTATATGTACGATGCAACAGGAACCATCACAGATTCAATGCTTGTAAACTCCGACAGCTTACTGCAATTAAGTTATTACAATTATTACAATTATTTTCCGCAAGTGATACGCTATGAACTGGCGCGCTATATTACACCATACGGAAACAGTCTCAGCCTTGGAAACGGCTGGACATGGACCTTTGATGTTTCCGATTACAGAACGCTATTGGCCGACAGTGTACACCTGGCAGCCGGAAACTGGCAGGAACTGCTCGATATGCGCTTTCTGATGATTGAAGGAACGCCTTCACGTGACGTAATCAGTGTACAGAACTTGTGGAACGGAGGTTTCAACTATGGCCAGACAAGTGACCCGATAGAAAATCATCTTACTCCCAAACAGGTGATCATTCCGGAAGAAGCACTAAACGCTCGCTGGAAATCAAGAATTACCGGGCATGGCATGGATACACCACAAAATTGTGCTGAGTTCTGTGCTAAGTCTCATTACTTTAAAGTGAACGGTACGCAACAATTTTCGCGACTTGTGTGGCGCGACAACTGCGACTTGAATCCTTTGTATCCGCAAGGCGGAACATGGGTTTACGACAGGGCAAACTGGTGCCCAGGCGCCGAAGTATGGACTTATGATTTCGAACTCACTCCTTTCATTAATGGTGGCGATACGATTATACTTGACCATGATGCGCAGCCCTATACCAGCACAGGCGGATGGGATTATTACCAGATCGAAGATCAGCTGGTAACATACGGAGCCCCAAATTTCACACTTGATGCTGCCATTGAAAAAGTCCTTTCACCTAGTACTGACAAGATGTGGGCACGGGTTAATCCGATATGTTCTAAACCAAAGCTGATCCTGAAAAACAATGGATCAACAGACCTGACAAGCCTTACGATTACATACGGCATCAACGGCGCACAGCAATCTGTATACAACTGGACAGGATTGCTGCATTTCCTCGACACGACTATTGTTACGCTCGATTCGTTCGCCTGGGCACAGGGAGCTTCTGCTTTTACTATCAACCTAAGCAATCCGAACGGTGGAACGGATCAATATACATACAATAATACAGTAACAACACCTTTTACCTACGTTCCCGTGATGCCATCGCAATTTGTGATAGAACTCAAGACGAACAAATCTCCGAACGAAAACAGTTACGAATTAAAGGATGATGCAGGAAATGTCATCATTTCGAAAAGTGGCTTGAGTGCAGATACATATTATAGGGATACAGTGTCATTGTCTGTTGGATGTTACGAATTCAGGCTAAAAGATACTGGTGAAGACGGGCTTACCTGGTGGGCAAATACGGCACAGGGATCCGGGAGCCTGCGGTTTAAATATGCTTCAGTAAATCAGATAATACGAAGTTTTTCTTCTGATTTCGGAGGAGAAATATACTTGCAGTTCACTGTGGGACTTACCAGCAACACAACCGATTATGTTTTTACCGACAAACCCGAACTGAAAATATACCCGAATCCGGCTTCAGATGAATGCACCATTGATTTCGACCTTCCGGAACGACTTGACGGAACTGTTGACATCATTGATATTTACGGAAAGACTATTCGCCGTTTTCCTTTCGAACAATCCGTTGCAGGCAGCTTTAGCATAAGCCTTCTGGACATAGCGAAAGGATTCTACTTCATATCACTACGCACTGGAAAATATAACGTAACAAAAAAACTGGTGGTTAATTAGTTTCCGGAAATGATAACCGGAACACTATTTTATTTTTTTGTTTCAAAAGGATGCTCCTGCTCAAAATCAGGCTTGTAGTTGGCTGCGCTTTGCAGTTCCTGAACCCAGCCCTTATAAAATCCAAGATGATGAAGATGCATCCAAACTAAGTGGCGCATCAGTAAAATGCATTAAAGATTAATTTTTATTACCCTTTAGAAGAAAATTGCACACATCAGCAGCATTCCGCTGGTCAGAAATATTTTCTTCCTATTACCTTTCTTTAATTTTTACAGCATCAAATCATATAACAGACTATATTCTTCCAATCCCAATTTATGGTTGGAACCGCTCACTTTATTCTTTTCAGCTACGGTGAGGACTTCCTGTTTCTGCGAGGCATCCAGTCCCACCTGTGATAAACGGACAGGACTTCCGATAAGGGTAAAAAACTCCTCAAAGGCCTGAATGGCCTGATCTGCGCTCTCTGTACCAAAGAGGTTTTGTCCGAGGGTGCTGATACGCTCGGGAATATTATCTTTTTGCATCTTCATCCAGGCAAGATACCCGATTGATAAGGTGGCGCCATGCGGGATGTCGTACAGCAATGAAAATACATGCCCGAAGTTATGCACGCCCCAGTCGCCCCCGGCCCTTCCGTGAAAGACCAGTCCGTTTAACGCGCAGGTGGCGGCATACATGATTTTTTCGCGCAGTACCACATTATGAAGATCAATCATTAAGGCCGGACCATTTTCTAACGCCTCAGCAATGACTGCATATACAAAGCGGTCGGACAGACTAGCATCGCCCTTATCAAAATACGCTTCGAGCGAATGGGCGATGAGATCCACAATGCCGTAAGCCGTTTGATTGGCAGGAACGGTTAAGGTAAAGGCGGGATCCAGAAAAGAATGTTTGGGATAAATAAGGGAATTCCCATAACCGGGTTTCATCTGGGCTTCCGGGTTTTGTACCACCGCGAAACTGTTCATTTCCGTTCCTGTGGCGGCAAGGGTAAGCACCGCAATTAAAGGAACGGCCGTAGCAGGGCGTCGTTTGTCCATCATAAAATCCCAGCCATCGTGATCGACCGGAATCGTAATAGAAATAATTTTTGCAGAATCAATCACGCTTCCTCCGCCCACGGCAACAATTACATCAACCTGCTGTTCGCGACCCAGCCGGGCGGCAGCGTTTACATCGGCAATCACCGGATTGGGTTTAATGCCTGAATATTCTACAATGGTGCACCCGGCAGCGGCTAATTGATCATGTACCTGCTGATAAATGCCATTTTTGAGCACGGAACCTTTTCCGTAAACCAGTAACACCTTTTTTCCATAAAGTAACACGGTCTTTCCAAGATCGTTCACCACGCCACTTCCAAAGTGAAGACTGGTGGGGTTATGTGCAACAAATTTTTCCATTTAATCTGCTTTTCGTTTTTCAAATATAAGAAACCAGCGGATATCAGTCCCTTATTTTAACTCTAAATTTTTATGATAATGCTTGTCAACTACCAGCAAATAGTACAGCCCGCCGGCCACACAAATCAAGGTACAGAGCAGAAATGCCAGGTCAAGCCCGAGCCATTGCCCCAGCCATCCGATACCCAGCATACCCGCGCCGATGCCCAGATCGATCGCGGTAAAAAGCGTGGAATTGGCCGCGCCACGGCGATGCGCAGGCACCATGGTATTCACCAGAGCCTGTATGGTAGGAAGCACCGTTCCCACGCCTAAGCCTAACAAAAAAGCGGCAAGGCCGAAACCGGTTTCGCCGGGAACCAGCACCAGTATCGGAAAACAAAGTGTTTCGAAAAGTACAGAGGCAATCATCAATTTTTTCGGGCCGGACCGGTCGAAAATTCTGCCTGCAAAATAACGGGTAAGGGCAACGCCGACTGCGCACATAATAAAAAACGTCGCTGCGGATTCCACAAAACCCTTTTCTGATCCATAAATCGCTATAAAGGAAACAATCCCTCCGTAAGGAATCATCAAGATCATCATACTCAACGATGCAGGCAAAGAAGTTTTTTCGAACAATTCCGAAAGCCGGTATCGTGGCTTTATGGCGGGTGGATGATAAGGGGGATATTTTACCGCAATGGCCATTAGAAAAAACAACAGGCTCATAACAGAGGTTTCCAAAAAGATCCATTCATAATGAGCGCCGCGCGTCATCCATATTCCGAGCAGGGGGCCGAGCGCCATGGCAAGGGTCATGGAGAGGCCATAAAAACCTATGCCTTCGCCCAGTTTTGCGCGGGGCAGAATATCTACCACTACGGTGCTGCTGGCGGTTGTTGTAATACCCCAGGCCACCCCATGGATCAGGCGCACCAGGGCAATGGCCAGCAGTGATCCGGCAAGGATATACCCGCTGAACATCAGCGAAAAAACCAAGAGTGACAACAGAAAGATCCACTTCCGGCCCAGCCTGTCGAGGGCAATGCCCGTGAACGGCCGGATCAACAGTGCCGAAATCGTAAACAGTGCGAGTATCCCGCCAATCTGGCCTTTATCCCCGCCCAGTTCCTCTTTGATATATACAGGTAAGACCGGCATCAACTGATAAAAAGCCATCGCCATAAAAAGGTTCCCTATACACAATAGGATGAACCCCCGCGACCAGATACGATCAGTTGTTGTTACAGTCATTTTAGAAAATTGAGTCGGCAAAGGTAATGCTAAGTTATCATCCAATGATCAATCAGCCGGTTTAAAGTCGAGCGATACCGAATTAACGCAGTAACGCAGTCCGGTGGGTTTAGGACCATCATCGAATAAATGCCCTAAATGACCCCCGCACCGGGCACATTGGATTTCGGTGCGCACCATCCCGCCACTCAGGTCGGGCTTTTCAACAATACGCCCCTCAGCAAGCGCATCAGAAAAACTGGGCCAGCCGCAGCCGGCATCATACTTATTGTTTGAGGAAAACAATTCGGCTCCACAAGCAGCACAAACATAGATGCCCTGCGCCGTTGTATTTACATATTTGCCGCTGAAAGGCCGTTCGGTGGCTTTATTGCGCAGCACCTCGTATTGCTCAGGACTGAGGCGTTGTTTCCAGTCGTCGTTAGAAAGGCTCATAAGGCTATCGTTTTTAGATTGCACTGTTTCTTTGGATACGCCGGTATTCTGTGCATTACAACTGCCAAGCAACAATGCGAAAAACACTATAATGAAGTTATATCCGCACATAAGACCTATTTTTGGACACATTAATGCGATTAACATACACAGCACAATTTCTTAACTGGCCGTGGTTGCACTACTTACAAAGATAGCAATTTTCAATTATTTAAACAATTGGTTAAAGTGTTTTTTGTATTTTTACTTTCGAAAACAAAAAACAAATGATTGATCGCAATCTTACCAGAGTAACATAAAAAAATAAATCTCCGGCCCTTCGACTGCGGTCGCCTGATAAAACGTCGGCGACCTTCGCTCAGGGACCGAGATTTGGACAAAAAGGGCGGGGGAGTTTGAGAGGGCGGCTTCGCCGCCCTCTCAAACTCCCCCCCTAAAAAGAAGTCCCCGGTCCCTGAGCGAAGGTCGCCTGTGCTTTTCAGGCGACCGCAGTCGAAGGGCTCTAGAATACGAAGGACCGGACTTTTCTAAAGACAAACTTGCACAAGAAAGATTTCAATCAATCGAAAAACAAATTAAAACCGAAGATGCGTTATGATAAAATACACAATAATATTTGAAAAGACCGGTACCGGTTACAGTGCATACGTCCCTGATTTACCCGGCTGTATCGCAACAGGAAAGACGAAGGCAATGACCGAAAAAAACATCTATGATGCAGTAAAATTCCATCTGGAAGGGCTGAAAGCGCAGCGAATCAAGTTTCCGGTAAAAAGAACGGACGCGGAATCTTTTGTTTTTACCCTTTAGATATGGCTTTACCTGATAACAATCCCCGTTGACCCGTCAGGAGCCTGTTCCATAACCCCGATAGGTTTCAGGGAATATTCAAATTTATCCATCATTCTGAAAAATTCCTGTGTGTCGTCCTTGTCGACAGCAATGAGTAATCCGCCACTGGTCTGCGGATCGCAAAGTATGTTGCGCTGCAGTTCATCCATACCGGAAACTTTATGCCCGTAGCTGTCGAAATTGCGCTGTGTACCGCCCGGAATGGCGCCCAGTTCCACATATTCCTGCCAATCGGTGATGGTGGGTATGTTCTGTAACTGAAGTGTGGCCTGCAATCCACTACCCTCGCACATTTCATTAAGGTGCCCTAACAACCCGAAACCGGTTACATCCGTCATGGAAGTCACCGCCCGGATAGCGCTCAACTCCCTGCCAATGCTGTTCAGCCGGATCATCAGATCGCGTGCAGTATTCTGATGATCGGCCAGCAACACGCCCTTTTTCTCAGCCGTCGAAAGCAATCCGATACCCAGGGGTTTAGTGAGAAACAACAGATTTCCCGCTTTCGCGGAATTGTTACGGCGGATACGGTCTTTCTCAACCATGCCGGTTACCGCCAGACCAAAAATAGGTTCAAGTGAATCAATGCTGTGCCCTCCTGCCAGTGGTATTCCTGCCTGCTTACAAATAGCGCGACTCCCGGTCAGTACACGGGCAGCCAACTCAGGTGCTAATTTTTTGATGGGCCATCCCAAAATAGATATGGCCATAACCGGATATCCGCCCATGGCGTAGATATCACTAATGGCGTTGGCGGAAGCAATACGTCCGAAGTCATAGGGATCGTCGGTGATCGGCATAAAAAAATCGGTGGTGCTTACCACACACATTCCGTTGCCGAGATCAAAAACGGCAGCATCGTCGCTGGTTTCGTTTCCGACGAGTAATGCAGGGTTTTTAATGTTTTCTCCTGATTTTAGTAATATCTCCTGCAATACTTTTGGTGATATTTTGCATCCGCAGCCTGCGCCCGGACTGAATTGTGTTAATTTAATTTCCTGCATAAAAGTTATAAAGTTTTTGGCAACCAAGGCACAAAGTTACGAAGAACGGCATCAATAATCAGTATCTGCAGTTAAAGTCCGTATTCTTAGAATTTCGCTTTTCAATAGTTTCACCCTCCCGGATTGCTGACTGTCAGAAATATCCACAACAAATACCCTTGCAGCATTTCGTTTTTCGATGGATGCATGATAAGATTTATCATAGTAGTCCAATAATATTTCTGTGGCCAAACGATAATTTTTCTCAGTAATTGCAGACATGGCGCGTTGTGCATTCGCGCTGCCCAGTCTTTTTTCGATGCGCAGGATACCCGAGGCAAGCAGACGGTCATCCTGAGCAGCATATTCAGCCACCAGGGCGGCAATCCTGTGTTCGTGCGAAACGCGCACCTCAAGCATGGGCGCCTCACGCATCTGCTGCCAGAGCGCATAGGGAAGCTTTACCGTTCCGATGTCGTAATTCTCGTCTTCCACCAAAATGGGCTGTTTGAAATCGAGCCGGCTCCAGATTTCATAAAGGTCGTTTTCGAATTGTTGGGTGGTGGGCTGTTCAGGCTGATTCATGGCTCCGAAAACAGAACCCTTGTGATGGGCAAGGTTTTCGAGGTCGATGATCTGCACGTCCGCTCCTGACAGTTCTTTCAATATACGGGTCTTCCCCGAACCTGTCATTCCTCCCATTACAATCAGGGGCGCCCGCACCGAAAAAGCTTCGATAAGAAGAGACCTGTACGATTTATACCCCCCTTTCAGCAGATTGACTTCAAAACCATTCTGCGACAACAGCTCTGCAAAACTATTACTGCGCATGCCACCACGCCAGCAATAAATACAAACTTTTTTTAAAGGGGCTATGGCATTGACAGCTTCTATATAGCGCTCCAGCCGGCTGTTTGCGAGCTCCATACCTTTTTGGATGGCTTCTTCCGGACTTTTTTTAACGTAGAGAAATCCGAGGAGTGCCCTTTCATCATCATCAAAAAGAAAAATATTTTCAGCCCCGGGAATGTGACCTTTCTGATACTCCACCGGGCTCCGCACGTCGATCAACGGCAGTTCGTTTACGGTTTTATTAAATTCATCTGCATCAAGTATATGTATCATTTTTGATTTATGCCTCCTGCAACAATTGATCTACCAGTTCCGGAACGCCCTCGCCTGCCGGCTTAGCCATGATGGTCCATGCCAGACCCAGGTTCAACTCGCCTGCCTTGGGATCGATCAGAAATTTGCGGCAACCGGCACGGGTCACCTGGGCAAGGCCCGCCGCGGGATACACATTCAGCGACGTGCCGATGACGATAAGGATATCCGCCTGATGGGCCATTTCCGCGGCCAGCGAAATATTCGGGACCGCCTCCCCAAACCAGACAATGTGCGGGCGCAACTGAGATCCTTTTTCGCATTTATCGCCTGCGTTTATATCTTTATATCCAATGGTGTAAATCAGATTTTCGTCAACAGTGCTGCGCGCCTTCACCATCTCTCCATGCAAATGCAGAATGTGGGTGGATCCGCCACGTTCGTGAAGATCATCCACATTTTGGGTAATAACCTGTACCTCAAACTTGCGTTCGAGCCGGGCAAGTGAAAGGTGAGCGGCATTGGGCGTAACTTCAGCCAGCTGCCTGCGGCGTTGATTGTAAAAATCAAGCACCAACTCCCTGTTCCGGCACCATGCATCAAAGGTGGCCACATCCTCAATTTTATGCTTTTCCCATAACCCACCGCTGTCGCGGAAGGTGCTGATGCCACTTTCCGCGCTGATTCCAGCTCCGGTTAATACCACAATTTTCTTCATAAACCATAATTATCTTAAAATCATTCTTACCCGTTCAGGGTTGATCGATTCACACCATCATCAGGACAAAACCTTCGGTAAAATTAAAAAAAAGGTCAGGGCCATGGCTAAGTTATTTTCAGGTTTCAAAAAAATACTACTTTTACCTCATCAAACTCCACACTAACGTATAATTATTGAAAGTCATGGAAAAAATCCAGTTAAACCTAAGCAACTTAAACAATGTTTTTCCCGATCATTTCACCCCAGAACAGGTGGCCAAAGCCAAAACCCTCTTTCTGAAAAAACTTTCTGAAGACGCCCATTCATTTTATGGCGGGAAAATACAAACGGTTCCAAAAGCCCCTGTAATTGGTTTCAACTGGTTTAATGTGTGGTACACGCCCGGCGTTTCAAAGGTTTCGACCAACATCCGCGACAACAACGTAACTTCCTACGATCTGTCCAACCGTGCCAATCTGGTGGCTGTTATAAGCGACTCCACCCGCGTTTTGGGCGATGGTGACTGCACCCCTTCGGGCGGACTCGGGGTAATGGAAGGGAAAGCATTCCTGATGAAATATCTCGGCGGCATTGATGCTATTGCATTGTGTATCGACAGCAAAAATGCAGCAGGAAAGAATGATCCTGAAAAAATTATTGACTTTGTAAAAATGTGCCAGCACAGTTTCGGTGCCGTTAACCTTGAAGATATCAGCCAGCCCAATTGCTACAGGGTACTCGACGCCCTCCGCGATGAATGTGATATTCCCGTCTGGCACGACGATGCACAGGGAACAGCCTGTGTTACACTGGCCGGCCTGATCAATGCCCTGAAGTTGGCAAAGAAAAAAATATCGGAAGTAAAAATCGTACTTTTCGGTGCTGGTGCAGCCAACACAACCATTGCCCGCCTGCTCATGACTGATGGCGCAGATCCTGCAAAAATAATCCTGTTCGACACCAAAGGCTCGCTGAATATTGACCGTGAAGACATCCGTAACGATAAACGTTTTTACCGCAAATGGGAATTATGTGAACAGACGAATCCCGGCAAGGTAAACGATATTGCAGAAGCCCTCAAGGGTGCCGATGTGCTGATTTCCCTTTCCACACCGGGACCGGACACCATTAAACCAGAATGGGTAAAATCGATGAACGAGAAATCGATCGTGTTTGCCTGTGCCAATCCTGTTCCTGAAATTTATCCATACGCAGCTAAAGAAGCAGGTGCTTTCATCGTGGCCACCGGTCGCGGAGACTTCCCCAATCAGGTCAACAACTCGATCGGTTTCCCGGGAATTCTGAAAGGGGCTCTTTTGGTCCGCGCTAAAAAAATCACCGATAATATGGCCATTGCCGCCGCGCATTCATTGGCAGATTATGCCGAAAAGCGCGGAATCAATCCGGAAAATATTGTTCCGAATATGGACGAAGCAGGGGTTTTCCCTGAAGAAGCAGCCGATGTTGCCATGCAGGCCATAAAAGATGGTGTGGCACGTATCATCATGACCCGTGATGAAGTGCTCAGCAAAGCTGCAGCTGATATTAAAGGTTCGCGCGATATGATCACCCATCTTACCGAAACAGGCTTTATCAAATCACCCCCTCAATCTATGCTGGACAGTGCACTGGATTGGGCCGTAAAACAAGTTTCCTGATCATGATTCATTATATAGAAGGGAAACTTGTCGAAAAAAATCCTGCCTATGCTGTGATTGATTGCAGCGGAATAGGATATGTATTACAAATCAGCCTGAATACCTATTCAGTCCTGGGGGAACTTAACCAGGTCTGTAAACTCTTTACGCATCTGGCCATTAAAAATGAAGCCACCACACCGGTGGGTCTCGTTATGTATGGGTTCCGGACGGTAAGGGAAAGGGAGATTTTTCTGCACCTGATCTCCGTGTCCGGAGTAGGTTCGAATACTGCCAGGCTGATTATTTCTTCCATGACCGCAGATGAAGTGGTATCGGCGATTTTAAGTGGCAGCGTTGGCCACTTTCAGAATGTAAAGGGAATTGGCGCTAAAACCGCCCAGAAAATCATTATTGATTTGAAGGATAAGGTAGGCAAAATCAGTGGGTTATCAGAAAAATCCTTCCCCATGCACAATACAAACCGGGATGAGGCGTTATCTGCTTTGGTTTTGTTAGGCTTTAACAGAAATCAGGCGGAAAAAGCGGTGGATAAAGTCTTACAGGCTGATCCGGTCATTACTGTTGAAGGGTTAATCAAGCAAACATTAAGGATTTTATAGATTACGGTTTGCCTGAATAACTTGCTGTTTTTCTGGTCTTTATGTTGATCGGACTTGTTTTCAGAATGTGGCTGCGACGTTCCATTATGAAGATAAAAAGAGTATCTTTGCACGTTTTTTTATTTCACAAATTCAACATCACGGATTGGAGCGCTTTGTTAAATACTTAGTGAAGTTCTGCGCAGCAGGGTTCATTTTCAGCATTGGATGGGCAAGCACCTTTACGCCGACCTTACTGATTTCCGATCAGCGGCCGGATGAATGTGTTTCTCCGCCTGATACCACGCCCCTGCCCTTCCCTTTTAACGATAACACCGGTAACCCTTACGATGAGGGACAAAACGGCGGACTCTACCTCAACCTTCCTTCAAATGTTACGCAAGATCTGATTTACGATCCCGATGCCGATGAATACATTCTGAGCACAAAAATCGGAAGCATCGACTATCGGCCCGCCGCTTATATGTCGTTTGAAGAGTATCAGGAATATGATGCGGATAAAGCCATGCAGGACTACTGGCGCAAGAAGACCCATGCAAACCGCATGAGTAAGGGTGATGGGGGAATCATCCCACCACTCAGGATCGGGGGGGAAGGGTTTGACAGAATTTTTGGAAGCAACACCATCGATATCCGTCCCTCGGGTTCGGCTGAACTTATTTTCGGCGTTATCTCAACACGTACCGATAATCCGGCACTGGACGTAAAGCAGCGAAGAAATACCAATTTTGATTTTCAGGAAAAGATCCAGATGAATGTTACCGCCAAGATCGGCGATAAAATTCAGTTTGGCGTAAATTATAATACCGAAGCTTCCTTCGATTTCGAGAATAAAATGAATCTGAAATACGAAGGAAAAGAAGATGAGATTATCCAGTTGATCGAAGCCGGCGACGTAACCCTGCCGCTGAATTCCACGCTGATCACAGGAAGTCAGGCCCTGTTCGGGATTAAAACCAAGCTGAAATTCGGACGCACCACCATCACCGGAATTTATTCGCAGCAAAAAAGTAAAACGGAAAACATTACTGTATCCGGTGGCGCACAAACCAGCGAATTCGATCTTAAGGCCGACCAGTACGAAGAGAACAAGCACTTCTTTGTGGCGCAGTATTTCAAGGATCATTATAACGAAGCGCTATCAAAATTACCTATCGTCCAGTCACCTATCAACATCACCCGGGTTGAAGTCTGGATTACCAATATTGGTGCGGCGACACAGGAAAACAGAAACATTGTTGCCTTTCAGGATATCGGTGAACCTCATCCCTACAATCCGCTGGTCAACGGTTATGGTGGCTCGCTGCCGAACAATACGGCTAATGACCTGATTTCAGGTCTTGACACTTCTCAGATCCGCAAACTGGATTTAGTAAACAACTACCTTCAGAACTTAGGGTACAAAGCGGGTGTGGATTTCGAAAAGGTGGAACTCGCCCGGAAACTTAACGCATCAGAGTTTTCCTTCAACAGCAAACTTGGTTTTATTTCGCTGAACACCACCCTGAATACCGACCAGGTGCTGGCCGTGGCATTTCAATATACCCTTATTGGCGACACCACGGTATTCCAGGTAGGTGAATTCTCCAACGAAGGGGTTAGCGCTCCGAAATGCCTGGCCGTAAAGCTATTAAAAAGCACTTCCCTCAATACCCGAATCCCCTTGTGGGATCTGATGATGAAGAATGTGTATGCCATTGGCGGTTACCAGGTCAATCCTGAAGATTTCCGCTTAAACGTGCTTTTCAGCGGTGAAGAAAACGGGGTTCCCATGGGTTATCTTACCGAAGGTGCCGTAAACGGGGTTCCCCTGATAAAAGTCCTGAAGTGCGACCGCCTGAACACCAGCGGTGACCCTGTACCCGATGGAATTTTCGACTTTATCGGAGGGGCCGCCACCCAGGGAGGAACCATCCAGGAAACCAACGGCCGGGTGTTCTTCCCCGTGTTACAACCGTTCGGGGATGACCTGCGCTTTGCCATTACGGGCGGAAACTTATTTGATGCCGGGTTAATGGCCATTGCAGATAAATACTGCTTCGACTCTCTTTATTCCATGACGAAAACCGGGGCCCAGCAATACCCTGATAAAAACAAATTCTCGATTGCCGGCTTTTTTAAATCCGCTTCAGGTTCGGAAATCGCACTGGGCGCGATGAATGTTCCGGCAGGATCAGTAAAAGTAACGGCAGGCGGAATTCCCCTTACTGAAAATGTGGACTTCACCGTTGACTACACCCTCGGTCGGGTTAAGATCATTAATGAAGGGATTTTAAATTCGGGTACCCCGATTAATATTTCGCTCGAAAGCAACAACATGTTCGACATTCAGACCAAGACCCTCATGGGGGCCCATATGGATTACATGGTGAATAAAAACTTCAACCTTGGAGCCACCGTGCTGAACCTGTCTGAAAAACCATTGACCCAAAAAGTGAATTTTGGTGATGAGCCCATTTCGAATACCATCTGGGGCATTAACGGAGATTACCAGACCGAATCGCGCTTACTGACCAAGATTATCGACTGGCTGCCCTTCCTCGAAACCAAAGCCCAGTCAAACATTACCGCGGCCGGCGAATTTGCCCACCTGATCCCCGGTCACTCAAAGGCGATCGGAAGTACCGGTACTTCATACATTGACGATTTTGAAGGCACTAAATCCTCTATAGACCTCCGCACCATCCAGAACTGGTTCCTCGCCAGCACGCCTCAATACCAGCACGACATTTTCCCGGAAGGGGCCAACAATTCAGGACTCGGTTTCAATTTTAACCGTGCAAAACTGGCATGGTACGTTATCGACCCTTCGGTTTTCTACAGGGGAAATAACCAAACGCCCGAGCATATCACAAAAGATGACATTTCTAATCATTATGTACGCGAAGTTTATGAAGATGAAGTGTTTCCACAAAAAGAAAACACTTATGACCAGCCGCAAAACATTGCCCTGATGAACCTGGCTTTTTACCCGGAAGAAAAAGGACCCTATAATTATGATGTCGATGGTTCTGAAGGATATTCCGAAGGTATGGACGCCAACGGCAAGCTGGTGGCTCCCTGGACCAGATGGGGCGGGATTACGCGTAAGCTGGAAACGACCGATTTTGAGGCTACTAATGTGGAATACATCGAATTCTGGATGATGGATCCCTTTATTTACAACACTTCCCACTCGGGGGGATACCTGTATTTTGACCTGGGTGATATCTCCGAAGACGTCCTCCGTGATTCCAGAAAAAGTGTAGAAAACGGCATGCCGCCAGACGGTATACTTGATGAGCGTGTAGATACCACCATTTGGGGGTATGTTCCGAATCTCCAGCCCCTGACCAATTCGTTCGATGCCAATGAAGACTCGCGCCAATACCAGGATGTGGGCCTCGATGGTATCAGTGGTGAAAACGAGCAAAACTTTTTCCTGTCGAAATACCTGATACGCGTTGCCAATGCGTTCGGAAGCGGATCAACCGCATATACCGAAGCTGTTGCCGACCCATCAACCGATGATTATCATTTTTTCAGGGGGCCTGATTATGACAACGCAGCGAACTCCATTCTGCAACGTTACAAAAGATACAACAATACCGACGGGAATGCACCCACCATTCAGCAATCACAAAGCGAATTCGGGGTTGATTATCCAATGATGTCGACCACGCTGCCTGATGGCGAAGACATTAACCGGGACAATACCCTGAACGAAAGTGAACGCTATTTCCAGTATCGCATTGAATTAAGACCTGCACAAATGGTGGTGGGTGAAAATTATATCACCGATGTCCGTACAGCCTCTTCACAGCTTGCCAACGGCAGTTCGGCCACCATTAACTGGTACCAGTTTAAAATTCCTATCCAGAGTCCGGACAGGATTGTAAACGGCATCACCGATTTTAAATCCATACGGTTTGTCCGTATGTTCCTGCAGGGATTCACCGACTCTGTGATCTGCCGCTTTGCCACCCTTGACCTGGTAAGAAGTGAATGGAGACGTTACAAATATTCGCTTTTATCCCCCGGAGAATACATTCCTACCGACGAGCAAAACAACACCACCTTTGATGTATCTGCTGTAAATATTGAAGAAAACAGCGAGCGCGTCCCGGTTCCTTACGCCGTTCCTCCGGGAATTGAAAGAGAAATCAATGTCGGGGCAACCAACCTTACCCAAATGAACGAGCAATCACTCGACCTGAAGGTATGTAATCTGCTCGACGGTGACTCGCGTGCGGTTTACAAGACCTGCGACTTCGATATGCGTCAGTTTAAAAAACTGAAAATGTTCGTCCATGGAGAACAAGGCAGTGCTTTAGACCCTTTGAATGATGGCGACCTGACCGTTTTCATCCGTTTAGGCTCCGATTTTACTTCCAACTTTTACGAATACGAAATTCCTGTGGTGGTGACCCCCTGGGGTACTGGACTGGATCGTGCGGACCTCATCTGGCCTGACCTTAACAACATTGAAATTACGCTCGAAGACCTGGTAAATGCCAAGAAGGATCGTAACACAGCCATCCGTGAACCCGGTTCCCCGGTTAGCATTACCACTCCTTATATTACTTATGATTCCGACAACAACAAGCTTACAATCGTCGGAAATCCAAGTCTGAGTGCGGTAAAAACCATCATGATCGGTATCCGTAATCCGAAAAGAACCTCGGTTTCAGCATCCGACGACGGCAATCCAAAATGCGCAGAAATCTGGATCAACGAACTTCGTCTTACCGATTTTGATGAAGATGGTGGCTGGGCTGCAACGGCCCGTATTAATGCGGCGCTTGCTGACTTTGGTAATCTCAGCATGGCAGGAACCATCAGCACGCCGGGATTTGGAAGCATTGATAAAAAGATTAATGAGCGCCAGAAAGAAACCGTGGTAAGTTACGATATCGCCACCAACCTGGAACTCGGCAAGTTCTTCCCGGAAAAATGGGGATTAAAAGTGCCCATGCATTACGACTTTTCGGAACTCCGCAGTACGCCTCAGTACAATCCTTTAAATCCGGATATTTTATACAAGGATGACCTGAAAACCTTTGCCAGCGCCAAAGAAAAAGACTCCATCCGCGAAATCACCCAGGATTACACCCGCAGACAGAGTTTGAATTTTATGAACGTCCGTAAAACCAAGGTCTCCGGATCTTCGAAACCCCATATCTGGGATGTGGAAAACCTGGATGTAAGTTACGCCTTCACGGAAATTTATCACAGAAATGTGGACGTTGAATACGACATCAAAAAGACCCACAGTGGCGGGTTGGGGTATAACTATGCCGCAAACCCGAAACCGGTAAAACCTTTCGATAAAGTTAAACTCCTGAACAATAAATATCTCAGGATTATCAAAGACTTCAACTTCTATTATATGCCCAAATTGCTGTCGTTCCGCACCGATCTCGACAAGCAATTTTCCGAAAGCCTTCTGAGAAATAAAACCCAGGCGATTATTATTCTGGACCCCACCTACATCAAATCGTTCAACTGGACAAGAAACTACGGTCTGAAGTGGGATATTACCCAGAACCTGAAACTTGATTATAACGCCAATGCCAATGCACGTGTGGATGAGCCTCCCGGTAAAATTGACAAATCCGACCCGAACTTCCAGGATAAACGGGATTCTGTATGGCATAACGTCCTCGACTTTGGCCGGTTAACCACCTATAACCAGAATCTCGACATTACCTATAATCTTCCGGTCAACAAGCTTCCGTTTATGAGCTGGGTTACTGCTACGGCAAAATACAGCGGAAACTACCAGTGGACAGCACTTCCGTTGACCACTGACAGTTTGGACCGCATTATTGAGAACCCATTGGGTAATACGATCGAAAACTCCAATACCCAGCAGTTAAACATCAATGCCAATCTGTTGAATCTGTACAACTATGTTCCTTACCTGAAAAAACTAAACGATAAGAAACGACAGACGAAAACCGCCAAAACCAGAACCAACATGCCCTCGGCGGAGGATACTGTAGAAATTAAAATCAATTGGGGAAAAGAAATTCTTGACAATACGCTTGGATTATTAATGAGTGTTAAAACCATTAATGTATCCTACCAGGAAAACAACGGAAACCTGCTTCCCGGCTATATGAAGAAACCCGTAGCCCTTGGAATGGACTGGGATGCTATGGCACCCGGACTGGACTTCGTTTTCGGAAATCCCAGCGAAGTCTTCAACGGAGGTACCGACATTCGCGAAATTGCCTACCGCAACAACTGGATGAGCGCCGACACCAACCTGAACACACCTTTTGCCTTTAAGGAAAGTAAAACACTGAACGGGCAAATGACAGTAGAGCCCTTACCCGCTCTTCGTATTGATATTACCGCCAACAGCACCTTCTCAAAGATCAACAGCTCCTATTTGCGGGGTAATTCCGATGGCACATACAATGAGTACTCCCCTTCAGAAGCAGGAAGTTTCAGCATGTCGTACATCACTTGGGGCACAGCATTTACCGGTGACAACAAGGACAACAGCAATACGATTTTTGAAACCTTCAAAGAAAACCGGTTCATCATTGCAGAACGCCTGGCGCAAGAAAATCCGTACTACGACGGCACACATGATTCCACCGGGTTCCCCAGCGGATATAGTGCCACCTCTCAGGAAGTTCTGATACCCGCATTCCTTGCAGCTTACGCCAAGAAGGACATCAATAAGATTTCGCTGAAGCCCTTCTCCGAAAAACTACTCAGCGCGCTCCCGTTACCTAACTGGAAAATTACCTTCACTGGCCTCACACGCATCAGGTGGATCAAAAAATACTTTAAAAACGTCTCTGTTTCCCATTCATACAGAAACACCTATAGCGTTGGCTCATACGTAACCAGCGTGCGTTATAAAGATGACGATGGTGATGGATTCACGTATGTAAGGGATGCAGCACGAAACTTCCTTTCGGAAAAAGAAATCGGACAGATTTCAATCAATGAGCAATTTAGTCCGTTGATTGGTTTTGACATGACCATGGTGAACAGCCTGCTCATAAAATTCGAAATCCGTAAAACCCGTAACCTTGCCCTGAGTTTTGCCAATACGCAGCTCACCGAGGTCACCAGTTCAGAATACGTGATTGGTGCCGGTTACAGAATCAAGGATGTTACTTTTAACATCAATACCGGCGGTCGCAAAAAACCGATTAAAAGTGACCTTAACCTCAAGGCCGACTTCTCCATACGCTCCAATAAGACGATGTTGCGGAAACTGGTTGAAAACATGGATCAGGTATCTGCCGGACAGCGGGTAATGTCGATCAGCGTTTCGGCCGACTATCAGATCAGCGAAAAATTCAACATCCGCCTGTTCTTCGATAAGATCATCAATAATCCCTTCGTCACCTCCCAATACCGCAACAGCAATACCAACGCCGGTATCAGCCTGAAGTTCACCCTTGCCCAGTAAGTATCAGCAACCTGTATTCTGGTCACTGAATTTATTTTTAATCTGAAAAGGTACTTTTCTCAGGTTTTTATCGTGGCTTTTAAACAAATGATGTATTTTTGATTCCGGAATCAAAAAAAAACCAATTATATGAACGTACCAGAAAATTTGCATTACACCAAGGACCATGAATGGTTAAGGGTTGAAGGAAATGAAGCATACATCGGCATTACCGATTTTGCCCAGGGCCAATTAGGCGATGTTGTTTTTGTTGAAGTAAATACTGTTGGCGAAATCATCGGAAAAGAAGAATCTTTCGGCACTATCGAAGCAGTAAAAACAGTATCAGATATGTTCATGCCTGTGTCCGGCGAGATCCTCGAGCTGAATCCTGCCATCGAAGCCACACCTGAGATCCTCAATAAAGATCCTTACGGTGCAGGTTGGATTGTAAAAATTAAAATTGTGAATGCAGCTGAGGTCGGTGAACTTATGAACGCCGCACAGTATACTGCCCACATTGCACATTAATCGTTATACGATCAGAATTTCGTTAAAACCATGGCAATCAATAGTGCCCGCATTAGTGTGGGCACTATTGATTGCCTATTTGCTTTTCTCGTCCAGCAAAGAACTTCCCCGCTGCACCTTTTTTCAGCAAATCCCGTTTTTCGACAAATGGGTTCACGGGATGCTGTTTTGCATTCTCACCCTGCTGCTCCTTTTTGGTCTTCAAAGACAACAAGTATTTAAATCGCGTCGTTATTACCCGGCTATAATGGCCATTGTGTGTGCGACCCTCTATGGCGGACTTACAGAATTCATCCAACAATTAATTCCTACCGGAAGAACCGGCGACAGCTATGATTTTATTGCTGATTTTACGGGGATTATTGGAGGTTTTTTCATAAGTTTGTTATGGAAACGGTGGCCAAATAAATCCGTAGAATAAACAATCATTCAGTGGAACCCAGAAAATACAGCAAATACGATCTTGAAAACAAGAGGGGATTCTTTTTTCAGATAGGATTGCTGTTGGCATTGTTGATCACCCTCACGGCTTTTGAATGGAAATCGTACGACCGGATGGAACCGATGGATCTTTCTACCGACAACACCGTGGTGCCGGAAGAAGTGATTCCCGTAACCTATCAGGAAACTCCGATGCCTGAATTGCTCCCCGAAAAGCAAACAAAAAAAACACCTTCACAAGTCATCGAAATTGTGGAAAATATTATTCAGAATACCACCATTTCGAGCAGTGAAGTCAGCGGACAGGACAGTTCAGGCGCTTTACAGGATGCCATTGGAGTGCAGGATGTAGAAGCGGGAGGGCGCGACGCCGAGATATTCACGCTTGTTGACGAGCCGCCTTCATTTCCGGGCGGTGAAGAACTCCGGATGAAATTTCTGCAAAAAACCACCATCTATCCGAAGTTTGCGCGCGAAAATAAAATTCAGGGTACGGTTTACGTAACATTCATTGTAGAATCTGATGGTAATCTGACCCAGATAAAAATACTTCAGGGAATTGGCTCCGGCTGTGATGAAGAAGCCTTCAGGGTTGTAAAAGCCATGCCGAAATGGAATCCCGGAAAAAAGAACGGACTCCCGATCCGCGTTCAGGTCACCATGCCACTGGCGTTCACACTGCAGTCCTCAAATTAATCATAACAAACAGCACTATCCACATTTATTAACCCCTTTTAGCAAGCAGGGAAAGCAATTATGGACGAAATACTTTTCAGGGATCGCAATCGTGAATACGGCGCTTATCAGCTTCGCCGCAGGTATCCACGTATTTTGCTATTCAGCATACTGATCAGTATTACCCTTTTCGTTGGTATCGTGCTCTTTTACTTTTACAGCGCTCTTATTGCAGAGAAAAATAACTCCAATCTCGTTCAGTACTTCCAATCGGGCGGCACAGAGTATCTGGTCAGGCCCAAGACCCAGCCACCCCCCGCCTCGGGCGGATTTTACCGTCCTCAACTGATTCCGCAGGTAGTCGACAGTATTCCCATAAACGACACCCTTATTAACAGGGCGGAAGGCAACGGCACCGACACAGCAGGAAGCGGATCGGGAACCGGAGATGGCGAAGGCACCGGGGATATATACCTGGCAGCCCAGGAAGCACCTGCTTTCCCCGGTGGTGAAAAAGAACGGATGCGTTATCTTCAGCAAAACATCCGCTATCCGGCCGAAGCCAAAGCGCGAAACATACAGGGTGCCGTGTATGTTTCTTTTGTGGTTGAAAAGAACGGAAGCATCTCCTATGTCAAGCTCCTTAAGGGAATTGGGTACGGATGCGACGAAGAAGCCATCCGTGTTATACAATCCATGCCACGCTGGATCCCGGGAAAACAAAACGGCACGCCCGTCAGGGTCCAGGTCGTGATTCCCCTCCAGTTTGTCGCAACATCTTCTTAACACACGTAATATCGCCCTAAATACATGCGTTTTTCAGGATTTATTCTGAAAAGTACGGGTAATATCTACGGTTTTTTTAATAATCTTTTTTTTCATGGTATTTTTCGTTTTATTTTTTATAACTTCGTGTATTGATTATAAAATTAAATCACTGAAAGTTAAAATCTTAACATACCGTTAAGGATTTTTTAAGCGTATCTTTTCATGAAAGTTAAAACAGACATTTCGTTACACAAAGTACTCAAGGATTTTTTCGGGTTCGACACCTTTAAGGGGAACCAGGAAGCAATTATTCAGAACCTCCTCGATCGCAAGGATACTTTTGTTATTATGCCCACTGGAGGCGGAAAATCTCTTTGTTATCAGTTACCCGCTATGGTTAGTGAAGGAACAGCTATTGTTGTTTCCCCATTGATTGCGCTGATGAAGAACCAGGTGGACTCTATGCGTAGTTTCGGCATTGATAAAGGTATTGCCCATTTTCTGAACTCTTCCCTTTCGCGTCAGGAAATTGCCCAGGTAAAAGAAGACCTGGTTGCCGGTAAGGCCAAATTGTTATATGTAGCCCCCGAATCGCTCACCAAAGAAGAAAATATTGAGTTCCTTAAAGAAATAAAAATTTCTTTTTATGCTATAGATGAAGCCCATTGCATCTCGGAATGGGGTCACGATTTCAGACCGGAATACCGGCGCCTGCGCCCCATCATAGATGCGATCGGACAAGATGTTCCTGTTATCGCACTTACTGCTACCGCTACACCCAAGGTCCAGCTCGACATTCAGAAAAACCTCCATATGATGGATGCCACGCTGTACAAATCTTCGTTCAACAGACCCAACCTTTACTATGAAGTACGGCCGAAAAACAAAGATGTAGCAAAAGAAATCATCAGGTACATCAAACAACACAGCGGAAAATCAGGTATTGTGTATTGCCTGAGCCGTAAGAAAGTTGAAGAACTTGCCGAAACCCTTCAGGTTAACGGCATCAAGGCTGTACCTTATCATGCCGGACTGGATCCAGCCGTCAGGGTAATTCATCAGGATAAATTCCTCATGGAAGAAGTGGATGTGATTGTTGCAACCATTGCTTTCGGGATGGGGATTGACAAGCCCGATATCCGTTTTGTGATTCACCACGATATTCCCAAAAGCCTGGAAGGATATTATCAGGAAACCGGTCGCGCCGGAAGGGATGATGGTGAAGGAAATTGCGTGGCTTTTTATTCCTATGATGACATTCAGAAACTCGAAAAATTCACCAAAGGAAAACCCGTTGCAGAACAGGAAATCGCCAAGCAGCTTCTGGTTGAAACCATTGCCTATGCTGAATCTTCGGTGTGTCGTCGTACACAATTACTCCACTATTTTGGCGAGATTTTCGAAAAAGATAATTGCCAGAATTGTGACAATTGCCTCCACCCGAAAACTAAATTTGAGGGCAGTGAGTATGTTGAACTCGTGCTTGATACCGTGGTTGCTGTAAAAGAACAATTCAAGGCAGGTCACATTATTAATATTATCACCGGTAAAGTCTCGGCCAATATTAAAAATTTCAAGCACAACAAGCTGGAAGTTTTTGGCAAGGGATACGAAAAGGATGACCGATTCTGGAATGCGGTGATCCGTCAGAGTCTCATCAACCGCCTCCTGGTAAAAGATATTGAGAATTATGGCATCCTGAAAATGGGTCCGGAGGGTCATCAGTTTCTGGAAGAACCCTATTCTATCATGCTGATGCATGATCATGATTTTGAAAATCCGGAGGACGACGAATTCTATAATGCCGGCGCTAAAACCAGCACTGCGGATAAAACCCTGTTTACACTCCTGAAGGATCTTCGTAAACAAATGGCCCGCAAAGAAAATCTTCCTCCCTTTGTTATTTTCCAGGATCCTTCTTTAGAGGATATGGCAATTCAGTACCCCATTAAAATGGACGAGCTGATACAGATTACCGGCGTTGGGGCAGGAAAAGCCCAAAAGTACGGTATGCCTTTTCTGGACCTGATCAACAGATATGTTGAGGAAAATGAGATCATACGCCCCATGGATATGCAGGTTAAGTCGCCCATTTCCAAATCCGGGCTGAAGGTTTTCATTATTCAGGGAATCGACCGCAAAATTCCACTCGAAGACCTTGCTTCTGCAAAAAATCTGGGAATCGAAGATTTGATGATTGAATTGGAGAGCATTGTAGGCTCAGGCACCAAGGTTGACCTGAATTACTATATCGACGAATACGTTGACCCCTATCATCAGGAGGAAATTTTCGATTATTTCCGGAATGCAGAAACAGACTCTGTGGATGAGGCCCACCTTGAACTTGGAGAACAAGAATATACCGAAGAAGAAATCCGGTTGATCCGGCTTAAGTTTATGTCGGAAGTCGGCAACTAGTGTTTGTCTATAGCGTCCGGTTTCTTCGTTACCCTTGCTGAAAAACCCAGTCATTTACTCCAGTAAACTCCTGGTTTTTACAGCTTCGTGTGCCTCGAACCCAAACGCTATAGTCCAAACACAGGTTTTATAGAAATACGTTGAGTGGTCTTTCCTTTTCAGGGATCAGGCAATTTTCAGTTGATTACTTTCGCATTCAACTGAATCCATTATCTTTGCATTCAAATATCTCTAATTAATCAATTATGGACGAAACATTAGAAAAGACCCCATCGCTGACTGAAAACAAAGCGTTGAAACAGGACAACAGGGTGGTGACCGCCCTTTCTGCTGCGGTAATTGGAATCCTCCTCGCCCTGGCGGCCCTCATTATCGCCTTTTCAGGAAATAAATCTGCCGGAAGCGGTCCGGTAGGCCCGGCAAATAACGGCAACCTGAACATCGCATGGGTTAACACCGATACCATCTGGGAACAGTACAATTTTGTGACGGACGTAAAGGCGGAGTTAGCCACGTTTGAAACAAATCTTCAGGACCACTACACAGCCAGCGTTACCGCGTTTCAGAATGAATATAACGCGTACATTAAAAAAGCATCGGCCTATCAGCTCAGCCTTGATGAACAAAAAAAGACCGAAGAAAAACTCGCACAGAAACAGCAGGCATTGCAGGAACTTGATGCCCAGTTGAGCCAGCAACTACTCGACGAAAAAACAGCGCGCAATATGGAAGTCCACGACAGTATTGTGAATTTTATCGCGCGCTTTAATAAAGACCACAAATACTCTCTTATTCTTGAGCGTTCTTACGGAGGCGGTATATTATGGGCTGATTCCACTATGGAAATCACCAACGAGATCGTTAAAGGCCTGAATAAAGAGTATGGCGCTATTAAAAAAGAACCGGCAACCACTGAAAAGAAGGACTAATTTCTATGAAGCTAAAAACTATTTTTCTCTTTCTGAGTACCCTGCTGATCTTTTCCTGCGGAGTAAAAAATGTGGAAGAAATCTCGGAAACCCATCCCGATGGAAGTCCTAAACTGATTAAAGTGTACCAGGTAAAAGGAGATGTGAAGGAACTGGTTAAAGAAACACAATACTACCCCAACCATAACAAGTTTTATGAAGGCGCCTTCAAGGAAAACAAAAAGGATGGTGACTGGACTGTCTGGTACGAAAACGGCAACGTCTGGAGTGAGGGTTCATATGATAAGGGCCTTGATGATGGAAAGCGCCAGGCTTACTACGAAAATGGCGTAACCCACTTTACCGGTCAGTACAAGAAAGGTAAAATGACAGGGACCTGGAAATTTTACGACGAAAAAGGGAACCTCACTAATGAGATTGATTACGATAAGAAAAAATAACTCTTTAAAAAACCGGCCCTGCCGGTTTTTTTTTATTCAAGCGGAATCAGCTGTCCCCTTTCGGTAACCTCCGAGTAGATAATATCGGGCCGGCCGGCATAATAAACATTTCCGATATAGCGCACGCCTGCAGCCAGGCTGTGGTTGGTATAAATATAACTATCACCGGTACACTTGGAATCTATTTCTGCCGCTCCGGTGATCAGGTTTCTGCACCGTGCCTGCCCGCTACTACGATTGTAATAATATGCTTTGCCGGTTTTCCCCGAAAGCTCAGCATCGCCACATCCCGTATGCTGATGTACTTTCACCATGTTGCAATCCACATCAAGGGTGATACAACCGGAACCGCCCCAGTAATTAAGTTCAATGGTGTCGGAATGAATGGTGTTTAATCCTTTGACTTCCCCCGATCCAGTGTATTCGATCAGGTAAATACTTTTGCAGTTTAAATACACATTTATTTCTTCTTTATAGCTTCTCACCCAGTTACAGCGGTTATCGTCACGAATATTCAGAATGCCATCTTTCACCTCGGTAACCACAGAAGGGAGCAAATGCTCGCCGCCTACCACCACCACTTTATTTATACTATCCTGTGTGATATAAAGATTAATGCGGTCGCTCAGCGAAATTTTATAAAAGTCCTCAATTACCCTTTCTTCAGTAATTACATCCCCCGTACCCTTAAAGCAATCCAAACAATGCTCCTTCTTGCAGCCTTCAAAAAAAATCAGGGGCAGAATGAACAACAACACGCGCATGAACAAAATGATCTTCCTATTCATATTAAATATTAAAAAGTATATCCTATTCCATACTCAACCATATCTGCAGTAAACAAATGTGTTTTTAATCCCAGGTGAAGATTGTAATGCTTCTTAAACCTGTATTGCAGGGCGATGCGATCGTATAAAAAGCCATCTCCCTTATATCGCGTATATATATATCCTCCCACCTGCATCAGGATTGATAAATGCGAAAAAGTAAGTTTGTGTGTAACGTTAATTCCGGGCCGCACCACCATAAAGTCTTTTTCGACCGGAGTGCCCAGCCTTATCAGCGTTTCGATATTGGCCTCATCATAAAAAACATCCAGTCCGGCCCCGATCAACCGCTTACCCCTCTTCCCTACCGGCTTCAGCGCGGTGGCAGAAACCATATACGCCATAAATTTCGGACCATAGGCGGCGTATAATTCGCTGAAACCGATCATTCCCATGACACTAAACTCCCATTTCCGGTTGAGCACTTCAGAAACTATAAACTGTCGCATTGGAACAGCATCCGCAGTAAATTTATACGATGCCCCGGCACTGATTGTGGCAAGGTTAATTCCCAGGTTCGGGGTTTTAATGGCCCCGTTAGAAAAATGCGTCAGGCTGAAGCCTGCATTAATACTCAACCGCTGGGTGGCGCGCCACCTCATTTCGTACATCATTTGCAGGGCCGCGTTAAAATGCGAACCTATGGCAATATTTTTATAATTATCGATGCGGTCGAATTTGCGGGTAAGATAACCGATTCCTGCACCAAACCTAAAATACAGGTTTATCCGATGGCGACGGGTCAGATTGAAATCAATGTAGGGAAGGCATGCAACCACTTTTCCAAGGTGGGGTGCGCCCCCCAGATCGGAATATAAAATACTGATTCCCTTTAACGGATAATGGTGCTGTTGTTCCCAATAGCGATCGCCATTGGTAGCCTGCACTACGTCGGCCTCAAACATGGTCAGGTGCTGCGACGCCAGGTGCACCAGGTTTTCGTGATGGGGAATGATGAACCCATAATGCACTTTCCCTTCGAGTAAAAGCTTATGTTGCCAGGGCGTTGTTTGCCCCCGCAATCCGTTGGGGAAACCCGTCAGAAGCAGCAAACCTATAATAAACCCGCAAATCGTTAACTTTCGCATAAAAGACCTCTGACTGAGGAAGGGCAAATGTAACAAAAAGCCTGAATTGTGTACTTTTGTGAAAACGTAAAAGATGAAAAAAGAATTAGAAGCCTTTGACCGACTCCTGACCATCATGGACGAGTTACGGGCAGGTTGTCCCTGGGATCGCAAGCAAACGCTCGAATCGCTGCGTTATCTTACCATTGAAGAGACCTATGAATTGTCGGACGCCGTCATGGAAAAAGATGAAGAATCCATTTGCGGTGAACTCGGCGATTTATTGTTACATATTGTTTTTTATTCAAAGATCGGTTCCGAACATGGAACCTTCGATATAACCAACGTTATTGAGCGCATCTGCGATAAGCTGGTAACGCGCCACCCTCATATTTACGGTGATGTTAAAGTAACGAATGCCGAACAGGTAAAAAACAACTGGGAAAAAATCAAGTTAAAAAACGGCAGTACAGGCGTTCTGTCCGGCGTTCCCGGCTCGTTGCCGGCCATGGTAAAAGCATACAGGATTCAGGAAAAAGTCAGGGGCGTAGGATTCGACTGGGAGCATACCGGTCAGGTAAGGGATAAGGTTCTGGAAGAATGGAATGAACTTCAGCACGAAATCGATCAGAAAAACAGCCCCGAAAAAATTGAAGGGGAATTTGGCGACCTTTTATTCGCCCTGATCAATTACTCCCGTTTCATTCACGTGAACCCTGAGGATGCGCTGGAGCGCACCAATAAGAAGTTCATCAAACGATTCGCTTATATGGAACAGAAGGCCGCCCAGGAAGGGCGTAACCTGCACGATATGACCCTTACTGAAATGGATGTCTGGTGGAACGAGGCAAAAGGTCTAGATTAACCGGAGATCAGGCAACAAACCACGCGGCGGTTGCACCAGCGATAATCACTACAAACTTCAACCAGTTAAACCGGTGATGTTCGTCGGTTTCGAATAAAATAGTGGTCGAGATGTGGAGAAAAATCCCCACCACCATCGCCATTACGATGCTGAAGTAATATTCGGAATGGCCCTGGATTGCGGTGCCGATTAAATTGCTGGTGACTACCCCAAGCGGACCTCCCATGGCAAAGATGCCGAGTAAAATAGCCGCTTTGGTAATATTTTTACGGTTCCCGGCAAGGGCCAGACTGACCAAAACAATAGCAATGGGTACATTATGAATAGCGATTCCGGTAAGGAGGGTGTTTCGCAGACCGGGCATATTAAAACTTTCGGCCAGGGGCATTCCTTCAAGAAAAGAATGTATAAACAAGCCAATAATTACCGGTAATACGGGGAGATGAGGTTTTGTGTGGGCCTGGTTGGGGTGTAGTTCTTTACAATCGTGATGCTGATGCCCGTGTTCGACCCCTTTGGTAATAAAATCGAGTAATAGCTGTATAAAAAATCCCAGTAAAAGAAACAGGCCGACCTGCAATCCGTTACTATCCTGATAAATTTCGGGAAGAATATCCAAAAAACTGATCGCCAGCAAATAGGCTCCGCTAAATGCGGTGAGGAGTTTCAGTGCTTTATCGTGGGTCCTGAAAAAAAATACGCTCGCGCCACTGATCACCACCGGAAAGAACAAGGCCAGAAAAACGATAATATCCATATGTAATGATTAAGCAGCAAAGATACAGCTTTCCCGCGGAAATAAGATAAGGCACAGCCGTATCACGTCAAAATCAGGTCAGGCGAAATCGCAGACCATCAGAAAAGAATTTATATAAGTTGTACTAATTATGCTTCGGGCTCTTCCTCGCCGTGTATCTCCAGTTTAAACCCCGTTCCATGGATATTGGTAATGGCAAGATTGGAGTCATCCTTCAGGTATTTGCGCAGGCGTGTAATAAAAACGTCCATACTGCGGCCGGTAAAATAGTCGCTGCCACCCCAGATCGATTTCAGGGCAATTTCCCTGTGAACCAGTTTGTTTTTATTCAGGCAAAGCAATTTCAGCAGGTCAGCTTCCTTGCGGGTCAGGTATTGCTCATTCTGGGCCGATTTCAATAACATGTTGGAGTAATCGAAACGGAAAATACCCATATTGAAGACCTCGGATTCCTCTACCATGGGGAAAGAGGTTTTTTTCTTGGTGCGACGCAGGATTGCGTCTATTCTAAGGCTAAGTTCCTCGGTGCTGAAGGGTTTTGTGATATAATCATCACAACCGATCTGAAAACCTTTAATACGGTCTTCCTTGAGAACTTTAGCTGTTAAAAAGATGATGGGAATATCTTTGTTTACTTTACGAACTTCACGTGCAAGGGTAAAACCATCCTTTTTAGGCAGCATCACGTCAAAAATGCATAAATCAAAAGAATTGTGTTTGAAGGTTTCAATAGCCTCCTCACCATCATCACATAAAGTGGTCTCATAAAACAAAATTTCGAGGTAATCTTTGAGCACCATGCTCAAATTAGGGTCATCCTCTACTAGTAAAATACGTGCTTTTGCGTTAATCATGGTCGTTTGAACTTGATTTATAGGGGAAATAAATTTCAAATGTAGTACCTTTTTTTAATTCACTCTTCACTTTTATACGCCCGCCGTGTGCATTTACGATTGTTTTTACATAAAATAACCCCAGCCCAAAGCCCTTTACATCATGTCTGTCGCCGGTATGAACCCGATAAAACTTCTTAAAAATATGCTTCAGGTTCTCCTGACTGATTCCCATTCCTTTGTCAATGATCGATATTTCTATCCCGCCCTCCCCATCTCTTGTTAAGATGTGGATCTCAGGCCGATCTTTGCAATATTTAACAGCATTATCGAGCAAGTTGGATATCAAATTAATGAAATGAACCTCATCTGCTTCGATCTCTGTTTTTAAGGCATACAAGTCTGCATGAATCAGACCTCCTTTCTCCCGTAAAATTACATTAAATATTTCAATACTGTTCTCTAAAATTTTATGAACATCAATTTTTGTTCGTCTAAGTTTAAATTGCTCCTTCTCGAGCATGCTGATATGAAGCACCTGTTCGACCTGATTACGCAACCTGAGATTCTCGTCAAAAATAATGTTTGCATACCGGTTGGTCTTATCAAACGAGGCTTGTATTGCTGGTTTCATTAACATTTCACTGGCCACCGAAATCGTCGAAATGGGCGTTTTGAACTCATGCGTGATATTATTAATAAAATCATTCTTCATTTCAGCAAGCTTTTTTTGCCTGAGCCCCGCAATCACAATAACCATAAAGGTAATCACCACAATTAATAAAAAGACCCCCGAAAGAATCAGCACCCAAACAAACATTTTACGAAGAATCAGCTGTTTTTGTTCCGGAAAATAAATTCCTATGACAAATTTTTCCTGATTATTAAAGATAGACGCTGCCGAATACTGGTGTCCACTATTGAAAAGGTCTTCTTTGTATTTTTCATCACAACGCCCGTAAACAATAGTATTTTCAGAGGTGTCGATTACGCCCCATGCAAAATTCTCTTTGATTTTTAAACATCCGAATTCGTCTTTAATCAGAGAGTCGAGTAAATAAGGGTAATTCAGGTTCGCGTGCCATACCGCAATGGCGGAATCATCTTTGTGGCGCTGTTTAAACTCAAAAATAGAATCCTTTCTGAGGTCGTTCACCCGATCAACCACTGCAACCAGTCCATAGTGAACGGCGTCGTCGAACTGACGGGTGCGAAGTTCGATAGCCCGATCGACCCAAAAAAGCTGCGTAATGATTACCCCCACTAAAGAGATACTTGCAATAACTGCAATAGCGGTTACAAAATTCTTTTTCATAGATACAGGGGGTAAAAGTATCCAAATATACTCCATCCAAAATGTGTTTTATGCACGTTTTCAGCCTTTAACACAATTTTAACAGCGGTTATTTTTTTATCATTATCTTTGAAAAACCGTGTCGGAGAGCGTACATAATCACCGTCAACATATAACGCTAATTGTTCAGTGTACGAAACCGGCAAAAAAAAGATTCACTGACACGGAACAATTTTACTAATTAATTGGTAAGACGCCCGTATCTGATTATTTTTAAATATAGTATGTTATTTTCAAAGAAAAAATCAAAGATTAACCTATGCAAACATCCATTGAACCCGGACTCACACTTACCCTTGAAAAAATCGTCCTTAAGGAAGATACCGCTGCACGTTATGGGTCAGGACTGATCGAAGTCTTTGCCACACCGGCCATGGTGGCCTTTATGGAACAAACCTCACTTGGCGTTGTACAGCCCGGTTTGCCCGAGGGGTACAACACGGTTGGTATCGAAATTTCCGTAAAGCATATAAAAGCCAGTCCGGTCGGCATGAAAGTCAGCTGTACCGCCCTCCTGGAACGGGTTGAAGGAAAAAAACTTTTTTTTACCCTGGAAGCCTGGGATGAAGAAGGAAAAATCGGAATGGGCACCCACACCCGATATATTATCAATACGGAAGAATTCATGAAAAGCCTGACCCGAAAATAGCAGCAGGACAAGGGATGCGAATGCAGAAGCAGCCTGAAAAATCAGGTAAATAATTGATTGAAGTTACATCCAGTTCTTCCGGCGGAAGTAAAACAAAAACCCGAAACTCACCAGAAGCATTGTGCCAACCACCATCCAGAAGGCAGCAGGATGTCCCGAGAGGGGCAGCCCGACGTTCATTCCGTAAAGGCTCGCGATAAAAGTCATTGGAAGCAATATGGTGGAAATTAAGGTCAGCACCCTAATGATTTCATTACTTCTGTTGGCCTGCAGGGAATCATAGGTTTTACTCAATCCTTCGATCAACTCTTTATAATCCTCGGTCATGTCCCACATTTTCTGGTAATAGTCGAGAATATTCCCCCAGTATTCTTCCATATCCTCTGCATATCCTTTGATTTCGCCGGATTCAAATTTATGGAACAGCCGGAGCTGTGGTTTGAACATGGTATCGAGCAGGATGATGTTTTTCCGGGTCACGGAAATTTTTCCGATAATGGTTTCCGGCTTACGGTTGAATAAATCCAGGTTGATTTTCTCCACCTCGTTGCCGACATTATCAAGCAACAGGATGGTTTCCTTCATGAGCCGCTCCAGAATTTTATACAACAACGCATCACTGGTATCGCTCTTGAGATCTTCTTTAAAATTATCGAAATTGGTTTTGATGTTTTCAAAATACTTTTTCACCACCCAGTGAGAATTCCCGATGGTAATGATAAAGTCTTTCCCCCAGAAGATTTTCACTTCTTTGGTGGTAAGAAAACGATTGAGGTTATCGAAAGAAGGAAAGTGAAGAATTAAAAAATAATAATCATCGTAAATGTCAATTTTCGGTCGCTGAACCTTACTCCGGCAATCTTCTATATCGAGAGGATGGAAGTTATAGTTATTGATTAAGTATTCCAGGTTTTCATCTGTCGGATTTACGATATGCCTCCAGACAAAATTGCCAAATTGCAGGTTTTCGATCATTAGCCCGCCCTCCGATATTTAAAGTAAATGCTACATTCCGTGATTTTATTTTGCCCGGCAAATGTAAACAATTTAACACAGCACTGCAATGTTATTTTATCTTTTTAGGATTAAAAAAACAGGAAGGGGCGACTTTATGAAAAGGGCTAATGACAGTTGCAACCGGTCGAAAAATAAATGTCTGTTTCGGGTAAAAGCATCAGAATTTCATCCTGATCTTCAGGATTTAAGGCTATCACACGCATATCAATCACTTTCAGGGTATGTTTCAGTTCCGCCATTTCAGGAGGGAACTTACTGATATTATTCCCCCACAGGTCGAGGTAGTAAAGCGATTTCAACTTCCCCATTTCAGCCGGAAGAGAGTCGATGCGATTTTTTTGCAGAATAAGATTTCTCAGGTGTGAGAGGTTCCCGATGGCTGAATTGAGTTGATGGAGGTTGTTATCGCCCAGGTTCAAAACCCGCAATTCTTTCATCTGACCTATTTCCGGGATCAGGGTCCCGATTTTGTTCCCCGAAAGGTTCAGCCGTCGTAAATGCACGAGTGCACCCATGCTTGGGGGCATCGAATCGATCATATTCCCGGAAAGGTCGAGCACCTGTAGAAAAGGTATGGAAGAAAGCGCTGCCGGAATTGTGGTGATTTTATTTCGCGAAAGGTTGAGCTCCTGTAAGTTTGGAAACTGAAACACTTCATCGGGAATTTCTGTGAGTTTTTGTTTTTCGAGGTTTAGCCGGTAAACTGCTTCCGGCTGAACCCGTGCCTCTTCGAGCGATAAAAAGAACTTTTGCTGCAGGAGTTGCGAAGAATCGAGCAACTGGGCGCTTGCCGGAAAAAACAGCAACAGCAACAATCCTGTTAAAAGCAACGCCATCGTTCTCATATCAATCTATATTTTAAATTTCCCTGAGCAGGGCCACTGCCTGCCTGCGGTCAGCATCAATCTGTGCGGTCAGGGCTTCTTTCGAATCAAACTTCCTTTCCTCACGCAGACGCTCAACAAACCTGATTTTCAATGTTTTATTATATAGATCTCCTTCAAAATCGAGGATGTTAACCTCCACCACTTCCGATTTTCCTTCAAAAGTAGGCTGGGTACCTATATTACACAAGCCCCGGTACAATTTCTTCTCAAAATCGACCACGACAGCATAAACTCCCTGGGAGGGAATTAATTTTTTCGGATAAATAATTTTCATGTTTGCGGTAGGAAACCCAAGGGTCCGGCCAATTTTTTTACCGGAAACAACACATCCTGAAAGGGGATAATGATATCCAAGCATCCGGTTGGCGCCAGTAACATCTCCAATGTTCAGCAAATCTCTGATCTGTGTCGAACTGACCGCAACCTCTCCTACATCTTTTTTGGGCATTTCCTCTACCTCAAAACCGTACTTGTTTCCATAATCCTGCAACGAGGTGAAATTTCCGTTCCTCCGGTGGCCAAAACGATGATTATATCCGATCACCAGCTGACTCACATGTAAATAATCCACCAGATATTTCCGGATAAAAGTATGCTCATCCTGCCGGGAAAATTCCATCGTAAAAGGCAGAATGACCATGTGGCCGATGCCAGCACGTGACAGAAGTTCTTCTTTTTCTTCAGGGGTATTCAACAATTTCAGGTTATCGGAACCCTTTCCGAGCACCGTCCTGGGATGCGGCTCAAAAGTAGCCAGCACGGTTTCGCCCCCTTTTTTCAGCGCAATTTCCTTCAGCCGGTCCAGAATACTTTTATGACCCAGGTGCACGCCGTCAAAAGTACCCACAGTAACAACCGTCTTCTGTAAAACCGGATCTTCCGGATAATGATGAATTTTCAGGTACCCCACTGCGCTAAACCCCCTTATATTTTCGCTAAACCGCTAAAAAGAGGTCAAAGTTATAAAAAATAACATTTTTCCTTGGGTAATTAAAAAAAATACTAAATTCGTCGACCTTGAATAGCCTGATTTTATTCAAGAATAAATTTTATATTTATCTGATTATCAAGCACATTTTTTAAACCGAACGCTATGTCAGGACAAATTACCGGAAAAATTTCGCAGATCATCGGGGCTGTAGTCGACGTTTCCTTTGAACAAGAAGATCATCTGCCGAAAATTTATGATGCTTTAGAAGTACACCGTACCAACGGGGACACCCTTATTTTGGAATGTCAGCAAGATATTGGGGAAAATACCATCCGTACCATTGCGATGGACTCTACAGACGGCCTCAGAAGAGGAATGGACGTTTTTGTGAAGGGTGGACAAATCTCAATGCCGACTGGCGAAGATATTAAAGGTCGCCTGTTCAACGTAATTGGAGATACCATCGATGGAATTGCCCCGGTGAAAGGGGAAACCCGCTATAATATTCACCGCGATCCTCCGACTTTTGAAAATTTAACCACCACAAAAGAAGTGCTTCTCACAGGGATCAAGGTTATCGACCTGATCGAGCCCTATGCAAAAGGTGGTAAAATTGGTCTGTTTGGTGGTGCCGGTGTAGGAAAAACCGTTATTATCATGGAATTGATCAATAACATCGCTAAAAAATATGCCGGATTATCGGTTTTTGGCGGGGTGGGTGAACGTACCCGTGAAGGCAATGACCTGCTGAGGGAAATGATCGAATCGGGCGTTATCCGTTATGGAGAGGCGTTTAAAAACGATATGGAAAAAGGCGGCTGGGATCTGTCGCTGGTAGATATGGAAGAACTGGCGAAATCGCAAGCCACACTTGTTTTCGGACAGATGAACGAACCTCCCGGAGCCCGCGCCCGTGTTGCCCTTTCGGGTTTAACCATGGCCGAGTATTTCCGTGATGGAGATGAAAAATCAGGAGGAAGGGATATCTTATTCTTTATCGACAACATCTTCCGTTTCACTCAGGCAGGTTCAGAAGTGTCTGCATTGCTGGGACGCATGCCATCCGCTGTAGGTTACCAGCCTACGCTGGCTACCGAAATGGGGATTTTACAGGAACGTATCACTTCGACCAAAAGAGGTTCCATTACCTCCGTACAGGCCATCTATGTTCCTGCTGATGACCTTACCGACCCGGCTCCTGCTACAACCTTTGCCCACCTTGATGCCACCACCGTATTAAGCCGTAAAATTTCCGAACTTGGAATTTACCCGGCGGTGGATCCCCTGGATTCCACTTCCCGCATTTTATCGCCCGATGTGGTTGGGGAAGAACACTATAAAACAGCCCAGAGGGTAAAAGAAATTCTGCAGCGTTACAAAGAACTGCAGGACATCATCGCCATTCTGGGGATGGATGAGCTCTCCGAAGAAGACAAGCTGGTTGTGCATCGTGCACGCCGCGTGCAGCGTTTCCTCTCGCAGCCATTCTTCGTCGCTTCCCAGTTTACCGGACTTGAGGGTAAATTTGTTTCCCTTGAAGATACCATTAAAGGATTCAAAATGATTCTTGACGGTGAAGTTGATGAGTACCCCGAAATGGCCTTCCATCTTGTGGGAACGATTGAAGAAGCCATCGAAAAAGGTAAAAAACTTATAGCAGAAGCAGAATAGGAGTGTACTATGCATATTGAAATCATCACCCCTGACTCCACCGTCTATACCGGAGAAATCAGCCTGGCTCAATTTCCGGGTAAGGATGGGTCGTTTGAAATTCTGAACCGGCATGCCCCCTTAATCTCTGTATTAAAAAAAGGGAAAATCAAGCTTGTTGATATGGAAAAACAAACCCGTTTTTTCGAAGTAAGCGGCGGTGTTATTGAAGTACGGAATAATAATATTATCGTACTCGCTGAATAATCAGATTTTTCTGAACTAAAAAAACGCCGGACCACCGGCGTTTTTTTTTGTATTCCAGCTCCTTATGAACGCATGTACCTAAACAGGATTTCGCATCAGGAAGAAAAAACTGAGGCGTCAGACAACATAGCATTGGGCCGTCAAACGCCCCCCTCTTCGCTTACCCGGCATAAGTATTTCAGGATCTCCTTGCCTGTCAGTGGAATCCCGTATCACTTGTTAAGAAATTATTATTACTAAACTTTTTAGGTGTTTATACCCCCGGTTCCCGGGCCGGTTACTTTAGGCCTTTAATCCTTATTAACTCATTGATTTTTCTGTGCATTTCGGCAAGGACTGTCTATCAGTATTTTCAGGAAACCATGCTAAAAACCTAACTAAATTTCTCAAGTATATTTGCGGATAAAAAAAATAATGTATCTTTGCCCCTGAAAAATTCTCCTGAAATTTATTTACGAAATCGCTCAAAAAGAATCGTTTAATAAATTACAATCAGCTAAAAGTTATATGAACAAAGCCTTATTGGTATTAATGATATTTGCTGGGACAGCCTTTTATTCTGTTGCTCAGGATTATACATTTTACACCCGGCAGGCGGATTCTTTATACAACAGAGGGCATTACGAAAAAGCGGTTGACACTTACAAACAAGCGGTTAACGCTCATTCCGATTTTAACGCAACCGAAAAAGACCCTTTTTTCTGGAATGTATTTGAAGGCATCATGAACTGTTACAATAATATGCTCATGACCGACAGTGCATACAAATACATGGAAGAAGCCATTCTGAACGGCAACACTTCATACCAGATTTTTACCAACAATCAGTTCTACAGCGAGTATTCCGATCCGCGCATGCAAAAACTCATGACCTTATCGGATTCCCTGTACGTTCTTAATAATCCGGACGCCGATCACGAAGTGGGACTGGTATTGCGCCATATGATGATATCCGACCACAAAGTGCGTCAGGAAATGGAAATGATGGAAGTCCGCAAAACAGGCAAAAGAAAAATGGACAGCATCTATGCCGAAACCATCCGCATTGATTCCATGAACATGATCCAGCTGATTCCGATTTTTGAAAAATATGGTTACCCCGGAAGTAAAGTCGTTGGCAACGATTATACAGCCATTACCACCCCGCTGATCGTACTCCAGCATGCCGATCTGAAATATCAGAAAAAGTATTACCGTCTGATAAAAAAAGCGGCTATTGCAGGCGACATCCCGATGTTTTCTTTTGCTTTTATGACCGACCAGATTCTGGTAGCAATGGATAAAAAGCAACTTTATGGAACCCAGTACCACTATGACGAACAGGGCCGGGCCACCAAATATCCGATTAAGAACCCCAAACAATTACACAAGCGTCTGGCGAAAGCCAACCTTGAATAGCAAACCCAGTATGGTTTGTTCAGGCCGGTAAAATATTTGCGGCCTTTTTTTATGCCCTTTCCTGCCGTTGCGAAGCATTGGGGCCAACACGATTCATTGTCATCCCCCATCCCAAAATATTTTATTACTTTTGACATTATTCTAAACTCTATCCTATGTCAGAAAAAATTTCCGATTTAATTGCTCCAGGTGTCGCTACAGGCGCTGATGTCAGGGAAATCTTCAGGATTGCCCGTAAAAACAATTTTGCCTTACCTGCAGTAAATGTTGTGGGAAGCAATTCTATAAATGCCGTCATGGAAGCTGCTAAAGCGGTTAACAGCCCGGTCATCATTCAGTTTTCAAATGGCGGAGGACTTTTCTTTGCCGGAAAATCGCTGAATAATGCCGACGAAAAGGCAGCCATTGCCGGAACCATCTCAGGCGCTTATCACGTTCACCGTGTTGCTGCATTGTATGGTATTCCTGTTATTCTCCATACCGATCATGCTGCCCGGAAACTGCTGCCATGGATTAACGGATTATTGGATGAGGGTGAACGCCATTTCGAAAAAACCGGCAAACCTCTGTTCAGTTCACATATGCTCGACCTTTCGGAAGAACCCCTGATTGAAAACATTGAAACCTGCAAACGTTACCTTGAGCGCATGTCAAAAATAGGCATGACCCTCGAAATTGAACTCGGGATTACCGGAGGCGAAGAAGATGGCGTGGACAACACCAGCGTGGATAATTCCAGACTCTATACCCAACCCGAAGATGTTGCGTATGCATATACCCAGCTCATTCAAATCAGTCCCGATTTTACCATTGCAGCCTCCTTCGGCAATGTGCACGGTGTTTACAAACCCGGAAATGTAAAACTTGAACCGGTCATTCTGCACAACAGCCAGAAATATATTCAGGAAAGGTACAACACCGCCGCTAATCCGGTGAATTTCGTGTTTCACGGCGGATCAGGTTCCGAGCCGGCCAAAATCGCCGAAGCCATTTCTTATGGCGTGGTTAAAATGAACATCGATACTGACACTCAGTGGGCTTACTGGGAAGGCGTAATGAAATATTACAAAAAGAACGAACCTTATCTTCAGGCACAAATCGGAAATCCCGATGGGGAAGATAAACCCAATAAAAAATTCTACGACCCCCGCGCCTGGCTGCGTGAAGGCGAAAAGACCACTGTTGAGCGCCTGAAAATCGCTTTCAATGATCTGAATGCTAACGATCGATACTAGTATTTAGCTGATCTGTTAATTGGTTGAATAGTCGGTTAGTTAAAAACAACAAAAAGAAAAGGCAACCCTTGTGGTTGCCTTTTCTTTTCAAATTTTTTTGTGCCCTATCTTTTCTTTATTCTTTTTAACTTCGTGCCTTCGTGTCTTCGTGGCAAAAAAAAAGGCCACCCGCCGGGTGGCCGTATATATTTTCTTTGTTCCTTCGTAGCAAAAAAGGCCGCCCGCAAGGGTGGCCGCAAAACTTATCTTTCTTCCCCCTATAAATCGGGGTAGTTTATCTCGTCCTTCACCACAAATGCATCCGTAAACGTACCGATAATCTTCGCTTTAAACCCTTCAGCATCCATGCGTGTTCTGAAATCACCCACCCTTACCTTATAATTGGGCGACTGAAATGAAAGGTAGGCGCCTACTTCGGGATAGGTTGAAACAAATAAGCTCTTTTTAGCAAAAGCCCTGTTTTTAGAATTATTTCCTGAATCAAAAAAAATCTGCACCCTGTATCCCTCCAGTTTGCCATTCTCTCCAAGATAAATATGCTTGGCGATTAAATGATCAACCCGTTCGTCCTGAACCAGGGTAACTTTACCGGGAAGATTTTCCTGCGCACTCACGCCTGCAAGGATTACAGTAAGTAAGACGATATTTAGCAGCAACTTGCGGAACATAAAATTATATTTTACGACCGCAAAGTTACAACTATTTTTTCAGTTTCACTAGAACCTTCCGGTTGCCAGAGTAGTGGTTGCTTTGGGGTGTACACTCATAACCGGAACAGGGGAATTGTTCACCATCTGCTGTGCGTAGGGGCCCAGGATAAAATTACCCGAAGATTCCTGTTCAGTCATAATGATAATCAGGTCCGCGCCAATCTCTTCAGCATACTTGATGGTAGCAGTGGTGTTATTTTCTGCTTTCACCGTCTCTACAACACATTTCACATCATTTTCCTGCAGATACTTCACGACCTGGTTACCATAGCTGGTAACCTGTGCCTGTATGGCTTTCAGGTTGGATGAAAACAGTTGTAACACATGGATTTCGGAGCAGAAACATTTTGCAAATTCCATTGCAAAAGGCACTTTCTGTCGGGTTGAAGGCGAATTATCGATAGGCAGCACAACTTTGCGAAGACCCTTCTTCACATTAAAACTATCGCGGATGGTAATGACAGGGCACTCGCAATTTGCCACAATTTTATTGGCATTGGATCCGATCCAGAACGACTCAAAACCAGAAACACCGTGGGCTCCGGCCAAAACCAGATACGCATCGTGATACTTGGCCATATTGGCCACTTCTTTATAAACTTTACCTTTTCGTAATTTAAAGGTAATTTTTCCCGTCTTGAGTTTTGGCTGATACTTCTTCATCCAATCTTCCATGCGCTTTTTGGCTTCCTGCCTGATCTCGGTCACTTCGTTGGCGTATAACGATTCATCGCTTTCTGGCTTATCGACCCAAACCAGCATAATATCTGCAGATACAGTGTTGGCAATAATTACAGCATACTCGAGGGCATGTTGTGAATTTTTCGAAAAATCGATGGCTACAATAATCTGTCTTTTCACTTTGCTATATTTTATGTTATACAATAAAATTTATTTTCCTAAAACCGATTTATACTGCAATTATACGATTAAAGTTACAAAAACATCAGATAAATCCTTCTTTTAATCTGCAAAAAAGTGTTTTTTTTTAATTCCCCGATAAATCACCCCCAATTTCTTACATTTGTAATCTTTACTAACAGAACCATGGACAACGATATACTGAATCCCGACGAAGAAAACCTGAGCCCGGCAGAGAAAGAATACGAAAAAGTGCTCCGGCCGTCTGCATTTGACGATTTCAGGGGGCAGGGACAGTTGGTCGAAAATCTGAAGATCTTTGTAGAAGCCGCTAAACTGCGGGGGGAAGCACTTGATCATGTGCTGCTGCACGGCCCTCCGGGTCTCGGAAAAACCACCCTGTCGTATATTATCGCCAATGAATTAGGGGTCGGCATTAAAGTTACGTCCGGACCCGTGCTGGATAAACCCGGTGAACTCGCCGGACTGCTTACCAACCTCGAAAAAAACGACGTCCTGTTTATTGATGAAATACACCGCCTGAGCCCGGTTGTGGAAGAGTATCTGTATTCAGCCATGGAGGATTTCCGCATCGACCTCATGATCGAAAGCGGCCCGAATGCCCGCAGTGTGCAGATTACGCTGAACCCTTTTACGCTGATTGGTGCCACCACACGGTCAGGACTGCTTACAGCGCCGCTGCGTTCCCGCTTCGGCATCAATTCGCGCCTGTCGTACTATGATGCGATTGTACTTGAAAAAATTATTGTCCGTTCTTCCGATATCCTCAACGTGCCCATCCATAAAGACGCTGCAAAAGAAATTGCACGCCGGAGTCGTGGAACTCCCCGCATTGCTAACCTCCTGCTGAGAAGGGTGCGCGATTTTGCACAAATCAAGGGCGACGGATCCATCACGCATGCGATTGCCGAAATGGCATTAACTGCACTGAACGTGGATAAAAACGGGCTGGACGAAATGGATATCCGCATCCTGAGCACCATCATTGAAAAATTCAGGGGCGGTCCTGTGGGTATTACTACAATATCCACTGCTGTAGGAGAAGATGCAGGCACCATCGAGGAAGTGTATGAACCCTTTCTGATTCAGGAAGGATATCTCATGCGTACTCCCCGCGGGCGTGAAGCCACCGAAATGGCTTTCCGCCATCTCGGTAAAATCCCTCCCCGACCCCAAAAATCCTTATTTGATCAGGAACCCTGAAGATGATCAGCACAAAGACCAAACACCAACCGGGAAAACACTTGAAACCTGCCCCTGCAAAAAAAGCAGGTCTCAGTGATTTTTTTCTTCCCATGGTCGCGCTGCTGGCCATTATCGTCTTTATCCCTTCGCTGTTTCACGAGTTTCTGAATTGGGACGACCAGCTTTATGTACTGAATAATCCGCTGGTGCAAACCCTGAATGGTGCGACATTTAAAGAAATGTTCACTACCACGTTCGATGGCCACTACCATCCTTTTATCTTGCTTTCCTTCTCCATCGACCATGCCATTGCAGGGAACACGCCGTGGTTCTTCCATTTAATCAACATTCTCTTACACGCGCTTAATACGTGCCTGGTATTTCTCTTTGTCCGCAAACTCAGCAACAACCCGGTAATTGCGCTGTTTACTGCCCTCATATGGAGTTTGCATCCGGTTATGGCGGAATCCGTGGCCTGGGTGACTGCACGTAAAGATGTGCTTTTCGGATTCTTTTTTTTCTGGTCCCTGCTGATGTACCTGAAATATCTGGATAAGCCAACAACAAAGTACTATTTGTTCTCACTGGGATTATTCGTTTGTGCCGCCCTTTCGAAAGAACAGGCAGCCTTTCTGGCCCCTACCCTGCTGGCGGTGGATTACTACAGGGGAAGAAAACTTTTGCAAAAAAAAGTCCTGCTGGAAAAAATTCCGTTCTTTATCATCGCCCTTATTTTCGGACTTGCCGTAATGTACGCCCAGCAGGAAACAGGCTATATCAAGCCTTTGAGTGGCGAAACGATTTCGATCGCCAACCGGCTGTTACTTGGGAGTTTTGGTCTCATCATGTATCTGTTCAAATGGGTTGTCCCGATTAATCTATCAGCATTCTATCCCTATCCCTTCGATGCACTAAAAGCCGCCCCGGGCGTTTTCTGGCTTTCAGTGACCGTCATTCCATTGCTGGGTTTTCTGATCTGGTACCTACCCCGCAAATCAAAAATTCTCACCTTCGGCCTGTGGTTTTTTTTACTGAATATTTTTGTGATGCTTCGCTACCTGCATGCAAATCCCGGCGACTTCTACATTGCCGAAAGATACCTGTACATTGCCTCCATGGGGATTGCTTTCGCCTTCGCAGCCAGTGTTTCAGAATATATAACCGCTAAAAAGAAATTGGGAAAAATAATTTTGGGTGCTTTATTCATACTGATTGCAGCATCCGGCGGGCTCACGGTAGCAAGGATTATGGTATGGAAAAACAGCCTGTCGCTGCTGAACAATACCCTGCAACAATATCCCAACGCATATACCGCCCTGAATTGCCGGGGGGATCTTTTTCTTGAAACCGGTAACATTCCTGCGGCCCTGAAAGATTTTAACCTGGCAGTAACACTCAATGCCACTAACGATCGTGCCTTTGCAAACCGTGGACGTGCCAGGGCTTTGTCGGGAGATATTGAAGGGGCACTACAGGACCTCAACAAGGCCGTTACCCTGTCACCCAAAGATCCGGCAAATTACATCAACCGCGGCATTGCAAAGGACCTTACCGGAGATTTTGAAGGAGCCCTGCAGGATGTAAATACCGCAATCCGGCTGAATCCGGGGCTTGCCGATGCATGGCTCAACCGTGGAAACATCTACGCCCATACCGGCGCTTTCAATAACGCCCTTGCTGATTATAATAAAGCCCTGCAAATCATTCCCGGAAAAGCCGGAGCTTACGTCGGGCGTGGCAGTGTAAAATCAAACATGAACGACTTTAAAGGGGCTGCTGCAGACTTCGAAAAAGCAGTGCAATTGGGTTATCAGCACGTTGACCTATTTTATCAGCGCGGACTGAACTATTATAAAATGCAGCAGTTTCAAAAAGCAATAAGTGATTTTTCAAAGGTTACAGAACTTCAGCCCGATAACGCCATGGGTTGGTCGTACAAAGGTTTTGCCCTGTACAACCTTGGGCGCTATACTGAAGCCATCAGTAGTCTGGATGTGTCTACCCGGCTCGATCCCGGATTTCACCTTGCTTACGCGATGCGTGGCATGGCCTACATTAAAATGGGATCCGTTACATCGGGATGCTCCGACCTGCAACTGGCGGCCAACCTGGGAAATCAGGCGGCAGCAAAAGAATACATGAAATATTGCGGAAACTGATTCTTAATTGAAGCCCGTTATGAACGAACTTACCCGTGCCATCAAAGAAAAAGCCCTTTCGCTGGGGTTTTCGGCTTGCGGTATTGCAGCAGCCCAACCCCTGCACGAAGACCGCGAATACCTGAAAACCTGGCTGGATCATGGGTTTCAGGGACAAATGCAATACATGGAACGCAACATCGAAAAGCGCGCTGACCCCACAAAACTCCTGGAGGGCGCGGCATCTGTAATTTCTTTGTTGTATCCATACAATCCCACGCCCTACCCTGACGGACAAACCTACAAAATTGCAAAGTACGCTTCAGGCCCCGACTACCACCGGATTATTAAAATAATGCTGCAGGGCCTGATGACTTTCATCAGCGAATTTGACGAAACAGCATTGTCGGTGGCCAGCGTGGACGCGGCCCCCGTTTTAGATAAACGATGGGCCCAAAGAGCCGGTCTGGGCTGGATAGGGAAGAACACCCTGCTGATCAACCCTGAAGTGGGATCGTTCTGCAACATCGGAGAAATCATCACCACACTCCGCCTCGACTACGATACTCCCGGAACAGACCAGTGCGGGAATTGTCGTAAATGCCTCGACGCCTGTCCTACTCATGCGATTACTGAAGGCATTTCGATGAATGCCACCCAATGCATTGCGTATCACACCATCGAAGTAAAAGGCGATTTTGACGAATCAACCCCGAAAGATTTCAAAGGGTATATTTATGGCTGTGATATTTGCCAGGACGTCTGTCCATACAATCACAAAATTCTAACAGATCATACGACCGCCGGGGATTACGAAACCCACAACGATAACTTCAAGGAAATACAATGGGATCAGTTATCCCCGGAGGACTTCCTGAAAATCTTTCATGATACACCATTAGCCCGCACGGGATACCAAAACATTCAAAGAAATATAAAGCATCAGAGGTAAAACACCTTCCTCGCCGGGTGCCGACGCCCCTATAGTTTAACATTCCGGATGCTAATACCACATGAATTTACCTCCAGACCGTCAAAAAAACATAAAAATTTTCTGATTTATAACGCTCTCAGTATTAAAACATCATGCTCTGTCTCCCTTGATCACGTAAGTATTTTTACCAAAACATACATGAAAGTCATTTAATTTAAATACTTTTGCCGACTCAAAAATTAACGAATCTATTAAAATGAAAAGTGTAAAATTATTGTTATGTGCAGCGTTTTTGACCTGTTGCATTGGTTTTGAAAGCCACGCCCAAGTGGTATTTAGTGAGGATTTTGACGGAGTGGGCGGACCAACCGCAGGAGGAGCAGGCACCTATTCCTTTCCAGCAGGATGGTTGCTTAGAAATGTGGATAATTTGACACCAGCTGCCTCTGTCTCTTATGTAAACGAGGCATGGGAAAGAAGGGAAGATTTCGCCACGAACACGTCAGACTCTGTAGCATTCAGCACTTCCTGGTACGCTCCGGCAGGGTCATCTGATGACTGGATGTGGACACCCCAGATCAATATTCCTGTCGGGGGATTGTTGGTATGGAGCGCAAAAGCCTTAGATCCTGCCTATCCTGATGGTTATGAGGTACGTGTTATGACCGGAACCCAACCAACTGGTGGCACAGGTAGTCTGGGGAATATGGTAAGTAATTCCACGGTGATTTTTTCAACCACAGCAGAGAACCCTGCCTGGACCGAACATCAGGTGGATCTTTCAGCATATGCCGGACAAGCGGTATACATTGGCTTCAGGAATAACTCGACTGATAAATTTATCCTGCTTATCGATGATATCGTTGTAAGGGTAGAGTACCAATATGAAGCTGAAATCATCGCCAATGCAACAATTTCGGAATATACTCAAATTCCTTTACAGCAAATTACCCCCCTGGCCCTCACTGCGGGCATCAAAAACAAAGGAGTTGATACCCTTATCAATGTCAGGTTAAGAGCAGATATCTACGATGCTTCATATACGTTACTAAACAGCGTCACCAGTGCTTCAATATTAATGTTACTCCCCGACAGCTCTCAATTATTTGATTGCGGTTTTTATACTCCGACGATCACTGGATTGCATCATATTATACTGACCCATTTATTCAACGAAACCGATCAGAATCCCATTAATGATAGCGCCAGTTATTCCATACTGGTAACGGATACCGTATATGCACGCGATAACGGTGCGGTAGCCGGCAGTCTTGGCATCGGAGCCGGAAATGGTGGCTATCTTGGCCAACGGTTCACCATTAACACCCCAACAGAGTTGAGATCGGTTACCTATGTTGTTAATGGCGGGAGTCCTGTGGACCGGACTGCATGTGCAATCTGGGATATGGTTGGAGGAATCCCCAATGCCATTATTGCCGCCACAGACACTATTTTTTATCCTACCAATCTGGCTGACACCCTTACCCAGAAAATTGCCGGAGGGTCGTTGTTACTGATGCCCGGAGATTACCTGGTATCGGCTGTTGAATTCGACAGCACCATACAACTGGCCACAGCTACAGCGCTTTTTACACCCGGAACAGTCTGGGTAAACTGGCCAACAAATCCAAACGGGAACTGGTCCAATGTTGAAACCTTTGGCGCATCTTTCGCGAAAAGTTTTATCATCCGACCCAACCTTTATTCCTGCCCTGTACTTACGTTAGATTTGCTGTCGACCGACGCCAGTTGTGCTACCTGCAACGATGGAAGCCTTTCAGCCATTCCTGATGGAGGCACGGCTCCCTACTCCTATCTGTGGAGCAACAGCGACAACACACAGGCTCCATCAAACGTTTTACCCGGCATCTATCAGGTAACCGTAACAGATGCCTTTGGCTGCAGCATTTCTGATACCATCAGCGTTTCTTACAGCACTTCAGTAACTGAAGCACTTGCCCCAACAATGCAGATTCTTCCCAACCCTAATAACGGTTCGTTTAAAGTGGTTATCGACCCCTTTACCGATCAGGAAGGAACCATTGAGATCTTTAATATAACTGGTGCGAAAATCTACGAAACGATGATCAGCAACACTGGTCGGGTTAACCAAAACATTGAGCTGGGCAATCTGCCTTCTGGCAGTTATACCCTGCGCTTAATCAGTAACCAGGCGGTGATCTCCCAACGACTGATTATCTATTAATCCGAAAGGAAAAAAATCAAAGGGTTTATAATAACATGCCCCGCATTTTAAAAAAGGCTGCCCGTTTTGAGCAGCCTTTTTTTTATCATATATCGTCCCTGGTTATTATTTTTCCCTCACATTTCTGTACAGATAGTAATACCAGTAAAAAAGAATTCCTACTATGAGAAAAGGTATACAAAGCACCAATACACTAAGGTTTCTTACAAAAAGATCGGTGAGATAACCTGCCGCGAAAAGGGCGGCGCAAGTGAAAAAAATCGCGCCCACCAGTTCCCATTTCCACGCAAGTACCAGAAAGATGATCAGAATATATGCAGGAATATTATGCATCAAAAAACCTGTGATCTGTTCTCTAAGCGTCAATCCGGGATCAAAAGCGTCGAGCGAAAACAACATCACAAACAAGATGGACAGAATACCTAGTATTCGTGGAGTCCAATATAAAATTTTCTTTTTCATGATCTGAATATTTACGGTTTTACTGCCTTTGCTAACGTAAATATAAGGCATGTATAGCCATTATGTCCATGAATCCCGTAAAATCCTGTCAGAACGAATTTATTTCACCTGCGCGCATGGCACCAAACCATTTGAGCACCTTTTCGCCGACACCCTCCACCTTAACGTAAATCAGATACAGCCCTCCGGAGATGGGGATCCCTTCGTAATTCTCAAGGTCCCAATCCAGTGAATTCTTTGTATCGTTTTTTGAATATTGACGGATTAATGTTCCGTTTACCGAATAAATTGTGATCACACATTGCTCAGGTAAATTAGTGATCTTCACCCTGTGGTCCGTCTCGCTGGTTTCATAGTCAGAATAGGCATAGTACGGATTTGGCACCACGTTAATCAGCTCCAGTGAACCTTCGGCGGCCATCTGGCTTCCCGTGGTAACGGCAATATTATCTGTACTGAAAGTATACAACGGATAATTATTATTTACCGGACTTGTTGGTCCATAATTTTTTGTTGAATAAAAACGGCTATACGGCTTGCTCATCCGTAAACGGATTTTTACCTCAGAGGGAATATTCTCCGGATCCCAGTTGCCTGTGTAAATAGTGGCCGGGGCGCCCACCCACATCACATCTTTAAAAACAATGGGTTTGCGGATATTATGCAGAGTAGGAATTTGCATGGTTTCTTTTATCCATTGGCCTTGATCGTACATGGGGCAATCAATCTGGCCAAAAGTATTATCAATGCTGTCGCGTTTATGTCCGAAGATATAAATCCAATGCTGGCCACCAAAAAGCAGTGCGCCCGATTCCGAGGTCATTGCACCCGTAGGATTCCATTTCATGTCGCGGCCATTTTCGTCAGGCAGTCCGGAATTTTCCCCGAAAGCAATATTCAGCCGTTCGCCCGTTTCGATATTAATAGCATATCCCGGAAACCATCCCATGCCCTGTTCTCCATCAGTGGAACCCGCTCTGAGTTCTAATTTATCCACGCCTCCCTCCACAGCGTTTGAATCTTCACATAATTCAAAAACGGGACAGCGCGACCACTTAGATTTATCTGGGGTAAGATAAAGATCGACCGAAGCCGTGTTACTGATCATTTCCTGCTTGTTCGAAAAAGACGAAACATTATAAGCCGGCCCGTTTTCACGAGTGGAGGCCACCGCATAAGGTGCCCAGGTTCCGGACAATACTTTCTCGTAAATTTCAGTGGGGTCAAGCCATTGGTATGGACTCATCGTGAAATCATTATTTGCAGCATTGGCAGGATCATCCAGCGTACCTGAACGAATCCAGTTCATCAAAGGATCACTGTCATCATCACTGAAGCCATATAGCCATTTACGGGTGGTATCAGAAAATTCCATAGTAGCTTCTAGAAATCCCAGATTGATGGCGTTCTTCGCACCGGGAAATGCACCCTGCTGGATCTGTATGGACAATCCGATATCCATCAGTAATTGTTCGTGGCCTGCGCTGATGGTGGTTTCAGAAGTCCAGACCGCGCCACTTTCCTCATTGGTCAGGCTCCATCCACAGGAATCTACGATGCCATTAGCCATCGGAACAAATTTCAAGGTATAATTTGCGCCGATCACATTAAGCGGATCAATGACCTTTATGTTTACAGGACCTTTGTTATAATCATATTCCAGGTTCCCTGCCCATCCATTGGCCAGCACCTGATCGTGCGTAGCCTGTGTAAAATCGAGGGTCAGCCCGCCATTTCCCTGACCTTCAACACGGGTAATCCTTGGCTGAACACCATATTCAGAATGTGTAATCGTGCCTCCCGCTTCCGGTGAGGGGATATGGGGAATACCCGTTTGCACCGTTATTGCACCGCACGACGCCTTTTTTCCTGAAAGATAAGGATGTTTCTGCCCATCGTAGGTAGTCGGGTCTCCGGGATAATAATGCTTGAAATCGTTATGCGCATAAGCGATCGCCATGTAATAATACTGCTTATGATTCACCAGCCGCTTATCACCCGTGGCAAACATGTCTTCAAATATCCTGAACGAATGAACAATGCCTGCGTCGCTTCCATCCACTTCTTCAACAGGGATTGAGCCTTCGCTATTTTCATCATAATAATAATTCACCAGTTTGGTGATACCGTTTCTTTTATCGCATTGAGCGGCCAAACGCGCTTTGTCAGGATTTTTCAGGTCAGCATAAGTCACTGAGGCATCCCTGGTCTGATAGATCTGGTATCCTTCAAAGCGGTAGGCACTATCGGCCCGGGCAGCTGCTGGAATGGTATCAAAAAATACAATGAAGGGATCAATTTCTGCGTAGTCTTCCGGCTGGTTAGTATAATTGTTCGAGATCCCTCTGCGGTTAAAAATATATATAATCAGTTCGCGGTCAAGTTCCTGTATTATCAAATCGGGCGCATCGGGACCCTCGATAATTTGGAAGCAATGATCAAACAGCGCCTGAGCTTTATCATCAACCACCCGGAGCAACTCAACAGAAGCCATTGGGCCACCCCCGGACGCCCGTGCCCAGGGAACACCCAGCGTTATATAATTTACCTCACCGGGCTCCAGGGTGAAAGGGCCGGCAGACTGCATAAACCGACGATCATAGGCAACATTACCGGCCTGTTCTTCTGTCCAGGTTTCACCCGGATAAAACGAACCGGGGTCCACCCCGTTGGTTCCCCAGTTGCAGGGATCAGAATTTCCGGGAAACATAAAAGAACAAACAGGGCCAATTCCACCTGCATTGGGATGTGCATTACCCCAATAACTCATCGGGGTGTCATCTTTCCATATCCCGCGAAGAAATTGGTAATATTCCGGTGCAATATCAGGCGTAGTCATTGCATAAAACCCTCCGACGCCACTAAAAAACAAAAATTTCTGCATCCCCAAACGTTCGTTATCAATAATGCCATCCCCGAAATTGACCCCGTTAATACTCACATTACAGATAAGATTTCCATCCACATCAAATCTTGGATTATCCAGCCCATCCGCATCCATATAGGGTCCCTGAAAAAAATCAACCCCTGCGGCCGGGGGCTGCGCCCCGTAATCCTGTGGCTTTCCCGTCCCATCAGGATCTTTCCCATTATAAACATATCCCAATCCCCGCTTTACATCACAACCCACATAATCATCCCAGGCATCCCCCAGGTCAACATCGGTAAACTGCCCGAGCCACGCCTGGTTCAGCCGGTTGGTGGACCGGTTAATAATTTCATAGGAATAAAATGTCATATTATTGATCTCGTCATTTGTGGCAAATGCAAATGCTTGTGCCCTTATCTCCAGCCCAATGGACGCGCCCATTGATTCTGCATGCACATTCCCCCTGTCGTTAAATATCCACCAGAGGGTCTGATCGCCCTTGAGTACCTGATCTGCCAGAACACCATTGCCTTCCATAGTCGTGGCAATGGGGACCCCAAATGGCAGATGGCCGGGGCATAATGCATTATTAAAATCATAATAGGGATAATCTCCTTTGGTATACTCGTAAATGCCATTACCATCCACATCATAAAAAGGCGCCAGATAATAACTTTGATTTTTCGAAAGGTCACCATGTGCGGGATAATCCTTTATAAACTGGGGAACCACATAATGCGACAACGTTGGATCCAGCTTAAAGGCAGTAAGAAAGTTCTCCACTTCCGCTTTGTAAAGCACCCAAATCCTGTCATACGCATTGCAGGTGGTCGCATCCACCGAATCAGTTCCGTTCATACTAAGGGGGCCAGTCCAAAAATCAACGCCCTCGCCACGGTAACGCTGGGCAGCCACTTTCAGGTTACCATTGTCATCCAGTCCGCCCATCCATATAGCACCTGCGAACATTACTGTCTTGTTGGTATTTTTAGGAATAAAATACTGGGCATCACCATTCAGGTCCCACCACATATCGCCCCCTGCGTTAATACGTGCCCTTACGTTATTGATATCCAGAAAGGCATAAGCGCTCGATGGCATGCAGCCCTCTGCGAGCGCTTTGTTTGCGTGTTTTACCGGGACTGCCTTGGGTGAAGGATCTTTGTAAGCATAACTATTTTGCACACCCGCAAGAAATAACGCGGTAAAAAGCAACAGGCGAAAATTAATTTGCAGAGGAGGTTTCATAGGAAAAAGGTATAAGGATTACGGAATGTAATTTCACAAAAGCACTCCATCTATGATGCAACTATGTTTTTATCGAACAATAAAAATATGGATATTAAGTGAAGTAGCAAAATAAATAAATCTGATCGATGCATTAATCGCCCCTCAAAACAATATCGACGCGATAGCCCCCCATTACCCATCTGGAAAGAATAGTTAAAATAAGAGGCTGCCTATTTAAAAACCAGCGCTTTCCGCGGAGTGTTTATTCATTTTTTTTCACTACCTTTATATAAATTTTAACCCCCCGACCTTTGATTCACGCATAACCCCTTCTTCCATGAACCGTCCTTTCCTTATTGTGCTGCTCGCCCTTACTTTTTTTCAGGCCACTGCCCAAAACAAAAACATTACTTATCTCTGCGATCCACCTGTTGTTTACACCGTTCCTTCGCATTTCAGCCTGGGTTCCATGGGTGGGTTTTATACTTACAGCGAGGCTGTCGCACAGCTTGATTCCATGCGGGCGTGGTATCCCAACCTGATTTCTCAGAAGATGCAGATCGGCACTTCCATTGAAGGCCGGGCGCTTTATCGCGTGCGCATCAGTGATAATCCTGATTTGGCGGAAACGGAACCCCAGGTGCTTTTTACCGCACTCCATCATTCGCAGGAACCGGCTTCGCTACAGCAGCTGATTATGTACATGTATTATCTGTTGGAAAATTACGCTACGAATCCGGAGATACAATACCTCGTAAATACCCTGGACATCAATTTTGTTCCGGTGGTTAATCCGGATGGTTATGTGTATAACGAACAGCAAAACCCCTCTGGTGGCGGAACCTGGCGTAAAAACCGCAGGCCGGTGGACTTATTGTTTTATGGCGTCGACCTGAACCGGAATTATGGTTATGCTTTCGGATATGACGAACTTGGTTCGAGCTCAATCAGTGGCCATCCCTGGTACAGGGGCACCAGTGCGTTCTCCGAACCAGAGTCCGCCGCAATGCGCGATCTGATCGACGCCAACGAATTCAAACTGGCCATGAACTGGCATGCCTACGGCAATTACCTGATTTATCCATGGAACTATAAAACCTTGCTCACCGACGACTCCGTTTTATATGAGCAGTTTTCGAGATACATGACACTTCAAAGTCATTACCGTTATGGCACCTGCGACCAGACATATGGATACAACAGCAACGGCGATGCGGACGACTGGGCCTATGGCGACCTCGCTTATAAAAGCAAAATCATTTCCTTTACGGCAGAAATAGGTTCTTCCGCAGATGGCTTCTGGCCGCCAGATGCCGATATTACGAATCTGTGCAAACAGTCGCTCGACATGAACTTAAGGTTTACACGACTCACCACCAAATACGCATTGGTAAATGATCTGGGAACAACTTACCTGCACCAAACGCAAGGAAAAATCCCCCTTGAAACTTATTGCCTTGGGATGGATGTGCCGGCAACATTCAACGTCAGCCTGACCGCCATCAGTCCTGAGATCACTACTACAGGAGCTCCGTTTTCAACTGGCATGATGAACACCCTTGACCGTCGTTATGATTCTGTTTCGTATACCCTGGAGCCGTCTGTTGCACAGGGGACCGTGTTGAAATTCCAGTTGCAGATCAGCAATGGCAGCTACACCTGGACCGACACCCTGGTAAAAATATATACGCCCATCGACACCCTGTTTGCAGATCACGGCGATTCCTTCGCGCAATGGAGCAACACCGGTTGGTTTACAACGACTGAACAATACGTTTCGGCGCCATCCTCTTTCACAGAATCTCCGGGCGGCGATTACGGAACCTCCCAGAGCGCTTCGATGGATATGCTGACTGCAGTTGACCTTTCGTCGTTTTCCTCTGCAATGCTACAGTTCAGGGCAAAATGGAATATGGAAATTGCGTACGACTGGATGGAGGTTTATGCTTCGGGCGACAATGGTGCCAACTGGACACCGCTCTGTGGCAAATACTCCTCTTATGGCAGCGACGACCAGGCGTTTCAGGAACCCGTGTACGACGGCTTTTTCAACGATTGGGTGATGGAGGAAATCTCATTAGACCTATATACCGGCGGAACCGTAATGATCAGTTTTATGTTCAACAGCGATCAGTCGCACAATTTTGACGGAGCCTGTCTGGACGATATTTACATCCTTGCTTCCAACCAGCCCATTTCCGTGGGCGAACAAATTGCAACGGGACCAACCTACACTGTGTATCCCAATCCGGCCACGGACAAACTTTATATTGATTGCAACGGATCGGAAATGGATCATGCAACGATTACTCTCTGCGACCTGGTTGGCCGCACGGTGAAAGGCGGAATACAAATTGAAGGACCCTCAGACAAAACCGAAATCAGCCTGGAAGGCCTGTCACCCGGCGTTTATATAATCCGGCTACAATCGGAAATAAAAACGGAAGTCCGCAAATTTTCTATTGCCCGCTAACAACACAGAAACAATACCTTTGCAAACACAAGCAGGAACCTTCATCAGAAGGGATCCTCTTACCAATCATTTAACCAGAAAATTTAAACCACTTCAACATGAGTGACAAGCAATACGCAGTATTTATCGAAAAACTCGAATATTTTATCCAGCATAAAGAACTGATAAAACTGGTGCTTAACGGCAAAAAAAACAAATTGTCCGATCTGAAAAGTATCATAATCTCTATCGTGGAAATCAAGAAAGGGATGAAATTAAATTTCGTTTATCATCACGATACTAAAGACATCACAAAAAATTACGATTTCCCGGAAGGCATTGCTCTAATCAAAAGCGCTATTGAAGCTGATTTCTACAATGCAGACCTCTTTGCCAATACCGAAAACATGAGTTTAATCTCTAATCAAAAGGGGAAAGTTCAGTTAAAAACCAACGCACCTACTTTGCAACCAATGTCCGAGTTTAAGCACGACAGAGTAAAAGAAAGGCTGATAAATACCACCGGCAATGTTTATCTGAGAGAATTAGGAATCACCAATGCGAACGGGGAAGTGCGCAGGGAAATGAGCGATAAATACAAACAAATCAACCGGTATATTGAGCTTTTAGAACCCAATTTAGACGAGCTTTCTATTACCGACGACTACCATGTGGTGGATATGGGGGCGGGTAAAGGATATCTGACATTTGCCCTGTATGATTATTTATCCAATATTAAAAAGAAAAACATTCAAATGACAGGCGTTGAATACCGGGAGGACCTGGTAAATGTATGCAATGCCATTGCCCGAAAATCAAGTTTTCAGCACCTGACCTTTATACAGGGAAGCATTGAAAAGACTGAGCTTCCGCAAATCGATATCTTAATTGCCCTGCATGCCTGCGATACCGCCACTGACGACGCCATCTACCGCGGCATACAATCGAATGCCTCGCTGATCGTTTGTGCGCCCTGCTGCCACAAGCAAATCAGGAAAGAATTCAATGTAACCAACGAGCTCAGTCATGTGATGAAATTCGGAATTTTAAAAGAGCGGCAGGCAGAAATAATCACCGATAGCCTCAGGGCGCTGATCATGGAAGCATTTGGCTACAAAACCAATGTTTTTGAATTCATTTCCACAGAGCACACACCCAAAAATGTAATGATCGTCGGCAGAAAAGTCTTCGAAACCAATCCCGAAAAGCAGCAACTGCTGGATAACATAGCAGCAATAAAGCAATTCTTCGGCATTAAAAAACACTACCTGGAAACGCTGCTGGGGATTTAACGACCTGGATGGAGAACCCGGTTGGTTTTCGGAAGAAAAGTTGTCCCGTCAGGGACAGGCTAGGGTAGAAAACAAACAGCAACATGCTTTACCGTGCCGCAGGTACGGCCCATGGATCGTTTGATTATTCAGCAGATTCGTGATATACCAAAAAATGATTTATTTGCCGGCGCGCTGCTTTCCGGCGCAGGTAAAGGGCATTGCAGGTAACCATCGCTAATTCGTGCGCCGGAAAAATCACGGGAATTCCCGAACCCCGGGTTGAAACCCGGGGCTACCCCTATTTCGCTCCTGCGGAGCGTAAAGACTGGAAGGCAATTTGCAGCCTAAAGAACATCAAACCATCCGAATAAAATCGTTATGGGAGACTTCTCCACTCCCTACAAGTAAACTCACCCTCCACACCAGGTTTTTTATGTTAAATATGTGGTGCTGTAGGAAGGTATAGCTGAAGATGAAAAATTAATTATAAATTATTGCGGATTGTATTATAAATATGTATATTTTTAATGTTTCACTTTTAGAAAATAACCCCAAGTGCGATTTTTTAATATGGAACTATTTAATCCCCAAAAAAACAATTATTATGAAAAATATTATCGGGCAATCTAAAATGGTTGCTGTCGTGATCCTAATTTTGATGCACGCGCCAATACTCAAAGCACAGGTCGTACTTACACAACTTAATCCAAATCCTCATTCAGATTTAATAAATGATATTTATCTGCATGATTCGTTACATATTTACATTGTTGGAGCATTGGGTAAAATAGCATACAGTACAGATGGCGGTATGAATTGGGCTTTCCAATATCAAAATGTGAATAGAACTCTAAAATCAATAGCATTTGCTGATAATAATACGGGAATATGTATTGGCGACAGCGGATTTATTTTAAGAACCACCAACGCCGGATCTTCATGGAGTTCAGTCAGCAGCGGAACGAATTATAATTTGAATGAAGTTTATTTTAAAAACAGTACCACAGGCTATATAGTTGGAAACAATGGAATAATTCTTTATACTACTGATGCTGGACAAACATGGACACCACAAACAAGCGGAACATCATTTAATCTTTTCGCGATTAGAATTTCTGTAACTAATAAAGGATATATTGCTGGTGGTGGTGGCACAATTTTACATACAATTAATGGAACTAGCTGGACATATGCTACTAATGCCGGCTCATATAATCAATTTGAGGTTTACCAAATAAATGATTCAACTGTGATTGTAGGTGGTATTAATGGTATAATGAAAACAACTAATAATGGAACAACATGGACAACAAACTATAGTCAAACCGATGATTATATAATGGATATTGATTTTATTAATGGAACTGATACTGGATTTGCCGTTGGGAATGAATATGCAAACGCAATTATTCTTAAAACAACAAATGGAGGCAACTCCTGGAGCAGAATAGAAACATTAACCAGTAAACAAATTTATTGTAATCAATCTTTAAATACTCATAATGTTTGGATAGCAGGAGCTTATGGGAATATTTGGAAATCAGGAAACTTAGGCACTACATTTAGTTATGTTCCACAAGGAATAAGAGATAATTTAAATTCAGTATTTTTCCCCTCTGTCAATATTGGTTATGCTGTTGGGGAAAACGGCACCTTGATAAAAACAACTGACGCGGGTAATCATTGGATAAGTAAATCAACTGGATTTACATCAAGTATAAAAGATGTTTATTTCTTTGATGATTCGACTGGGATTGCAGTGGGGTCTCAATCAACCGTATTAAAAATATATCATGGAGGTGATTCTATTACTCAGAGTTCATTCGGATATACTGGATTTGGCGCCTCTCTCATGAATGTGGTGTTTGTAAATAGAGACACGGGGTTTATCAGCCCATCACATATGAACATTTTACGTACAACTGACGGTGGTTTAAGTTGGCATCCTATGAATTTGGGCGTGCTGATGGCATCTTATGCCATAAGTTTCCCAGATAAACTTACGGGTTACACTGGCGGATATTCATCTAAATTATTAAAAACGACTGATTGTGGAGTAACGTGGAATACTATGATTAATACCGGATCAGATATTTTTGCTGCTGATTTTATTACTGCAAATAATGGAATTATTACGCAAGGTGGCAGTGTCAAAATTACCACGAATGGTGGCTCTACATGGAATTCTGTTAATGGAATTACTAACGGGGTACCAAGTTCATTGAAGTATATTGATTTTAATAATGTATATGGAGTATGTGCCTATGGAAAGGTCGTACTATCTCATAATGGAGGTTCTAATTGGTCATACACAAATAGACTAACAGAGTGTGATTTAAATAAATTATGTTTCGCGCCTTCAGGTGTAGGGTATATTGTTGGAGATCACGGAACAATTATTAGGCTTGATGATAGTATTTTAGTATCTGATGGCGATTTAAATAATGATAAGGAATCAGGTATTTCCTTATTTCCTAACCCAACTATAAATAATTTCACAACAAAATTTAAGATTGCAGAACGCTCACTTGTTGTTATTACAGTTTACGATTTCTATGGAAGGTTGGCATATAAGAAGCAATGCGGAATTTTAAACCCGGGGGTTTATGAATATCTGATTGATTTGAATAGTAATACGAGTGGTGTTTTTATTGTAAAAATTGATTTTGAGCATTCATCAACTACAGCGAAAATCGTAATCAGCAAATAGATTTTTTGATGAAGTATGTCAGCAGACAAAGCGAAAATGTCCGTATCTTCTGGTAAAACCTACGCTCACTTGCCCTTATTTCTGATTTGACCGCCCAAGGTTGCTAAATTGTTGGTCAAATACAAAAGGGTTACATACCTCCACGGTCTGTAACCCTTGTTTTTTGTGGTCTCCCCGACAGGATTCGAACCTGTGACCCATTGATTAAGAGTCAATATTTACACTACTTATGCCAGTATTGCAGTATGTTGCAACCTGTATGTTTTTTAGCTTGTTACGTTGTGCAAAGATACTGTTTATTAATTTCTGTTCATAAATACTTTGCATATTTGTTGGGCAATTTGTTGGGCAAATGTTATATTTGTGCCTTAATACTTGACCAATGACCAACGTACAACCAACCACCGCGATTATTTTAGACCGTCGCAGCACTAAAGCAGACGGAACCCACCCAGTCAAACTGCGTATAATATACGGCCGGGACAATCGAAAATACGGCACTTCGTTTTCGCTTACTGAAAGCGATTTTGAAAAGGTAATGGGGAAAACGCCGCGAAAGCCACACAAAGACACCAAAACAAAGCTAGCTGGTGTCGAAGCCAAAGCCGTCGATATTATTTCAGAATTGCCACAATTTACATTTGATGCCTTTTTTACAAAGTGGTACGACGTTACGCCCGGCACCCAACACAACCCCAAAGACGTGTTTTTTGCCTTTGCTGAGGTTATTAAAGACATGGAACGACAAAACAGAATAGGCAATGCCGATGCTTATAAATTCGCCAAAAACGCACTAAAAAACTTTGTCGGAAAAGACACAATGAGTTTTGAAAAAATTACCGCTAATTTCCTGAAAGACTTTGAGGCGGCATTGACCCACACGACCGAAACAAAAAAAGGAAATAGTCTTACAACGGTCGGATATTACATGAGATGTTTGCGCGCGATCTATAATACAGCAATCGCAACTGGAGTTGTCCGGCCTGAGTTATACCCTTTTGGCACAATTAAAAACGGGAAATATGCCATACCTTCACCGCCCAATATCAAAAAAGCCTTGGCAATGGCAGACATAAAAAAGATATTCGATTATGTACCAACAACTGATGCCGAAAGTATGAACCGCGATTTGTGGGTTTTTTCCTATTTGTGCAATGGCGCGAACATGAAAGATATTTGCTTGCTTAAATACAGCGATATTAGCAGCGATACAATCACATTTCGCCGCGCAAAGACCTCCACAACCAACCGCAAGCTAAAACTGATTACAGCGACTTATACAGACCATTTACGAGATATTATCGAACGATGGGGAAACAAACCACATGATGCAGCCGCGTTTGTGTTTCCATTTTTTCAACATAGTGACACCCAACGGGACATTAAAACTAAAGGCGCGCAAGTTATTAAGCAGGTCAATAAGTATATTAAACGTATCGCTGAAGCACTAGAGATACCTGCACACGTCACTACCTATACCGCTAGACACAGCTTTGCCACCACCCTAAAACGTGCCGGGGTGAATGTTTCGTTTATATCCGAAAGCATGGGACATTCTGACATAAAAACAACCGAAAGCTATCTAGGCAGCATTGAAGACGGGCAACGCAAAGAAATTTCTAAGCACTTGACAAATTTTAACAAATAAAACCATGACAAATATATCGCTTAATTATACTGATATTATTCTAAATGGCTATGCTAATACAAACACCCGCAACCATTTAGACAAATATTTTTATAGACAATTCAAACAAGCCGAAAGTGGTTTTTTTGAAGCAACTGAATTTTTTGAAGGATGTCTTACTGCGGTGCAAATTTTTGAAAACGATATTCAACAGCAAATTCATGAAAGAAAAAAAGAATTACACTTGATGCTTTCACAGGCAAAATCTAGGACTATAAATTTTAATGAAGACCACCCTGAATTGACTTATGAAAACCGCTGCTTAGATTTAATAAAGTATTGCGAAAATGAATTATCTTATGTTTCAGAAAACAATTATTACGTAACACTAATCAGATACTTAGGCGGTAAATATCGCGGCCATTTATCTTACTCTGATTTGCAGGAAATCAAAACAGCAATATCATTAACACAGGAAAAAGAAAATTTGCAAAGTGAACAATGTTCAGAACCTAAACAGGAAAGGGAAAGCGCTGAGATGTATCAAAAAAAATTGGCCAAGGGAAAGGCCTTAATTCACCAGCATAGGTTTGACGGCAAAAAATTTGTTTTTTCATTGGTTAAAGAGCATTTACAAACCTTGCCACACTTACCCGATCAATTAAAATACTTGTATGAAGTCAAAGCCGGTTTTTTACAAGAAACCGCTGGTTTTACTGCTGAATATTGGTTATACAATACAACATACCATGACCGCGATTTTGCAAAGTTGTGCGATATTGAAATTGAAAAAATAAAAGCATTAACACAACAAAAAAAATCAGACTTCATTTGGCAGACAGTTCCAACGTTTTCCGATTGGGTCAAGAAATTTGAACAGGAAATTGAACAAGCTATGCAGGCAGACCCTACCTATGACATAGAAAACAGATATGAATTAGAAGTTGAATTAAGCAGCCCGCCATTAACAGCATACGAAGGCAAAACAGGTGAAGAGGCTGCAGCTTTAAGGCTGTTTTTTAAGAAAAAAGTGCAATACCTTCAGGGTAAAATAAAGGCATTACAAACAGCCGTCGGCCTCGTCGGAATTGCAACGATTCCATCCGGATTTGAATACAAACGACACCCTGAAGGATTAGATTTGATTCAAATACCACCACAAATAAAAAATTCTGTTTATCCACGGTTAGACTACCAATACATTCAAGTTAAAGGTTATGGGAAAGTCCCAATACCTAGATTCTTAATTGACCTTGTTGACCGAAAATGTCCCAATTTGAATGTAGATGAATTGATGTGTTACGCACAAGGGTTTTTTCAAGGGTATAATACAGACCTCAAACCTTTTATTGATACTCCTTCAAGTCGATTGGAATACATAATTCGGGAGGCAAATAAAACTGTGAGTAGTTTTTGCCAACAGCAACACAAAACTGGTCTTGTAACATTTGACAAGAACAATATATTGGAAACCGGAATTTCTGAAGGTCGCAGATATAAGGCATGGGAAATTATATTTCAGACGCCAGACCATTTTATTCAATTTTCAAAGGAACAAGTATGTTTGCAGGAAAAAGCTAAAGAAATTAGTCAACCTGAACGTGAAATTTCAGAAAACGACAAACCACTTCAAATTAAAAACAACTTTGATGCCGTCAAAATTGATGTGGTTTATAAACATTTTTATAGCGAACTAGTTGAAAAGAAATACTTGTCTGAAGCAGACCTAAAAAGCTATCTAACATTAGCCTTTGAAAAAAAGGAAATTCCAAAAACTCGATATAAACTTATCGACACTACAAAGACAAAGGTAATGAAGGTGTTTTATAATTATTACAAAAACACAGCTTCCAAGCCATACAAAAGACAACAGGAATATGCCGCCCTTTTGGGCGAGTATTTTGAGGGTTACAAGACCGAAAATGTTAGGACAAATTTCAATAAATAATTACTAAAATCTTACTATTATTACTAAAACCGTACTAATGTAACTAACTGTTTGTCAGTCGGTTTAATGCGATATACTTTTACGGCATATTAATTTAATTCAAATGCCGTATGACATCGAATCCTTTCGAAATTCTTGAAACAAGGTTAAGCAACATTGAAAATTTGTTGCTTGACCTGAAACACGCCCCCGGCGTAACCGCTGCACCTGCCAGCACACCTAATGATTTAATGACTGTACACCAAGCTGCTGAATTTCTCAGTTTGGCCGTGCCGTCTCTTTATTCAATGGTCAGTCGTGGAACGCTGCCATTTATGAAAAGAAGTAAGCGTATCTATTTCAGCCGCTGTGAGTTACTTGACTATTTGAAAGAAGGTCGAAAGCAGACCAACGCGGAACTAATCGCGAACGCTGACCAATTTATTCCTAAAAGAAATCGGAGGTAAGCTATGAACCAGCAGACCTCCGAAAAATCTTTGCAACTTGACAAGGGCAAAGATACAAACTCTTTAACTCAGTTAAAGACCATATTTCACTATCTAAGTGAAAATGTCGCCACCGCTTCGATGGTCACAGAAGCAACCGGAGTGCCTCAAAAATGTATTACGAGGTACAAACGGGATTTAGAAAAATCTGGTCATTTATGGGAGTTATTCAAAGATTACTGTAAAAAGACTGGTTTTAAGGCTTGGTATTTATCGACAGACCCAAGCAAAGCCCCAGTATCAAACCAACTAAAATTGTTTTGATATGGAAGCCGACACCTCAACAAGACAAGGTTTGCAAGTACTTCGTGACCTGCACCTGACAGCCGACCGCCTGCGATACCCAAACGTACCGGAGTACGGGCGCGTAATTCCTAACTACACAGATAAGACCGCCAACGGCCTGACTAAATGTATCATTGACTTTATTCGCCTGAACAATTTCCAAAGTGAACGTATTAACTGCACCGGGCGCGTAATTGATCGACGAAAGACTTATACCGACGTACTAGGTCACTCTAGGACAGTAGGCAGCATTGATTACGTAAAGACCAGCGGCCAAACTGGAACAGCCGATATTTCGGCGACCATACAAGGGCGAAGCGTTAAAATTGAAGTAAAGATTGGCCGCGACAGACAACGCCCGGAACAGATCGAATATCAAAAGCAGATCGAAGCTAGCGGTGGTCTTTATTTCATCGCGACAGACTTTGAGCAGTTTTTTACTTGGTACCAAAAGTCCTGGGGGGTGCTATGAAAAAAGAAAGCACCTATTTTCAACTGACACCTGAAAAAATACTTCATTGCATCGCTGACATTGCCGAACTGTTAAAGCCAAATTTCAAAGGTTTTTCGATCGACAATCTAAAAGAAGTCATTTCTATTATTGCATTTCATACACAATACCATGACGAAGACCAAGCACCAGCGGCACCACTTAATATGGTCTTTCTTAGAAAACTTGTCCCACAGGCAGGGCAATACATGAAGGGTCTTATTAATTTAGGAATAGTACAACGGTCGGGCGCGTACAAGCCCGGCGAAGCGTCTTATAAGTATCAATTTTCACCTGAATATCAAAGCAAGTACATACGGGTCATTCTGACAAATGCCGCGCTAATACGTCGTATAAAGACGGCACACGCCAAAGCAAAAAAGAACACACGAACCACACGCGGCCGGTCACTACAAAACCACTATTTAAAACAACTGACCATTGAACCCGGCTGCATTGACTTTATTAACGCCAATTATTCAAAAGCGACTAACCAATACAACGACGTAATGCAGTCAGCAACTAGAATAATGAACAGCGACATCTTTTATAAAGTTGATGCGACATCCGGCCGTTATCATAGCAACATTACCAACATGGCTAAGGGGCTGCGGCCGTTTCTTAGGATCAATGGCGAACCGCTGGTAAATATCGACATAAAGAACAGCCAGCCCTATTTATTAACCGTCATTCTGACTAACCCGGCGAAGGTTGCAAGCATGGCGAAAAACCCTGCATTTGATATGATGCTACAATCATTGAAAGTGCCTAAAAAAGAAGACGTTACAAAATTTATTAATTTGGTTGTTTCCGGTCAGTATTATGAATATTTCATGCAAGAACTTAGTAAAATAGGGCTGCACCTGACTAGGTCAGAAACCAAAGAACAAGTATTGAAAATTCTGTACGACCAAAACCGTCTACCTGCAGACGAACTAGGCCGCGTATGTAAAACGACTTTCAAAAATTTATTTCCGACAGTTAACAAGGTCTTCAACAAGATTAGAGGTAATGCAAGCGGCGACAAATTCACCAGCTACAAACGATTTGCGATTCTATTGCAAACGATCGAAAGTCATTTACTGTTAGATGTTATCCTGAAACGTATTTATAAGGAATTGCCCGGAGTTATTGCGATCACAATACACGACAGTATTATGACGGGCGCAATCACTAACCAAGTCGATGCGATCCGCAAAATAATGAATGATGAACTTACAAAATTTGTCGGTTTTGCACCTAAAATTAAGATTGAAGGTGTTATTGAAGGGAATAAAGAGATAATTAGTAAATGTATATTCTCTAACCAATATGATGCTAGAACCTCTGTATGTTTCAATAGTACAATAAATTAACCTCAAATAAAAATTTGCAAAAAAAATGAAATTCGCGACAAGATCACACATCACAATTAAGAGCCGTATGCCTTTGATCCGATGGTCAGCGTTACTTTTTGCCGTAATGCTATCACTTCAATATTGCAGCAGCCCCGGCACCATTGTACGACCCATGCAACATCAACAAGCACAAAAGTAAAAATTCAAAATTTACCATCATGAAAAAAGAAAAAAAGGAACTGGTATTTACTAAAGATTTACGCGAACAACTAAAAAAGATTGTTCAGGATGAAATTAAACTGATGCCAGCAGCACTAGAAGCGATGGAACCAAAAGAGCGTTTAAGCTTCGTTTGCAAGCTTATGCCCTTCGTATTTCCAAAGGTCGATGCAGTACACCACACAACGGGCGAAAACGACTGGGACTAATAACACAAATAAAACCGCCTAAAACATAGACAGGCATTGAATTACAAGCGATAAACACGCGTTTATTCGTCAATTATTCCTTAATAATTTAGGTTTGCAAAAAAAATAAAATGGCAAAATACAGTACCAATCCGACACTATACGACGACTGTTTGCGTATTAGTTTGTCAAAGTTAAAGGAACTAGGCTACGTGAAAAGCGGGTGTCATTTTTCAGGAACTTTGAACTGGAATAGGAATAATAGGGTAATTGCAAGCATTTCCATTTCGATCAATATGGAAGCAAGCCCGGGTTACATTGGACTAGAGTACAAGTCCAACGACGAGCCGATGAAATACATAATATGGCTGGATGCTGTGCCCTCAAACCTTAACAGGGGCAACATACTGTACTTTGTTTGCCCAAGTACCGGGTACCGATGCCGATACCTTCACCTGTACCACGGTCGTTTCGTACACCGCAAAGCGATGGATGGTGCAATGTATCAAAGTCAAACCTATTCGCATAAGACACGAGGTTTGTGCAAGCATTTAGATAACTGGAAACACATTGAAGCACTAGAAGGCAAGCTATCTAACAAATACGCAAAAAAATGGTACAACGGCCAACCGACAAAGAGATACAAAAAAGTATTTGATCTGTATAGGCAGTCCCGGCCGTTTTCAATTTGGGATTACTATTGATACTCCCGGCAACAAAAACGAATAAAATTTTGTTTATAATTAATTTACTATATTTGACTAATTCTTTCAAATTATCAATTAAAAATTATTAGTCATGGATGCAGAATTTGTTACTGGTGTAAGTGTTATAATTAGTATTATTGCGCTGATTGTTTTTTTTGTAATGGCTTCTAATATTGGCAAATTAGTATCTGAGATTAGAGCATCCAATGTATTACTAAAAAGAGTAACTGAGATTCAACTAGGGGAGATAAACGGCACCTTGAAAAATGTTGTCTGTGGTAATTGTAATAAGTCCTTTAAAACCTTTGATGCCACCTCTTTTTATTGCCCTCATTGTAAATCATTTTTAAAAGAAAGACCCGCTGAAACAAAAAAATAAAACAATAATTTGTCTTTATGGAGTGCAAACAATCGACCCTAAAAAAAAGAGCAGCGACCTACCACAGCTTAGGGTGTAAACAATGTGAGGTTGGTAATTGGCAAAAAGCTATTGAGTACTTAAATAAGTCTATTGAGGCAAACAGTAAATATGTACTATCCTACCTTGTCCGTGCTTATGCTTATTATACGATGGGTAATTATAGTTCAGCGCTGAAAGATTGTGAGTATATTCTAAATTTAACACCCGATTACCCGCCAATTTTAGAAATGAAATTCGATATTCAAAAACGATTATTAGCAGTCCCAAAATAAACCGCGCAAAACCTCGCAATGTACAGGTAATTGTATAATATAATGGAAACAGGAATCGGAATATTTATAGGAATTGGTGTTTTATTCCTTGCCTTACTTGTTGCTATAAGCGTTTTAATGATGATTTTTAAAAGAAAATTAAAGGTAAAGCAGTTTAATGAAAAATTTTGCCCCATGTCAGGTAAATGCTATTTGTATAAGCACAAGGTTACCGGGGTTATTTTAAGATCACGTAATATGGACAATGCACTTTTATTCGTTACCGAAGCAGAAGCAAATAATATCATTGAAGAATTTAAAAGCAAAAAGAAATAGTCGATATTCAAAAACGATCAGTAACTAACCTAAAACAAACAATACAAAACCTCGCAATGTACAGGTAATTGTATAAAACCATGTTAACCATTGCCTTAATTATCGGATTCCTTTTTCTCATTTTAGTTGTTGTTTCAGCGACAATAAGCCATAATAGGAAATTTAATGTTAAGCAATTTAACGGAAAATATGTCCCAATGTCAGGCAAATGCTTTCTATTTCGTCACGAAAAACTAGGAGTAATGACGCGCACCCGTGATATGGATAAAGCAATGGTATTCGATACCGAAGCAGAAGCATTAGAAATAGAAAAGGAATGTCATCTTGAAAAGTAAAAACCCGATTTGAACGCCCCTTGTTGGGCAATTAGTTGGGCAAATATAAAAGGGCTGCATACTTTAAAAGCGTGCAGCCCTTGTTTTTGTAGTCTCCCCGACAGGATTCGAACCTGTGACCCATTGATTAAGAGTCAATTGCTCTACCAGCTGAGCTACGGAGAGATTTTTGAATCGGAGCGCAAAATTACTAAAAAAATTTGAATGAGGGAAATAAATCATTTTTTCTACACTACTCAGGCTGATCGGGGAGTACGACTCATCGCACACCCGCTTTCGCTGAAAAATTAAATCTTACCTTTGCGAAATGCCAGAAGCAGGCTGATTTCCACAATACGTTTCAATATGAAGCAAGCAAAAATGAACCTAAGATTTACAGTGATCCTCCTGTTGACCACCCTGAACTGTTTGGGTCAAACGCCTACTGTGGGCCTGATTCAGCGCTCACCCGGCAGTCTGGATGATGGATATGTCCTGTTTGCACCCATTATCAGTACTACAACCTACCTCATCGATAAATGCGGTCGTGAAGTCCACCACTGGAATTCAGCCTACCAGCCGGGGCAATCCGTTTATCTGCTGGAAGACGGCTCACTCTTGCGCAGCGGAATTGTTAGCAATCCTGTTTTTAATTCAGGCGGCGGACAGGGGGGCATCATTGAGAAACTTGACTGGAACAGTAATGTCCTATGGAGTTACACGTTTTCAGATTCCGTCAATTGTCAGCATCATGATATCAAACCCATGCCCAATGGGAATATCCTGGTGATCGGCTGGGAAAAAAAGACCGTTGCCGAGGCCATCGCAAATGGCCGGAATCCGGCATTACTCGGAACCAGCTTGTGGAGCGAGCAGGTGATCGAACTGCAGCCCGTAGGCACCGACAGTGCTATAGTCGTTTGGGAATGGCATTTATGGGACCACCTGATTCAGCGCATCGACTCCACGAAGCTAAACTATGGCCTCGTGGTGAATCACCCCGAACTCATCAATCTCAACTTTCACGCAAGCACCGAGGTGGACTGGATCCACCTGAACGCGGTAGATTACAATCCGGCCCTTGATCAGGTCATGATCAGCGCACATAATTTCAACGAGATCTGGGTTATTGACCACGGAACCACTACGGCCCAGGCAGCAGGGCATACCGGCGGGGTCCGCGGTAAAGGCGGAGACCTTTTATGGCGTTGGGGAAACCCCTTCGCGTATGTTCATGGAGCCGTTGCAGACAAGAAACTCTTTATGCAGCATAACCCACACTGGATCCCTGCCGGCCTTCCCCATGCGGGAGAGATTATGGTATTTAATAATGGAAATCTTAGAAACCCCGTGGAATACTCAAGTGTGGATATCATTGCACCTCCGGTGGATACGGCAGGAAATTATTCCACCGCCCTTCCCTTCCTGCCCAATAACGCGTACTGGATCTATAAGGACAGCATTCCAGAAAACTTCTATTCCAAGAATATTTCAGGCGCACAGCAGCTGAGTAACGGTAATGTCCTGATATGTTATGGCTTTTACGGTAATTTTTTTGAGATCGATTCCAATAAAAATACGGTCTGGCGTTATATAAACCCGGTGGCCAGTCACGTTTATTCTCAGGGCGACAGCCTTCTGGTACAGAATAATGTTTTCAGATGCACCTTCTATCCCTCATCCTACGCTGGATTTAATGGGCATACGCTGCTGCCCGGATTACCCATGGAACAGAATCCCCTTCCCGACAACTGCACACTGATCACCGCGACCACGGAAAATAACCTTAGTGGCCCATTACAATTATCACCTAACCCGGCAACTGATCATATCACCATAACCCTTCCTGAAGATTACCTGCCAGGTCCGGAGATTGTCATCTATAATATTTTTGGTGATCAACTCATGAACCTTAACCCCAACAGCTCCCCGTTTAATATTGATGTTTCAACTTTAAGCGCCGGCCTGTACCTGATGCGGATCAGCTCCAATCAAAAAACAACAGCGGCAAAATTCATTGTCAGGTAACCCCTTCCTTACCGGTCACGATAACGAGACAGCGCTGTTGAAAACGGACTACCCTGAACGAGGGCGCTTGCGCAGAAAATAAGTTGCCCGTTAAAATGCATGGTTAAATACGAATTATCCATTATCTTAGTATTCTGAAATAACATGCATTACCGGAATTTTATAAATCCGGAGATTATTTATATTTTGATATTTTTATTATGGAGTCACGGCGAAAAGTGGAGGCGACTGATAACACAGCGAATGGGAGTCATGCTGAACTTACTTCGACGGGGCTCAGTACAAATATTTCAGCATCTCCTTTCATGCAAGGGGATCCCGGATCAAGTCCGGGATGACTGCATAAGATAAGCATGCATATAAGATTTAAGAATCCCATGAAAAAACTGCTTTGCATCGTACTATTCAGCTTTCTGCCATTCAGCAGCATTCGCACCGATGCCCAGCAATACCATTTTACCAATTATTCAATCAATGAAGGCCTTTCGCAGAGTGTGGTCAATTGTATCTTCCAGGATTCAAAAGGGTATATATGGATTGGTACTCAGAATGGATTAAACCGCTTCGATGGGGAAACCTTTATGGGAATGAGCTACAATCCCTCCGACTCCAGTTCAATTTCAAATAACTGGATTTATGCCCTTACAGAAGATGCACAGGGGAACATATGGGTGGGCACAAAAGCCGGAATGAACAAGTACCTCACCAATCAGAAAATATTTAAACGCATCGCTTATAAAACCAATTTCCCTTACGATATTACCCAATTCAGCTATGATGTAATCCGTCTTAAAAATGGGAACATTTTAATAAATACGCCCCCCATAATTTCTGTTTATGATCCGGAAAAAAATGCTGTCGCCCATTTTCAAAATAAATCTGCCTATGACGGGGCCGTAAAAGATGTTAAAATTCCCCTGTTTGAAGATAACGAAGGCCTGGTGTGGATAGGCTCTACAAAGGGTTTATCCGCGTTTTCCCTCAACACGAAAAAATTCAACTATTACACCTTCATTGATCAGAACGGCCAGTTGCAGAATGAGGTTAATATTACCGCATTGTATAAAGATAAAAAGGGCATGCTCTGGGCTGGAACCACAGACGGCCTGTTTAAATTCAATCGCGGTTCAGGAAATTTCAGGGAAGCACAATTTCCAACGCCTGGAGGGGGAATTTTTTCGTTCAATAACACCTGTATAAGAGCCATCATCGATGATAAAAACGGGAACCTGATCATTGGCACCGAAGGCAAAGGACTTTATGTTCTTGCCCTGTATTCTAAAAGTCCGGGCTTTGTTCAAAATTTCACTACTGAAAACAGCGAAATAAGTCACGACATTGTACAGTCGCTCCTTATTGATAACTCGGAAAATCTCTGGATCGGAACCCTGCAGGGGATCAGCAAAACCGATTTAAAGAAAAAAACATTTAAACTTTACCGAAGCAGCAACACGCCAAACTCACCGGATTTACTGGGAAATGTTATAGCGGCCTTATATAAAGATGAGGATGGCATTATCTGGATTGGCAATTGGGGACAAGGCTTAAACAAGCTGAACCGAAACACCAATGTTGTTGAACATTTCTCGACCCGGCAGCCGGGGAATCACTACATTTCGAATGATTTTATTCACGTCATCTTCGAAGACAACGATCATAACATCTGGCTTGGAACCCGCAATGGAATTGTCATATATGATAAGCCGGCGAATAAATTTGTTCCCTATTACACCTATTTCAAAAATCCTGAATTGCCCGAATTCAACAATGTCCGGATATCTATGATCATTCAGGACCGGTATTCCAATTATTGGATTGGCACCCAAAACGGGCTTTATAAAATCAACCATAAAAAAACAACCATTGAGGAATTTAAAAAAGAGCTGGACCCTTCTCATCAGTTAAGCGCCAATTTAGTCTATTGTTTACTTGAAGATACTGAGGGTCTGGTATGGATTGCCACGGTAAACGGGTTAGATGTGTACAACCCCGTTACGAAAAAAATAAAACACTTCAGCAAACAGGAAAAAGGGCTGAGCGATAATTTTATCATCTCCCTTTGCGAAGACCGTAAGGGCAACATATGGATAGGAACAAGTGCCTATGTGAATGTGTTTCATAAGAAAGATTCCTCCTTCACCCACTATTCACAGGAACACGGTTTGCCAAACAACCGGATTTTTGAAATCATTAAAGATAAAAAAAACAAACTCTGGCTTGCAACAGGCAAGGGTTTGTGCAGATTTGATGAGGAGAAAAACACCTTTCACACCTTCACCCTGGAAGACGGTTTACAGAGCCTTGAATTTAATTTAAGATCGGCTTATGTATGTAAAGATGGTGAAATATTAGTGGGCGGCATGAATGGCTTCAATTCTTTCTTCCCCGACTCCATCTATAAAAATCCTTACATCCCCAATCTCGTTTTCACTTCTTTCTTTATCACAAAAGGCACGTCTAAAGAGTATATTAACCTGGAGCAATCGCCAGCGGTTGTTTTACCGCATTATGTGTATTCATTTACCATTGAATTTGCGGCGCTGGAGTATACCAATCCGGGAAAAAACAACTATGCCTATAAGATGGAAGGCATTTCAGATGAGTGGGTTTACATCGGGAACAGAAAATTTGTCACCTTCTCTGCGCTTCCGCCCGGAGAATACGTGTTTAAAGTCAGGGGTTCAAACAATGATGAGTTGTGGAATGATAAAGAAATCAGCATTAACATCACAATTCTGCCGCCCTGGTGGAAGAGTATTTATGCTTTAATCCTGTATCTGATTTTAATCCTCCTGGCGATCTTTTTTTATGTAAAACTTCGCGTCAGAAAACTAAAACACGATAAAAAAATTCTTGAACAAAAAGTGTCGGAAAGAACTCAGCAAATTAATGAACAGTCGCAGTTAATCCTCTCAAAAAATGAAGAACTGAATGAGCTGAACAGAACAAAGGATAAGTTTTTCTCCATTATCGGTCACGACCTTCGAAATCCCTTCGGGAATATTATGGGTGTGGCGGAAATTATGCTTTCGCAGAATAAAGAACTGGATCCCGAAAAAGCAGATGGTTATTTAAAAAATATTTACAACGCATCCAAACACGCATACGACTTGCTCGAAAATCTTTTAGCATGGGCGCGTGTGCAAACGAACTCGATGCCCTTTAATCCGGAAGTGTTTGATGCAACGATGAAAATACAGAATGAGATCGATTTTTTAGAACCGGAGAGTTCAAAAAAACAACTGAAAATCAACATTCTCACAAAGAAGGAAACATTAATATATGCAGATATAAACATGTTTTCTACCATCATCCGGAATTTATTGGCCAATGCCATCAAATTCACGCATCCGGACGGAACTATTTCAATATCCATCCACAAAAAAGAGCACGTTCATGAAATCACCGTTAAAGATAATGGCGTGGGGATCTCTGAAGAAAACATGCAGAAGATATTCAGAATCGACAGCAAACACACGACCCTGGGCACAAATAATGAAAAAGGCACCGGGCTGGGACTGATTTTATGCAAAGATTTTATCGAAAAGCATAATGGGAAGATCTGGGTTGAAAGCAAGGTTGGAGAAGGAAGTCAGTTCATCTTTACCTTACCGGTGAAAAATCCATAATTGCAATCTCTCTTAATAAAACAAAATCGGTTGATTGCAATCTTACCAGTGCAGGTTTGTCAATAGAAGTCACCGGCCCTTCGACTACGGCCGCCTGAAAAGCACAGGCGTCCTCCGCTCAGGGACCGGGGCCTTATCTTTAGGCGAGGGAGAATGAGGGGGCGGCTTCGCCGCCCCCTCATTCTCCCCCGCCATTTATGCCAAAATCTCGGTCCCTGAGCGGAGGGCGCCGACGTTTTATCAGGCGGCCGTAGTCGAAGGGCCGGTGATGATAATTCTTTTTACCTTGATATACTTGCAATCAATCGAATTACATGATCGGTTTTTTGGAAGATGATTTTGCTTTTTCCTGCTTCATTTCTCTGCAAACAATTTAAGGAATCACGCTATCCAAACTTTACTATATTTGATGTGATTTAATAAAATAACCATCACCATATATTGAATTCGATCATTGTTAAATACCCTATGAAAGCGACATTAACATTCATCTGTATTCTTTTGATTACGATTTCCTCTTGTAAAAAAGAAGTCGCTGAAGAAAAGAACGAATTTATTGGTTCTTGGTATGCAACTATATATTATGATGGCATAGCTACTCTGAATATTTCGGAAGATAGTTACGTCACCTACAATATATGGATTGAACCGGACAATCATCATAAATATGAGGGCATTGCCCGAGCCAATGACAAACACTTTAAAATAGGCCGTACGAAGTATTTTGACATAATTGAATACCCTCATATAATTGATACTGCAACAGAACGCTTTTTGCTCCCCGATTTGGGTGAAGGAAACAAACTGGCAAACTGGAAAATGGTCTTAGACGGGATGAAGCCGGGCTTATTGTATGCAGACGGGAAATATGCATTTTACAAAGCCGATTATTGATTCAACACGCATAGAAAAAGGATTATAGCAACGAAACCGCTCTGATTTTCGAAATCAATCAGAAAAATGGGTCATGATGAATGCCTGAGGCGTTTTGCTTTCCTTTATAATTTTTGCTTTTAATCAATTGAAACCATCCATCTGCTATCCGCATTATTACGGCGCAGGACGGGACATTGCCCTTAACAACGGGCCCAGCGAGCGCCGGAAAAATCCAATATTATCTTTGCTACCATAATGCCGCCCCGATGGGGCTACCATAATGTCGCCCCTACGGGGCTTTATAATTATTTCTGTATTTATTGTATTGGATTTCACCCTGAAATTTAAAAACAGCTGCTGTATTCAGCCCCATCGGGGCGACATTATGGTAGAAATCAAACAATGTGCAGGGATTCAAGCCCCGTAGGGGCGACATTATGGTAGCCCCGTAGGGGCGGCATTATAACAAGATTTTATCATAACGAAATAAAATAATTGAACACCAGCAATTTGCAGCCTGTTTTGGTCCAGGTCTCCCATAAAACCAAAGCTTGATTCCGCCATTCTTCTCAGGTTTTACGATTGATTTTTCTTCATTTGATTTCAAAAATCAATACAGTTATTAAGTCTGCAGATATCCATATATCCCGGTCGTTTTTTCTCCTTTCTGCGAAAAAAAATAATTTCGTTCCTGACTTCTGCCTGCCATTTAAAAAAAATGGCTAAGTTTGGAGTTGCAAATACTACAGGATTAACAATAATTTTGCATATTAAACAACTTAGTATATATGGATACAAAACTTTCTTTAAATCCAAACCATTTGGTTTCCTTTCTGGAAAAACCAGCTGCTGATTTTACCAAAGACGACATTATCAAGTATATCCAATCCAATGGAATTCAGATGGTGAATTTCAGATATGTGGGGGGTGATGGACGCTTAAAATCGTTAAACTTTGTAATCAACAACCTGCAACACCTCGACGATATTCTGTCGGGAGGCGAACGCGTGGATGGATCCAGCCTGTTCTCTCACATCGAGGCCGATTCAAGCGATCTTTACGTGGTTCCGCGTTTCAGAACCGCCTTTGTAAATCCGTTCACCGAAATTCCCACACTGGATATTCTGTGCTCGTATTTTAATAAAGACGGGCAGCCGCTGGCCAGTTCACCACAGAACATTCTGCACAAAGCAGCGAAATCCCTTACCGAGACTACCGGACTTACCCTGGAAGCGATGGGTGAACTTGAATATTATGTGATCAGCGAAAAAGACGACCTGTTCCTGGCCACCGACCAGAAAGGTTATCACGAATCGTCCCCCTTCACCAAATGGGAACATTTCCGTTCCGAAGCCATGCTGGCGATTGCCCAATGCGGCGGCAACATGAAGTACGGCCACTCCGAAGTCGGCAATTTCTCGATCGGTGACCGTGTTTATGAACAAAACGAAATCGAATTCACCCCCACCAATATTGAAGATGCGGCCGACCAGCTGGTGATTGCCAAATGGGTTCTCCGCAGTATGGCGTATCAGTATGGCATCACCCTGACCTTTGCCCCGAAAATCACTGTAGGCAAGGCCGGCAGCGGAATGCATGTGCATATGCGCCTGATGAAAGATGGCAAAAGTGTAATGACCGAAAACGGAAAACTGAGCAACACCGCAAAACGTGCCATCGCCGGTTTAATGACCTTAGCCCCGTCGCTCACAGCGTTCGGAAACACCAACCCCACCTCGTACTTCAGGTTGGTTCCCCACCAGGAAGCCCCCACCAATGTTTGCTGGGGCGACCGCAACCGTTCGGTGCTGGTGCGTGTACCTCTCGGCTGGTGCGGTGCAACAAATATGTCAAGCCAGGCCAATCCCCTGGAACCTTCAGTTAACAGCGATTTTACCGACCGGCAAACCATGGAATTCCGTTGTCCGGATGGCTCCGCCAACATCTATTTGTTAATGGCCGGACTTACCGTTGCTGCCCGTCAGGGCCTCGAAATGGAAAACGCCCTGGAAATTACCGAGCGCGCTTATGTGAATGTGAATATTTTCCACGACGAGCACAAAGAAAAAGTCAAATGCCTCGCACAATTACCGGCTTCCTGTTGGGATTCCGCTTTATGTCTGAAAGATCATGCATTTTATTACAAAAAGTATGATGTCTTTTCCGAAGGAACCATTGATGGGTTAGTGAAAGATCTTCAGAAATTTGATGATAAGCAATTACGCAAGGAAATTTCGGGGAACGACAAAGAGGTGATGAACCTTGTGGAAAAATATTTCCACTGCGGGTAATCGTTTAGTTCTCGGTTTCGTCAAATTCGCGGCCGAAATAAATATTTAGATAATTCTGATAACGCAGGGGATGAATTTCCCCTGCATCTACGGCCCTCACCACCGCACAATCGGGCTCGCCGGTATGGGTGCAGTTATGATATTTACACTGGGTGAGCAAGGCAAACATTTCGGGAAAATAATGGGTTAATTCCTCCTTGTAAAAATCTACCAGGCCAAATTCCTTGATGCCCGGGGTATCGATCAGAAACCCACCAAAACTCAGATGATACATCTCCGCAAAGGTAGTGGTATGCTTGCCTTTCATGCTGAAGGTCGAAAGATCATCGGTTCTTAATTCCAATCCCGGTTCGAGGGCATTGGCCAGGGCTGATTTCCCCACACCGGAGTGTCCGGCAAAAAGCGAGGTCTTTCCTTTCATAAGCTGCGCCAGTTCCTCAATCCCCGTTCCTTCAAGGGCTGAAACATTCATACACGGATACCCGATGCGCTCGTACATTTCGGACACTTCACGCACCATTTCATCAACCTCTTCAATATGCAGGTCGCACTTATTAAAGACAATATGCACCGGAATTTTATAAGCCTCAGCGGTCACCAGAAAGCGATCCATAAACCCTGTGGAAGTGCGCGGATAAGCCATGGTCACCACCAGGATGGCCTGATCGATATTTGCTGCTATAATGTGAACGGCTTTAGAAAGCTTAGTGGATTTACGGATAATGTAATTCCTGCGATCGTGAATCTTTGTAATGACATTCCCGCCATCTCTTTCAGATTCCTGAAGCGTGACCCTGTCGCCCACCGCTACCGGATTGGTGGCCTTAAGTCCCCTGATGCGAAAAACGCCCTTCAACTTACAATCAACTGTTCTTCCATCAGTTAAAGTGACAAAATACGAACTCCCTACCGACTTTACTACAATTCCCTCCACGATTCTTATTTAAAATTGTAGTGTTTTTTAACGTCTTTTTTGATATTCCAGGTGCATTTCAGTCCTTTTTCAAGGATCACAAAATCTCCCTGAACAATCGTAAAAACGCCATGATCCGTGATTATCTCTACCTCCCCTTCGAGGAAATAACACTCCTCGGTCCCTTCATAAAACCAGTCGAACTGCGAAACTTCCTTTTCCCAGGTCGGCCATCGGGAAATTCCCATCGACTGAAATTCCTGCACTGATAATTTTCGAATGATAACGGTTGCCATAGGCCTCCTTCAATAAAGATTATTTCTCGTACAAAGATACCACAATAATCCATATATGATCTTGATTTTAAATTATTTCATCGCGTTTAATGCATTATCAAACGTCCCTTTTTCCAGAAAAAATTCCTGTGCTCTCAGGGTTTTTTTTACCCGTTTCACGGTCTGAAACGTAATTTATTTTGCGCTGACACTAGGCTTTAAGCGATTTTGATCGTATCTTTGTATATTAATGAAATAATGTAATTAATAAACATGCATATGAAAAAAAGCTTACTTTTAGCGTGCCTTGCGATGGCCCTTATGTTCTGGACCTCGAATTCCAATGCACAATGCACTCCTGATCCGGGATTTACGGATCCTGAGGGTAATGGAGAAATGGCACCTGATACCCTGGAAGGATGGGAAGGCACACCAATGAATATCACCTTGTCGATTATTAGTCCCGATAGCGCTGACGTTGGCACTGGCGCTATTCCCCTGCATCATATCACCATCAAAAGCATTACCAGCAAACCCGCATGGCTGAGTTACTCTTGTAATCCTGCCACTTGCGAGTATGCAGCAGGTGCACTGCAATGCGCCCTGGTAACAGGTACACCCCCGGCCGGTTCTGCCGGTATCACCAACATGACGGTTTTGGTCGATGTATATGCTGATTTCATGGGAAACCCCGTGCTGGCAGTGAGCGACTACGACAGCGGAATGCCTTTGGTGTTAATTATTCACCCCCCGGCGAATATTGAAGAAGTAGGCAATACCGGTTTCGGTCTGATTCCGGCCCAGCCAAACCCCTTCACCAGCCAGATTCGTATTGGTTGTTATGCGGCTGATTACAGAATCGCCAATTTAACCATTATCGACATGGTAGGAAATGTGATTTATACCGAACAGATAAACACCGAAGCCGGCAATAATTACTTTTTGTTCTCCGGTTCCAACCTCACCAACGGCATTTATTTTTACACCATCCAGGACGACCGCGGCAACGTGGTAACCCGCAAGATGATGAAAACTGAATAAAGGAATTACTTTTTTATGAAAGAGGCTGCCCCGAAAAGGCGGCCTTTTTTTTTATTAATTCTGTTAAAGAATAATGTGGATCAGTCCGAAAACCTAAGGATAGGTGTTGTCTTCGAAGGACACCTCTTCTGTTTCTAGCTTCGAGCCAACAGCACTGCATCCCGGCTACAATTATTTTTTCTTCCCCTTCAACCTTTTGCATGAACAAAAGGTTGAGCCAAAATTCTAGTCAAAGCAATGCTATCCCCCCGCCCTCAAAAAAGGCCGCAAATCACGCAAGGTAGTGCCGAAAATTCCCGATGACGGCCTTCTCCGAAAGATCTTTAGTGAACACCTTTCTTTGAGTAAAGATTCTCTCGTCCATTTTCGACAGAGCCGGCAGCGATAAAACTGCTGCCTGGCCCCTTGCGGATTTGCAGGCCTTTTTCGATTCACGCCCGCGCACGCCCGCTGCTTTGACAAGGCCACCGCACACGCTCTTAGCACAGTGGCTGCAAAGCCAAAATGGATAAAGCGAGCAACGATTATTTCCTTTTGCAGCGAGTTATCTACGGGCGTCCTGATTGCTCTGAAAGAGCAAACTCCCGGCACACAGCAATAGCGGCTGCTGAACGAAGGGTAATCCCGGAGCGGCTTATTGCAATGCTTTTAGTGTAATGTGTTGTAACCCGCAATAAGCAAGCGGAGGGGGCCTGTGCGACCGTGGCGTGAAAGCAGTCCGCGGTTTCGCAAAGCATGCAGTATCTCTAAAGTTTGTATTCGCTGTTTTTGCGTGCGAAAATTGCCTTGGGCCGGGAAAGCGGTTTTGTTTACTTTTGACAAGACAAAAGTAAAATAAAGAAAATGAATGCTTTACGGTTGCAGTGACGTTGGAAGGAAGAAGTAAATAAGGTTGGTGTCCTTTGAAGACAAGCCAATCCCCAGGTTTTCGGTATGACCCATAGTCAGGTAAGAATTCCGGGATAACCGAATAAGATAAGTATGCATTTAAGGGCTTACACTCCTCCACAACACGACTTACAACCCTTTAGTGAAAAATATTATCCTATTACGTACGCTCTTAAAATGGGCGGCAGGATAAACAATCCAGCCATTATAAGAATTATCATCCATACTTTAAACTTTTTATTTAACGGATGATTTTTAAACCTTGACTCAAGCGCCCTGATTTTTCTTTTATATCTAAAGTAGTTAATAGTAAACAAAGACAGCAACAAACCAACAATAAACATATAACCAGACGTATCGCTAATATTTAAACTTCTTCGTAAATAATTTAAATTAATAAAGACATCAATCATCATGAACAAAAAATAAATCATTAGAAGCTGCATAAAAGAAACATACATTGAAGCAGTGTGAATTGGCGACTGCCCCTTTTCCTTTTCATTATAATACTTATAAAGAGTATAAAATATATAATCAAACATATATTGTGATTTACATTAATTGTTACCAACTCGCAAGAGGCCCTTTAAATTCATTATCTATCTAAGATCATCTGTAAATACTATTATTCACTATATTTCAATACCACTCTTTGCCCGCTAGGTTTACTTATTTTCAAGTCTAAAGTACTTGCCTCCTTTTTTACAGTATCCCCAACCTGGGCAGATTCCCAGACTCCAACAAAATCATAGGCACAAATTAATAAAAAGTCTTCAGCGCCAGTTAATTCACCATTAGTATTAAATTGATGAATCCGAATAAAGTGCGTATTATGATTTTCTTTATCTATGAATTTATCTGATACAACTCCGTCAATATTTAAATTTAGCACGTAGCTTCTATTTGATTGACAAGAAGCCATTATAAGTAATAAAAACACCACAATACAAATTTGGTTTTTTTTCATTTGCAGTTAACTCAGTTTTTGTATTGGTGAGAGTATTTTGTTTACCAGCCAATGACCAGATAGTTGCGCTATTGTTTGATATAATAAAGTGCCTGATCTGTTGAAACGTTCAAACAAATTTTCTTTTTCTTGAAAAATATTTCTGCGAACCAGGAACCTGAAACAGTATCAATTGAGGCATCCTTAAGGTTATGGGTAATAAATTCATCAAAAATTACAGTACGGCCTTTATCGTATAATTCCCAATATCCTGTATCGGCATATCGCGTATTATCACATTTTCTAATCCCAATATGCACGTATTTTGATGTTTCTAAAAGGATTATTGAGTCTCCGCCCACTCTCTTATTACCTACGTAGGTGCCAATTAATTCATCTTTAGTAAAAGATGGTCCGCTACAACTTATAAAGAAAAGCATGCAGAAAACTATTCCAATTTTTCCCATAACTTCGATCATTTAAGACATTTCAACACGGGTGTATTCCGAAGATCCGGACGTAGTGAGTAAAAACCTTGTCGGACGTTCCTGATTATGCAAAAAAGATTGCCAAAAAGGTTACTAATATATAGGTGATCACAAGGAAATTACCTATCCTCTTACTTCGTAATGTCTCCTTCTCATATCGCTTTACAATCTGCTTGTATTTGTCTTTATGGAAAAATAAAATGTAGTTTGTGATAAACAGAAATACCCATATTATGATTAACCCAACTTTGTACCCATCTGCAAAATTCTGTCGCGTCACATGAAATATATTAACATAAATGACAATGATGTTTATCGAAATCAGAAAAGATAAAGCAAACAACACACCCCATTCATTATTGCCCCTTTTGTTCAACCCCCTTGATATCTTATAAAACAAATAATAGTATGGATTCATTATCAATTAAAATTATTGCCAGATTATGATTTCAAACGCATCTGTGTCTTTAGAACATAAGACTACGTTATGATGCGTCATTCGTTTTGTAATTTCGATAATGCTATTTACAATGGTATCGTTCTTATTCATCCCTTCATAATATTCAATAACTACCTTGCCCTTTCTTTCAGGTAAAGAGTCTGTTGCTAAGTAGAATCTTTCATATTCCTCAATGAATTCCTTATCTGATAACTCGCTGCAGGGTCCTGCCAATGTAAATACAAAAACATACTCCTCATTATAAAGCAGTATCTTATATATATTACAATCATCACTAATATAGTAATCAGCAAATTCCCAGTCACTCTCCTGCTCAACAGGATCGCTGTTGCATGAAAACAATATCAGCGATAACAGAAAAACAGCTATTGCATTTATCACTATTAATCTTCCTGGAGCGCTCATATGTAACTACTGAATTTAAAAGTCAAGTGCTTGTCTCGAACAATCTATAACTCGTTTGAATTTCTATTCTGATGATTGCACTGATAAATAGTACAATTCGTCAGCTCTTATAAAATCATACGGTTGATCAACTCTTCTGGTTAATATGTCACATTCCCAATGCCATGTCTGGTTTTTATCTATAAGACGACCCCTTATACCTCCGTCCTCCTTGTCTGTATTACAATCACCATTTATCAACAGAAAATCTTTAATAGAATCAATGCGAACGCAGTTATCGATATATGTTTCGATTCCCCATCGTCCTGAATCTAGGAATACATTATCATTATTATCCCGGGCGAAATAAACAAATGTACTATCCTCATTAATTACGATTTCCTCATACCCCTTATCGCTATGACATGAATACAACCCAGGAATTTCATTTCTGTCAAAATGGCAACATCCTGCGAAACAAGACAGAATTAATAATAATGAAATCAACTTTCGCATATTTTAGGTTTATATGATAGGGCTAATCAACTTCAAAACAATTAAACTTCTTCGCGCCCCCTGCCTTGAACACTTTTACCAGAGGGGCTTTTGAGATTTGCACAAAACGTTTGTCATGTAGTCAGCAAAATATTATAACTTTACGCATACAAAAATACAAAATGCCCGCAACAACGACAACACGAGAGGTTATTGGTGGATCCAACATCAAATTAAACAGCCATGAATAAACAAAGATATTTTATTCTTTTCTGTATATTTTTTTTACAATCTTGTTCAAGTCCCACGTATTACTATGAGAACAAGGATTTTTCCATTAATTTTAAAGTTTCAGAAAACATTAACAATGGTACATGTTCTATTTTTATAGATAATCTGTCTGATCAGGTATATATATTTTCTAGAGACATCAGATATTATTCGGCTTACGATAATCTCGGGAATAATTCCATTGAGACTATTTTGCTGACCAACGATTTCGAAATAAACGGACAAGTTAAAGGAAACCCTCCCTATCGAATATTGCTTCCAACAAAAAATGTCAAAATAAAGGTTTCAACAAAAAAGATAAGTGCAGATTCTCTTTCAATTTTAATGGTCTTAATTAAATATGAAATAAGTGATTCTTTTAACAACAAGAAAATTCCCGAATCCTTTCCATACAAACCATTGAAAATTTATCATTCCTGGCCGCGCAATTCCGGAATATCTACACCAAAATAATCGGAAGAAAAAATTTGATTAAAAAAGATGAGGACAAATTAAGGGTGGTAAAAGTATACCTAAACGAATGAAAAACAAACATCGTAAAAGTAGTCATGTGCCATCAATATAATAACAAATGAAAAAAATTCAATATTTATCGATATTTCTGATATTTTACTGTATTGATGTTTCTGGACAAAATACTTTTTTGGACAATGTTACTTCGGACAAAAGATTTTATGGGCCTTATGTCGTTGTGCCTGCTTTTATAGACAGTTCATTCTGTAATATTGCTGTTAAAAATAAGGAGTTATATTCGTTTCTATTATATTCTGATATTGTTGATAGCTCAGGATATAGTGCATACGTCTTGTCTATAATTAATGGTGAGCGTTCCTTTTATTATTCACAGAAAAAAAGAAAAAAAATCGAAAGGTTGGATTTTGAGGTAATCAATATACCCGATAGTGTCCGAAATATTGCAGAAAAAGGGAAAGATTTCTTTATAAACTATTATTTTTTCGACAAAAGTGGACTTAAAGAAGAATACATGCAATACAAAACAGCAATTATTTATTTTTTGTTTAAGTGGGAAATACCAGTTACAACTCCTTGTGAAACCGGCGGTCTACACATTTCTGATTTTGAGAAGCCTTAGTGCCTGCAAAGACTAACGGTAAGCATTCGGCAAACTGCATTATCATCACGTGATATTGCTCTCACAACACCCTATGCAAATATGGAAATACAGGTTATTAGAATTGAAAAAATATGAAAGAATAAATTAATAAAGCAGCAGCTATTAAGGGGAGGACAAAATATGAGAGAAAAAATATACCTAAACACATTAAAAACAAGCAGCCTAAAAACAAAAATTCCCCATTAAACGACACAACAATAGTCCCATAAACTTCAGGGCACAAATAATCTGAGGATCTTCGAGGACAACTCCCCATTGGTTTCGGCTAGATTCCTCATTTAAAAATAATCCTATTTACCTAACTCATTTGCGATAGACAATAGACTGTAATAAATGTCTTCATACTTCAACCTTGCATGAGTTTCCATAATTTGATTTATCAAAACGCTATCATCCTTTTTATCCACTTCTGAAAGAATAATTCCTAAAAATTCATTCAAAATCTCAGGTTTTGTTTTGAGAATAGCATTCATATCCCTTCCGAGTAAAGAAGCTCCGGCAATAAAGGTTGAAAAATCGTCCATTTCATAAAGATCATAATTCGATCTTGCTGCTCTTTCTGCATTAATATCGAGATAATTAGCTATAATAAATGCCATATCATCAGCATCCCTATTGGCTTCAAAATGCCTGTCGCGCCATGCTGCCAGTTTTAGAAGGAAAATCCCTGGTAAAGAAGCCACATTGATTGCGAAACTGTTATCCACTATGATTTCGAGCGTGTGTTTAGCAACGACAGTAAATCCGGCAACTGACATGGCATGTGTTTCTTCCGGTGGCCAGTATATATTATTATCCGCTCTTGCAATTTCACCGAAGGGGACAATATCTAACATAAATACTTTTTTGAACCAAAACCGCTGCTTTTGTGTTTTTGATTTAGAAAATCCTTCAATATTTTCTAAATCATTTGCAATCGCAGCAAACTTATCCCAGTTGGGAATAGCAATGGCAATATCAAGATCATCAGTTTTTCTGCCTGGTTGCTGGCTGTAAATGCCGGAAATAATTATGTCGCGGGCAGTGGCCCCAATGATATAAAACTCAGAACCTATAGAGGTAAAATAGGTGGTAAGCTTTTCCAGAAGTTCTTTCAGTAACGGGTTATCGAAACCTTTACTTGATATATTGTAACTCATTATTTAAAATCATATTTGCAGTTTCTGTATTACGGTCACTTCCGCTACTCATCAGGTCGGCATAAATCAAAACAGGAGGAACACCCTTATAGGTTAGTTGGCTCCAAAACATTTCCAATACTTCAACTTTGCCGTTTTCATCAGGCACGAGTTCAATATCTTTGAAACTTTGCCAATTACGTTCGGTGTAAATGGTAAAAATGCCCGGGTGCAGGTAGCCAGTAAGCAGATTGGCCGCTGGTTCTCCACCCCAAAACGCAAGACCGTTTGTTTGATCAAAATCAATTTCCTTCCAGCTGCTATAGGCATCCTGCTTAACAAAGCGCATTTTTTTCTTTACTAAACGTGGCCTTAAAACATCGTGGTAAGAAGTAATCCAGCGATTGAGAAGCTCTTTTGTGTTTTTGAGTTTCTTTGTTTGATTTGTTTTAAGAATAAAATTAAGGTCAATGAGTTCTTGCATGACTATGGAAACAGAACCTAAGGAGATGTTTGTAAGTTGGGCAAGCTCACGGTATGGGAGATCGGTTTTTTCGGGATGGACGAGAAACTGAAAAATCAATTTAAGACCAGCTTCCTGAAAAGCGCGGGGCTGATTAATCCTTGCCGACCGCTCCAACTTTTTTCCTTCAATCAGGAGTACCAGGTCATGCTGGCGTATGTTGCAGTTACCGGCAATATCCAGATAGTTTATTCCTTCTTCCAGGTACTCTTTTGCAATCTCACTCGGGATATATTTTGTTATTAATACTATAGGAAGGCCGCTCTCGCGGGAAATCACTTTGAGTTGTGCCAGAACGATGCCTTTATTGCCTCTCGTGATTTCGGGCTTTATTTCAATTACAAAGGTTTCTTTGGCAATCTCCATTAGCGCATCATTTCTAAACCTGCCGTTTTTAATGACAACCTGTATTTTAGAATGCCTGAATAGACTGTTAATAGCCTCATTCAGAATGTCATTTTTCTTTTTCATGTTTATCGTTCATTGAAAGCTCATGTTCATTTTCAATGAACAAACAAAAATAATGAACAATTTTGAAATAAACAAGGTTTTTTCAAAAAAATTGCGTTTATTAAATCCGGTAAATAAAACAAATATGTTTGATTTGTTCATCGCAACAACCAGTTCATTGATAATGAAAGGCGCACAAAACTGAACACTGTCAAGAACTTTACTGCCTGAAGAGTAGTTATTATCCCCGTTTTTCTTTAAAAATTGTGACTTACTGTTATAGCCCAATCCCTAAAAAGAAATATACTGTTCTGTGCACCCATAAGCTTAGCAGCTTTTTGGGTGCTCACATGGGTACCCTAAAAAAGAAAAGCCCCGCTAAACGGAGCTTTCAGAGCCTTAACAGTACCCGAGGCCGGAATCGAACCGGCACGAGTGTAACCTCATCGGTTTTTGAGACCGACGCGTCTACCAATTCCGCCACTCGGGCCAAAACATGCAGGAACTTTCGAACCGCAAAGATAGCATTTTTCCGTACACAAAAAGATTTTCGTTTTTTCCCCTATAACTCCCCGATTTTTTATAAGTTTGGCACCTGTTAAAAATGTACGTATAATAAGCATAACATAATGGAAAACAGCTTTAACCCTCAGGTTAATTTCGAAGAAAGCAGAAAAAAGGTGGGGTATGTCCCCCTGAACCAGGCAAGCAAAAAGGATTGGGAACGCATCGGATTTATGTCGGGATTGGAAGTTCACCAGCAATTACTCACTGATAAAAAACTCTTTTGCCGCTGTCCGGCAGGCGTTTTTCAGAAAAAAGACCAGTTCGACGCAGAAGTCGTGCGCCATATGCGCCCCACCCTCTCCGAACTGGGCGAATATGATGGTACCGCCCTCATGGAGTTCAGAACACGTAAGGAAATTGTCTATCGTATTGCCAATCCTACCACCTGCACCTATGACGTGGATGATACCCCCCCGTTTAAACTGAATCAACAAGCCCTTGAAAGAGCACTGGTGATTGCCCTGCTCTGCAAATTAAACATTGTGGGCGAAGTTCATATCACACGTAAACAATATCTCGACGGCTCAATCCCTACGGGGTTCCAAAGAACCGCGATCCTGGGCGTGGAAGGCGAAATTCCGCTGAAAAATAAAAAAATCCGCGTAATCCAACTGAGTATCGAGGAAGATTCCTGCCGCGAAATTTCCGATATCGGCCACCGTCGCATATACAGCACCGACCGTTTGGGAATGCCCCTGATCGAAACAGTGACTTACCCCGACATGACGACCCCCTTTGAAGTTCAGGAATGTGGCGAATATATCCGCTTCATGAACCGCAGCACCGGCCTCGTAAGAACAGGTATCGGTGCCGGCCGCGAAGACGTTAATGTTAGCTGCACCGGTGGTACCCGTATCGAAATTAAAGGTGTGGCCCATACACGCTGGATTCCGCAACTCACCCACAACGAAGCGTTCCGCCAATGGGCGCTGCTACAAATTAAAGATGAATTGCTGTTGCGCGTTAAAGAGCCCAAAAAATGGAGCCTTAACTCCCTCCGCATGAAGGCCGCAGATTTTAAATTCTCCAACCTTCCCGTAAACGGAAATAACTTCTCCATCCTGGCAATTAACCTTCCTCAGTTTAAAGGCATCTTATCCTACTTTACCCAGCCCGGCAGATTGTTCGCCGATGAATTCAGCGACCGCCTGAAGGTCATTGCCTGTATCGAAAAACCCAATATGGCACACTCTGAAGAGATTGAGCCAATTATCAGCAGGGATGATTATTCAAATATCCGTAAGATATTAAAGGCCGGCGAAAATGATGCACAGATTATTCTCTGGGGCCCCGAAGACGATATGAAAACCGCCCTCGAAACCATCGAAGAACGTTGCCGCATGGCTTTTGAAGGTGTTCCTAACGAAACCCGCAAGGCCCTCGAAAACGGTACCACCATATTCGAACGCGTACTCCCGGGTGCCGACCGTATGTATCCCGATACCGATTCCGCGCCCATTCCTTTACAGAACGACCTGATTGAATCACTGCGCCTCCAGCTTCCCACGGAAGTGGTGGACCGCTTCGACAAAATCATTAAATGGAATGTTCCTAAAGATTGTGTTAACTACATCCTTAAGAAGAACCTCTTTCCGGTGATCGAACAAATCATTACCGAACTGAAATACGATTCCAAATTTACCGGGGCGTTCTTCGGCCATGAATTCAAATTCGTTGAGGGACATTACAAACATTCAAAAGATTTCCATATCAGTAAAATAGTGGAGATGTTCCGCTTTGTGCGCGATCAGAAACTCGACAAGGAAATCCTTCGTTACATGCTGCCCGTGATCTTCGAAAATTCTAAAATGGATTTCCAATCCGTGCTCGATACCATTAAATTTAAAAAGGTCAGTCCGGAAGAAATCATTAAAGATATCCCCTTCCTGAAAAAGCAATTCGATTCGATCCGTTTCTCCGAAAAAGACAACGTTGATACCAAATGGATCATGGGCGAACTGCATAATCGCGCGGTAGGAAATATTGCCTTGTCGGAATTACGCAAGGCCGTTGAAAACGCAAAAGCATAATTATTATCATATTCAAAATATAGCTATTAAAAAACTCCGAAAATGAGCGAAGATTTTTTTCAGGGATATAAAGGCCAGTCGTTAGAAATGTTGAAGAAATTCAACGTCAGGGTATGGGGACAAGCCACCATAGAAACCAGCAGGGGAAATTTTCAGGGAACGGTCCTGCCCCGTTCCGAAAACGACGACGACCAGCACATCGTTATTAAAGTTATTACAGGTTACAACATCGGTATCGATATCACGACAGTGACAAGTATGGTGGAAACCGGCTATAAAAAAGCCGTCTATAAAATTCCCGAAAAACAATTTCCTGTCACGCCCGGACTGCCCCACGTTAAATTGTTAGGAACCGGCGGCACGATTGCATCACGTCTCGATTACCGCACCGGTGCAGTAATTCCGGCCTTCAGTCCCGGCGAGTTATACGGCGCTGTTCCCGAACTTGCCGATATCTGCAACCTGGATACTGAAAAACTGTTCGCTGTGTTCAGCGAAAACATGGGTCCGGAACAATATAAAACCCTGGCCATTGCCATCGGTAAAGAAATTGAAAAAGGAATCGACGGCATCGTGATCGGTCATGGTACCGATACCCTGCACTACACTTCTGCAGCGCTTTCCTTTATGGTGCAAAACTCTCCGGTTCCTATTGTGCTGGTGGGTTCACAGCGTTCTTCCGACCGTCCCAGCTCCGATGCGGCATTGAACCTGATGCATGCCATGACAGCAGCCGGTCACGGTGACATCGCCGAAACGATGGTATGTATGTTCGGCCCCACTTCCGATGATTATGGTTTTCTGCATCGCGGTACCCGCGTGAGGAAGATGCACTCATCGTATCGTTCCACCTTCCGCACCATTGGCGACACCCCGCTGGCAACCGTAACACGCAACGGTGTTGTGCCCATTAAACCGATCTATAACCACCGCCGTAAAGACCGCGAAGTTAAGATCATGCCCTATTTCGAAGAAAAAGTAGGGATGCTTTATTACTACACCAACATGGGTCCTGATATGATCGACTCCATGGTAGATAACGGTTACAAAGGCATTGTCATGATAGGAACCGGCCTGGGCCACGTGAACAAGCCCATCTATCCGGCCATCGAACGCGCTGCAAAAAAAGGCGTTTCCATATACATGACGGTACAGACCATCTGGGGATATGTTGACATGTTTGTTTACGACACCGGTCGCGACCTGATGGCCAAAGGCATCATTCCCTGCGAAAATATGCTGCCCGAAGTTGCTTACATTAAATTAGGCTGGGCCCTCGGACAAACCGATGATCCCGCGAAAGTAAGAGACATTATGCTTTCGCCGATCAACGACGAAATCACCGAAAGGGAGCCCTATAACGGGTATCTGGTTTACCAGGGCGGCGTGAAAGAGATTGAGGACTTTATTAAGAAAGTGCACAAGTAAGAGCAAAAGACAAAAGACAAAAGAAAAAAGACAAAAGGAAGTAAAAAGAAGTAAAGGAAAAAGTAAAAAATTGGCTGGACCCCGGACAGTTATTATAACGAAGTAATAAAAAAACCTCTAAAATATTGAGAGACCTTTCATTCAGCCCCACCGCCCCAATCTTTTTACTTTTTACTTTTTACCTGGTTCTTCCTTTTGTCTTTTGTCTTTTGTCTTTTTACTTGCCTTATACGAAGTGCTCCCCCTTATTCACCATCACATCGTTCACAAACTGGCGGATTTCCTGCTCGTCCGATTTGCGGCACACCATCAGGATTTTGTCGGCATCGACGACAATATAGTCTTCCAGTCCCTGTAAAACGGCCAGTTTATCTTTCGGCAGGGTGACAATACAATTTTTGCAATCGTAAAGCATGGCATTTTTTCCCACCACGGCATTTCCTTCGGCATTTTTTTCGCGGTGTTCATAGAGTGAGCCCCAGGTGCCAAGATCAGACCAGCCAAAATCGCTTTTCATCACAAAAACATTTTCGGCTTTCTCCATCACAGCATAATCAATGGAAACACTCCGGCATGTTGTATATGTTGATTGAATGAACTCTTTTTCTTTAGGTGTATTATAAAGCCCCACACCCTTTTCAAATGCCTGCGACATATCCGGCACATGACGGCCCAGTGCATCAAGGAAGCTTTTCAGCGACCACACAAAGATTCCGGAATTCCAGAGGAAGTCGCCGCTTTCCAAAAAGGAAACCGCCATTTCCAGTACCGGTTTTTCGGTAAAGGTTTTAACTTTATTCAATCGAAGATCTTCCGGGTAAGCGTCGGTTTCCTTAAACTGGATATACCCATAGCCCGTATTCGGGAAACTGGGCGTAATTCCCAGGGTTATGAGCCAGGGGTTGGTGGAGCTTGCTTTTAATCCGGACTTAATGATATCTGCAAAAACATCTTCTTTAATAATGACATGATCGGAAGGGGCCACCACCACGTTGGCTTTGGGATTGATCGCGTTGATCTTATAGGCCGCATAAGCCAGGCAGGGCGCGGTATTCCGTCGTGCAGGCTCGAGGACAATCTGCTGATCGGTAATACCCGGAATTTGCTCCTTTACCAGGGAAAAGTAACTTTCGTTGGTAACAATATAAATGTTTTTCTCAGGAACGATGCCCGAAAATCGCCGGAATGTTTGCTGTAACAACGTTTCTCCTGTGCCCAGGATGTCAAGAAACTGCTTCGGATGTGCCGTACGGCTTAATGGCCAGAAGCGCGATCCGATTCCCCCGGCCATGATGATGCAATAATCGTTTTTATTCATGAAAAACCTTTTTATGTTTTATCCCGGACCGGCTCATAATATGTTGCTAAATCAATGGTCCTGATAAGATTATTAATACCTGTTGATGTCCCGGTTTGCTGAATTCTGCCGGTACAATCATACATTCAAAGATACATTTTTATTTATTCTTCCACAGGAAAAACCTGTGCAATGGCGTGAACAAGATAACTCTTTTTATTGGAAATGCATTTGCATAAAAACCGCTTCCGCTGAAGTTCTCCTTTGCGGAATACCCGCACATCGCCCAGGTTAAACAACGCCCCTTCGGGCAATTCTTCCAGAAACAATCCTTCCTGCAAATCAGTGTCGTATAAACGCAATGCTTTTACCAGCGCCATATCCCCGCCACTGGACGCCTTCGGATTCCGCATATAGCCGTTCACTGCGGCATGCAATCCCTCAGGAAAGGTATCATCCGCTAAAAAAGGGACCATTAAACGCTGAAACTCCGATTTCCATTCCTTTCCGTGCGGACTCGCTTTCCGTCCGTATTTCTCGAATGCGGTGCGGTGGGCAAATTCGTGCACAAGCGTAATCAGAAACGCGTAAGGATTAAGATTGTAATTAATAGAAATCCGGTGCGTGGGATCATCGGGGGTAGGCGCACGATAATCGCCGGCTTTGCTGCGCCGGTCACGTTTTATGTGCAGATGAATGCGATAGGTAACAATCCAGTCAATGAGGAGCTCCGACTTTCCCGGTGGCAGATAACGATCGAGAATGGTGCGGATTTTATCCATTTTTCTGCATTACCTGACTTGGAGCCGGATGGCTGTGAGAAAACGCGGGGCAAACATTATAACGGCCTTTTTTGGGGCCACTGCACGAGCTTAAACAAAGTATAGCGAGGGTGAATGCCACCATTACAGATACAGATAATGTGCGTTTTTTCATGGTTAAACCGGTTAATTTATGATTGACGAAGGTTTTTCTCTGTTTGATTATGCTGGCTAAAGGTCGGACATTCTTTGCACTTATGCTTTATGGTGCGACATCCCGGAATACAACAAAGTAACAGGATAATCACCATAAGTCCGCAGGCCACGTATTTAAATGCTTTTAACATCATAATTATAATAACACAAAATTACGATTTTTCATTACAACCGGGGCATAATTTTTTAGCTGGAATCGCTGCATGACCGCAAAAAAAATTAACTTCGCACTGAAAAAGTGCACTTATGGGGATTTTGTCCAATATACTGAGCCCTATCGGGAAATATTTAGTCCTGATGTCGCGGGTATTTACCAGGCCGCAGAAAGGGAAGGTATTCCGGAAACAGTTAATGATTGAAATCGATGGTCTCGGTGTGGATTCGCTGGGCATCGTTGCAATCATTTCCGTGTTTATGGGCGCCGTTGTAGCGATACAAACGGCCTATAATATTGATAGTCCCTGGGTTCCGACGTATACCGTTGGCTTTACCACGCGCCAGTCGATCATTCTTGAGTTTTCCCCTACGATTGTATCGTTGATCCTTGCCGGAAAAGTAGGTTCCCGCATTGCCGGTGAGATCGGCACCATGCGGGTTACCGAACAAATAGATGCCCTGGATATCATGGGCATCAACTCTGCAAATTATCTTATACTGCCTAAAGTAGTGGCAGCCATGATTATTTTCCCCGTTCTGGTTTCGCTCAGTATGTTTCTGGGTGTTTTTGGCGGGTATCTGGCGGCAGTACTGAAGGAGGTTGTTACATCCCCTGTTTACATATATGGGATTCAATCGTGGTTTGTTCCTTACGAGATATTTTACTCCCTGACCAAGACCGTGGTTTTTGCATTTATCATAGCCTCTGTCTCGGGTTTTTATGGGTATTACGCCCATGGCGGTGCCCGCGAAGTTGGCAGTGCCTCCACCAAAGCGGTGGTGCAGAGCTCCATCCTGATCATCCTTTTTAATTTGATTCTTACCCAATTGATGCTTCAATGATTGAAACAAAGCACATATTTAAGAATTTTGGGGAGAAAGTTGTCCTGGATGATATCAGCGTCAGTTTTGAGCGTGGAAAGACCAACCTTATCATCGGACAAAGCGGATCGGGCAAAACAGTTTTAATGAAATGCCTGGTCGGGCTGCTCGAAGTTGATCGTGGCGATATTTTTTTTGATGGCAGAAGTATTTCCGCCATGCAGTTCATCGAAAAGAAAAACCTGCGTCAGGAAATTGGAATGTTATTTCAGGGTGCTGCGTTGTTTGATTCCATGACCGTTGAGGAAAACGTTATGTTTCCCTTAACGATGTTCACCAATCAGAGTCTGGAAGAAAAACTGGAGCGCGTGAACTTTTGCCTTCAAAGGGTTAACCTGACCAATGTAAACCGTCTGTATCCTGCAGAAATCAGCGGTGGGATGAAGAAACGGGTAGCCATTGCCCGCGCCATTTCCATGAAACCGAAATACTTGTTTTGCGATGAACCCAATAGCGGACTTGATCCCCTTACCTCTATTGTGATTGACAACCTGATCAGGGAAATCACCAAAGAGTTTCAGATTACCACGGTAATCAACACCCACGACATGAATTCAGTGATCGAAATCGGGGATAAAATCGCCTTCCTGTATCATGGAAAACTATGGTGGGAAGGCAACAATAATGAGATCCTGACTACAGACAATAAAGAGATTAACGATTTTGTTTATGCCACGGAGCTTACCAGACGGCTTAAACAATAATATGTAATCTCTATGAATTTTCTTGATATTATTCTGATTATAATCTTAGGCCTTTCATTCATACATGGGTTCCGCAAGGGCTTTGTGCTGGAACTGGCCACGCTGGTTGCCCTTATTCTCGGAGTTTGGGCCGGGTTTTATTTTGCCGATTTTATGGCGCGATGGCTTGAGGGAATCTTTAATTATCATGGAAAATACATCAATATAATCAGCTTCATTGTTATCTTCGTTGGCGTCATTATTTTAGTACAACTCCTCGCACGCATCATCGAAAGAGCCCTTAAACTTATTGCGCTGGGATTTCTGAACAAACTAGCAGGCGCCGTGTTCTCGGTAGCAAAAACCCTTTTCATCCTCAGTATCCTGATTTATTTTCTGAACCGTATCGACGATCAACACCGGATTATAAAAGATGAATCGCGGAAGCAATCAACCCTCTTTGCTTTTACCGAAAGTATTGCGCCCGCGCTGATTCCGAAAATGAAACAGTACACCGATCTCATACCATCACTTCCTCAGGCTGAGCCTTCGCCATCCGACGAACCCGAAGAGTAAAAAAAAAAAGCAGCCAGGGCTGCTTTTTTTGATTTCGTCTGCCGGATTAAACCTCCAGCATGTCCAATAGCTTAAAAGTTTTTTCTAAAATGCCGGGGACAAGAGAATAAAATGTGTTCTTGCCAGCTCTTCTGTAATCAAGTACCCCAACCTTAACAAGGAGTTTAAGGTGATGAGATGTGGGGGGCTGAGCGATTTTCAACACTTTCTGGATATCACCAACACACTTCGGGCCCTTGGCCAACATTTCCACAACTTTTATGCGCATCGGATGCGACAGGGTGCGGAAAAAATCTGCACATTTTTCGATCTGTACAGGATCAAGTTCTGTTTTACGTTTCATGGTTCATTTTTTTACAAAATTATACCGGATACGCCAAATAACCAACTAATTATTATAAAATAAACCATCATATAGTCAACATTTAAAGCCTTTTCATATGTGTTGCCCAGAATAATATATTTATATTATTTATATATCATAATATTTATTTGCCTGTTATTCTGATTTTTACACAATTTAAAATATTTGTTATGTATGTTTATTGTATACATTGTTTTATGAATCAAAGTCGTTCAATATTATCATATAACATTGTTATATAATGAATTACAATGACACGAACAGGCGTACGGACAATTGGTGGACAAAAGCCCCAAACACTCGTTTTAGTTATATGATATAAATCAATCTTATGAAAAATCACGGGTTTCGCTCATTAAAATCAAAAAAAAGGGGGTGGAACTTACTGGTTCCACCCCCTGCAGTTGTACTTAAAAAGCTGCCAGATGATCAATCACTCTTTGTAACTTTAAACTCCGTTCTGCGGTTCATCTGGTGTTGCTCTTCGGTACATTCTGCGTCATCCACACATCCATTCACCGGAACACTCTCTCCATACCCTTTCGCGGTGATCCTTTTTGCATCTATCCCTCTTGAAATAATATACGCCACCGCCGATTCGGCCCGCTTTTGCGAGAGGGTGGCGTTATAAGGTGTGGTTCCCCGGCAGTCGGTATGCGAACCCAGCTCAATGCTGATACCGGGATTATTCACCAATATCGTCACCAGCTTGTTCAGTTCGATTGCCGCATCCGGCCGGATATTCCACTTGTCAAAATCATAATAAATATTTTCCAGCACGATGGGTTTTGCAATGACAATTTTATCCAATACCATTTCTGCAAATACCGTATCGCTGCGGGTTTTACATTTGGAGGTTTCCACATAGGCCGTACCGGTGAAATACCCCGGCTTGGTGCCCTTTAATGCATAGCGGCTCTCACAATCGATCACGCGGCTGTAGCCGCCAGTTTCATTGGTGAGGGCCTCAAAATAAGTTGCCTCTTCATCCCCCTTTTTTGCGGTCACCAGCACACGGTCCAGTGGATCAATACTACCATCCTCCATGCGCTCAAGCGTGGTGACTACGATAATCATCTCGGTGGGCGGCACAAAGTTGAACGTATAGATATCATCGCTCCCCCGGCCTCCATTACGGTTGGAGGAAAAAGTCCCGGAAGTGGTATCAGAGGGAAGGTTGATGGAAAAATCATCCCGCGGGGAATTGATCGGGTATTTAAGGTTTTCCGGATCGCTCCAGGCGTTTCTTGACCCGAAACTGCGGAACAGGTCCAGCCCTCCCATGCCCGGGTGGCCATCACTCGAGAAATAAAGGATCCCTTCAGGGGAAACATACGGGAAGACTTCCTTGCCGGGGGTATTGATCAGGTAGCCTGCATTCACAGGCGAGCCCCAGCTTTTATCCTCCTGCCGGACGCAATAGTAAAGGTCTGCATCCCCGTAGCCGCCCGGTTTGTCCGAAACAAAATACAGGGTCTGACCATCGGGAGAAAGTGCCGCATGGCCCACAGAATAGTTCTCGGCGTTGTTATAAACAAAGGGGACCACCCCGCTCCACTGCCCGTTTTCATAGGTTGAACTATAGAGTTCCAGCCGGTTGACGTATTCCACCTGGTTATACCGGTTATACCAACTTGTAGGATCACTGTTGACCGGTTCTTTTTTAACCTTCACCATTTTGGTGCGGGTAAAATAAAGTACCTGGTCTTTCTTATCATAAACTGCCGGTCCGTTATGATATTCGTTGTTAATGCCCAGGGCCTCGTTCAAGGCTGCGGCCTGAGAGGCGGTGGTAAAGAGTTTAAGATAGGGGTCACCAGTCCACCCATACACATCTCCCTTCAAATAGGTGACCCCACTTAGCCTGCGGTCTGATGCCAGCATATATCCATCGCCAAAGGGCATCATCCCGAAATCGGAATTTTCTGAATTGAATTGCTCCAGGTTGGCAACCTCGTAAAACGTGGGGTTGGCCATCCATTCCATGGCACACACGCATTCCTGTGTTTCCTGCCGGGCCAGTTCAGCGAAGAAAGGGCTGAGCAGGCCAAACTGGTTGTATTGCAACATAGCCTCTTCGTAACGGCCATTGGTTTTAAGGCTGTTGGCGAAGTTGTAAATGTCCATGGGGGTTCTTTCCTCAAAGGCGGCCACACGCGCATACCATTCTTCGGCCGAGCGCGCATCGCTCATCTGGGCATAGCATTCGGCCACCTCACGGGCATCCTGTATGCCCGGAGGGGTGTTCTGAAAATGCTTCTGATATAAGTCCACCGCCTGTGAATAATCATAGTTGGCCTTAAGCTCCTGGGCTTTCTTGAGCAGCTCCTGCGAAGAGGCTCCCAGCGCTATAAATACAAGTAGCGTCGCTGCCAGGATCCTGATCTTATTGATATGTGCTTTCATCTTTTTAAGATTTTTTATTTATGAGTCCTGCTGTATCAGAAATACCTCGGAGTCTTCATTTTTGGCGTATCCTTACGGGGAAAATAATACGCAATATGGATCTCATGCCCGCTGTAATCCCTGAGTTCCGTGAGGGTCATCGTATAGGCGTACCCCAGGCGGAATTTATCGGTAATGTTCCAGTCGGTCATAAAGACCATCGCGTTGCGGTTGCGCAGGGAATTATCCAGCGCCTGGGTGTTCCAGAGTTTAACATTGGTCCTCACGCTGGCTCCCAGCCAGAAGCGTTCCCAGAATAAAAACATGGCGTTGATGTCCAGGGTTGTAGGCGAGCGGAAATCTTCCTTCACCAGGAAACTGGGTTTGGCCTTCACCTTTTTTCCAAGGTCAAACACATATCCGGCCGTGAGGTAGTAGTGCTGCACCTGGTTGGCCACCAGGTCGTTGTATTTAATGGCATCACCCAGCAGGTCCGAGATGGAGAACCCAGCATAGAACCTGTCGGTGTAAAGGAACATGCCCGCCTTGGAATCAAACTTAAGGGTGCTTTCCTTGGTAAGCGGAATGGCGGGGTCATCAGCGTCCCCCGGCGTGAGCCTGGAGCCGTCCAGCGTGAAATAAGAGGCCCCGATGGCCAGCCCCAGCGATAAGCGGAGTTTTTCTGTCAGGTTCACTCGGTAGGCATAACTCCCAAAGAGACTCTGGTTGCTTTGTGCCCCGATGGCATCATTCACAAAATGAAACCCCAGCCCGATGTGCGGTGTAACGGAACCCTCGGCACTCAGGCTCGCCGTTGTCGGTGCCCCGGGCATGCCGGTCCATTGCGAGGAAAAGACCCCGTTGATGTTCCATACTTCCTTGGTTCCCGCGTAGGCAGGGTTGATCAACAGTTCATTAAAAATGTACTGGTTGAATTGGGCGTTCTGCTGCGCCAGTGAAGTAAATACCGGCAGCATCAGGGTGATGAGAAATATTATTATGCGCGTTTTCATATGCGTGGTGTTTTTGAGGGTTAGTGTACGATGGTGATGTATCCTTTATAGACTTTCTGTTCGCCACAAATATTGATGTCCAAAAGGTAGAAGTAAGTGCCTTCGGTCAGACGGCTGCCATCCCAGTCATTCTGGTAGTTCTTCTGGGTATACACCTCGTTGCCCCAGCGGTTCAGAATCACCAGCTCATTGTCGGGATAGAACCCGATGTTATCGACCACCCAGGTGTCGTTAATCCCGTCATTATTGGGCGAGAACACATTGTGAAGTTCGATGTCTTCGTGAGCCGTTCCCGGTACAATCTGGATGGGGAAGCGTAATTTACAGCCATTGATATCGAAAATATCGACCGTGTAAATCCCCGCACCCACATTCTCCAGGTAGGCGGTGGTTGCCCCGGTATTCCAGCTATAGGAATACGGACCATCTCCTCCGATTACCGCTACTTCTGCAGCCCCATCCTTCGTTCCGGAACAGTCCGCATTCTCGAGCTTAACAATTTCGGCCTTCAACGCCTGCTTACCCTGGATTTCGAACACGGTTTCCGATTTACATCCTGAATTATCAAACACCTCTATGGTATGTGTGCCTGCGGCCAGATGATCGAAGTAGGAGGATAAGGTCGGCGGCTTGTTATCCAGCGAATAATTATACGGGGGAGCGCCACCCTCTGCCACGATAGAAACTGCACCATCAGCCACGCCACCGCAGACATTCTGGGATTCAATATTCACCTCCAGGTTCATCACTTGCAGCGGCACCACCTCAAAGGGTAACAGTCCACTATAACAGCCATGGGTATCCCTGGCTATGATCAGAAATGGCCCGGGCTTCAATGAATCAAAGATCCCGACATTGCTCCAGGTTAATCCCCCGTCGATCGAGTACTGGTAATGCGATACGCCCCCCTGGGCGGTTACCGTGATTTCGTTATACACTTCTCCAAGGCAACTGATATGGCTTTGTTCAGCCGTCACAGTAACCAATGCAGGGCTGTCAATAAAGATATCCTCTAACACCCCCTGGCAGCCATTGCCATCAACCACAACCACATAATAAGTACCGGAATATAACCCCGTAAATTCGTTTGAAACCTGTGGGTTCATCCCGTTTAAGGCATACAGATAGTCACCCGTACCGCCGCTGACGGCTACAGAGAAAGATCCGTCCTGAGCCCCATAACAACTTACAGGAAAAATGTTTTCAGGAACGATTGTAAGCGCATCCGGATTATAGATTGTCAGCGCCGCCGTTGTGACCGAGCAGTTGTTGCCATCCGTTACCAGAACGGTATAGGTGTCAGCCCCAAGGTTTGAGAAGCTGTTTGAACTTTGCGGTGTACCGCCGTTCAATGAATAAGTATAGGCGCCGGTACCCCCGGAGGCATATACGATAATCAACCCGTCCATGGCGTCATGGCAGCCCACCTGGTAAGATCCGCCGGCCGAAGCCTGCAGAGAATCAGCATTAACTATTACCACCGCGTTGGTCAGGGCAGAGCAGTTGTTCACATCATAAACCGCAACCGTATAGGTGCCTGCTGCGAGTCCGGTAAATACATTGGAACTCTGCGGTACCCCGGCATTCAGTGAATAGCTGTAAACTCCCGTGCCGCCGCTGGCAAAAACGGTAACTTGTCCGTCCTGCGCGTTAAAGCAACTCACCTGTGAGGAACCCTCGGCATAGGCCGTAATCTGTTCAGGGTTAATGATTGTGACTGCATTGGTGGTGGCGGAGCATTGATTGGCATCATAAACAGTAATGAAATAGGTGCCTGCAGCAAGTCCGTTAAATACATTGGACCCCTGCGCGCTGGCGCCTGTAATAGCATAAGCATATGCTCCGGTGCCACCACTTGCAGTAACAGTAATGCTTCCATCGGTTGCATTATGGCAACTTACCTGGAAAGAACCAACGGCAGAAGCCAGCAACTGTGGCGGATTAATAATAATTACTTCATTGGTATAGGCAGAACAATTATTTGCATCGTACACGGTAATAATATAACCTCCCGATGGCAACCCGCTAAAAACGTTTGAGCTTTGTACCGGGGCGCCATTCAGTGAATAGGTATAGGCTCCCGTGCCGCCAATTGCGGTTACGGTAATCTGTCCATCCTGCGCGTTAAAACAACTCACCTGGTACGATCCGACGGCCGTAGCAGTCAGTAGCGCCGGGTTGAGTATGGTTACCGCATTGGTGGTGGCAGAACAGCCATTCATATCAGAAACGATAACCGTATAGGTGCCGGCGGAGAGTCCGCTGAAAACATTAGACCCCTGAGCGGGTGCGCCATTCAATGAATAGCTGTAAATGCCGGTGCCACCGCTGGCAAAGACCGTTACTACCCCATCGGCAGCATTAAAGCAGCTTACCTGCACTGAACCTTCTGCGGATGCAGCCAGAGATGCGGGGTTAATGATCACAACTGCATTGGTTATGGCTGAACAGTTGTTCGCATCGTGTACCACCACAGTATAAATTCCGGCTGCAAGTCCGCTGAAGATATTAGAACTTTGAACTGGCCCACCATTCAGTGAATAGGTATAGGCTCCCGTGCCGCCCTGTGCGGTAACAGTGACCTGACCATCCATTGCATTAAAGCAACTCACCTGATACGATCCAACGGCCGAAGCACTCAGCAACGGCGGGTTGATGATAATGACCGCATTGGTGATGGCCGGACAGGCATTGTCATCAGTTACTGCAGCGGTATAGGTACCGGCTGCAAGTCCGCTGAAAACATTAGAACTCTGTACCGGGCCTCCATTTAAGGAATAGGAATAGACTCCTGTGCCCCCCAATGCCGTAACAGTGATCACACCATCGGTCGCATTATGGCAACTTACCTGGTAGGATCCTTCTGCGTATGCACTCAGACCTGCGGGATTTATGATCACCACCGCGTTTGCGGTAGCTGAACAGTTATTTATATCGTACACCACCGCAATATAACTTCCTGCGGGTAGTCCGTTGAAAATATTAGAGCTTTGTATGGGACCGCCATTCAGTGAATAGGTATAGGCCCCGGTGCCGCCCTGTGCAGTAACTGTCACCTGTCCGTCTGCCGCGCCAAAGCAACTCACCTGGTACGATCCAACCGCTGATGCAGTCAGCAACGGTGGGTTAAGTATGATGACCGCGTTGGTGGTGGCTGAGCAGTTATTAGCATCACGAACGGTGACAGAATATGAACCTGAGCCCAGTCCGCTGAAGACGTTAGACCCTTGAGCGGGCGCGCCATTCAGAGAATAGGTATAGGCCCCGGTGCCGCCCTGTGCGGTAACCGTAATCACACCATCGGTTGCATTAAAACAACTCACCTGATACGATCCGACGGCAGAAGCCGTCAGCAACGGTGGGTTAAGTATGATGACCGCGTTGGTCGTGGCTGTGCAGTTATTTACATCACGAACGGTGACAGAATATGAACCTGAGCCCAGTCCGCTGAAGACGTTAGCCCCTTGAGCGGGCGCGCCATTCAGTGAATAGGTATAGGCCCCGGTGCCGCCCTGTGCGCTCACGGTGATCACGCCATCGGTTGCATTAAAGCAACTCACCTGGTAGGATCCAACCGCTGATGCAGTCAGTAACGGCGGGTTGAGTATGATGACCGCGTTGGTCGTAGCTGAGCAGTTATTAGCATCATAAACGGTGACAGAATATGAACCTGAGCCCAGTCCGCTGAAGACGTTAGAACCCTGTGCCGGTGCGCCATTCAGTGAATAGGTATAGGCCCCGGTGCCGCCCTGTGCGGTGACCGTAATCACGCCATCGGTTGCATTAAAACAACTCACCTGGGAGGATCCAACAGCCGAAGCAGTCAGTAATGGTGGGTTAATAATGATGACCGCGTTGGTCGTGGCTGAGCAATTGTTGGCATCACGAACGGTGATGGTGTATGAACCCGAGCCCAGTCCGCTGAAGACGTTAGACCCTTGAGCGGGCGCGCCATTCAGTGAATAGGTATAGGCTCCCGTGCCGCCACCGGCTGTTACGGTGATCACACCATCGGTTGCATTAAAACAACTAACCTGGGATGAACCAACAGCAGAAGCCGTTAGTAACGGCGGGTTGATAATAATGACCACGTTGGTCGTGGCTGAGCAGTTATTAGCGTCATAAACGGTGACAGTATATGAACCTGAGCCCAGTCCGCTGAAGACGTTAGACCCTTGAGCGGGCGCGCCATTCAGTGAATAGGTATAGGTCCCGGTGCCGCCCTGTGCGGTAACCGTAATCACACCATCGGTTGCATTAAAGCAACTCACCTGGTAGGACCCGACGGCCGTGGCAGTCAGTAATGGTGGGTTGAGTATGATGACCGCGTTGGTGGTGGCTGAGCAGTTATTGGCATCACGAACGGTGACGGTGTATGAACCTGAGCCAAGTCCGCTGAAGATGTTTGAACCCTGTGCAGGCGCGCCATTCAGTGAATAGGTATAGGCTCCGGTGCCACCGGCAGCAATTACCGTAATCAATCCATCTGTTGCATTAAAGCAACTCACCTGGTAGGACCCGACGGCCGATGCAGTTAATAGTTTGGGATTAAAAATAAGCATCGTATTGGTGATAGCTGAACAATTGTTGGCGTCATAAACAGTGACGGTATATGAGCCTGAGCCCAGTCCGCTGAAGACATTAGAACTCTGCGCCGGGGCACCATTCAGTGAATAGGTATAGGCCCCGGTGCCGCCCTGTGCTGTAACAGTGACCACTCCATCAGTTGCATTATTACAACTCACCTGGTAAGATCCGACCGCTGAGGCAGTCAGTAACGGCGGGTTGAGTATGATGACCGCGTTGGTAGTGGCTGAGCAGTTATTTACATCACGAACGGTGACAGAATATAAACCTGAGCCCAGTCCGCTAAAGACGTTAGACCCTTGAGCGGGCGCGCCATTCAGTGAATAGGTATAGGCTCCGGTGCCACCCAGGGCGCTCACGGTGATCACGCCATCGGTTGCATTAAAGCAACTCACCTGTGGCGATCCGACGGCCGTGGCAGTCAGTAACGGCGGGTTAATGATGATGACCGCGTTGGTGGTGGCTGAGCAATTGTTGGCATCACGAACGGTGACGGTGTATGAACCTGAGCCCAGTCCGCTGAAGACGTTAGACCCTTGAGCGGGCGCGCCATTCAGAGAATAGGTATAGGCTCCGGTGCCGCCCTGTGCGGTGACGGTAATCACACCATCGGTTGCATTAAAGCAACTCACCTGGAAGGACCCGACGACCGAAGCCGTCAGCAACGGTGGGTTAATAATGATGACCGCGTTGGTGGTGGTTGAGCAGTTATTGGCGTCACGAACGGTGACGGTATATGAACCTGAGCTCAGTCCGCTGAAAACGTTAGAACCCTGAGCGGGCGCGCCATTCAGTGAATAGGTATAGGCCCCGGTGCCGCCCTGTGCGCTCACGGTGATCACACCATCCGTTGCATTGAAACAACTTACCTGGGAGGATCCAACAGCCGAAGCAGTCAGTAATGGCGGGTTAATAATGATTACAGTATTAGTATTGGCTGAGCAATTGTTGGCATCACGAACGGTGACGGTGTATGAACCTGAGCCCAGTCCGCTGAAGACGTTAGAGCCCTGTACGGGTGCGCCATTCAGAGAATAGGTATAGGCTCCGGTGCCACCGGCAGCAATGACTGTAATCTGACCATCCGTTGCATTAAAGCAACTCACCTGGTATGAACCAGCTGCCGAAGCAGTAAGTTTTCTGGGATTTATAATAAGTACACTGTTAGTGGTAGCTGAGCAATTATTGGCGTCAACAACGGTGACAATGTGTGAACCTGAGCCCAGTCCGCTGAAAACGTTAGAACCCTGTGCCGGTGCCCCATTCAGTGAATAGGTATAGGCCCCGGTACCACCCTGTGCAGTGACCGTAATCACGCCATCGGTTGCATTAAAGCAACTCACCTGATAGGACCCGACGGCCGAAGCAGTCAGTAACGGAGGGTTAATAATAATTACGGTGTTGGTGGTGGCTGAGCAGTTATTTACATCACGAACGGTGACAGAATATGAACCTGAGCCCAGTCCGCTGAAAACGTTAGAACCCTGTGCGGGCGCGCCATTCAGTGAATAGGTATAGGCCCCGGTGCCGCCCAGTGCAGTAACCGTAATCACGCCATCGGTGGCATTAAAGCAACTTACCTGGTAGGACCCGACAGCCGAAGCAGTCAGTAATGGCGGGTTGATTATTATGACCGTGTTGGTGGTGGCTGAGCAGTTATTAGCATCATAAACGGTGACAGTATATGAACCTGAGCCCAGTCCGCTGAAGACGTTAGACCCTTGAGCGGGTGCGCCATTCAGTGAATAGGTATAGGCCCCGGTGCCGCCCAGTGCAGTGACCGTAATCACTCCATCGGTGGCATTATAGCAACTTACCTGGTAGGATCCGACGGCCGAAGCAGTCAGTAACGGTGGGTTAATAATGATGACCGCGTTGGTGGTGGCTGAGCAGTTATTAACGTCATAAACGGTAACACTATATGAACCTGAACCCAGTCCGCTAAAGATATTAGAGTCCTGTACGGGTGCTCCATTCAGTGAATAGGTATAGGCTCCGGTGCCACCGGTTGCGGTTACAGTGATCACACCATCTGTTGCATTGAAGCAACTTACCTGGGCTGAACCCACAGCGGATGCTGTTACTGGGGGCGGGTTAACAATGTAAACCGCGTTGGTCGTGACTGAGCAATTGTTAGCGTCATATACGGTTACCTTGTACAAACCTGCCGCTACTCCGTTGAAAACATTTGAGCTTTGGGCAGGTCCTCCGAGTAAGCTATATGTATAGGCTCCGGTACCCCCGCTGGCAGAGACTGTTATCACTGCGTCGTTCATATTATAGCAACTCACCTGAAAAGAACTGAAAGCGGACGCTGTTAGTACGGTTGGCTGGCTAACTATAATGGTCTGGGTGGCAGAGCAACTAATATTATCTGTAACGGTTACTGTGTAGGTATTAGCTGTGACGTCGCTCAGCGAAGCGCTTGTGGCGCCCGTACTCCACAAATAAGAATAGGCGGGTGTGCCTCCGCTGACCGATAAGTTAATTGTTGTCTGCCCTCCGTAGCAAAGGATAGGGCTATAATTTGGGACGATCTGGATGGCCGGTGCAAAATGTAAAACCACCTGATCGGAGGTATTCTGACAAATTCCCACATTCTGAGAAGTCAGGGTTAATTGAACAGATCCGGAAGAAATTTCAGCCGGAGTTGGAAAATATATCGCATTAAGCGTAGTATTTGATGGTGAAAAAGATCCTGCACCACCTGACCAGATTCCCCCGGGAGCGTTCAAAACACTCCCATTCAACTGTACTGATGCCGTTTCGTGACATAAATACTGATCCGGTCCGGCATTCACAATGGGTAAAGGTTCGGTCATAACTTCCACCTGACCAATAGCCGGGGGGCAGTTAACTCCGGTTTGCCCATCGCTGAGGATAACCGTAAGCGTTTCCTCCGCGGTTGCGAAATAAGTTGGTCCTGTTGAAACGGTCACGTTTGCTTCATTCTTCCAGACATAAGAATAATGACCATCACCACCTGAGGGCGTTGCTGTAATCAGAACGCCGCTTCCGACTCCTATGCAATAAGTTGCAGGACTGGGGCTAATGTTCGCTTCAAGTCTGGGGAGTGTATGAACCCTTATGGTATCCACAAAGAACATTCCCACTCCGCAATCTGATGCAATAGGAGCCCCGCTTACAACATAATCAATGTATTCAGGAGAACCTACTACTGGTGAAAAAACCGGGTGGGTGCAATTGGTACAACTCAATAAGCTGTCGTACTGGCCAGGCGCCCCAGGATAGACCGAAATCCAGTTGGTTGAATACTCAGTCAGTCCATGTACTTCAAGGACTTTGCTACATTCTACTTCGACTGTATCCTCCCCTGGAAACATAGGCCGGGAAATGCTGGTTACAGCGTAAGTATTATCATTATTTCCGGGTTTGCAAAATGAAAGATAGTGTATCCCCGGAGTATAAATACAAATATGCTCACCAACCGGTGTTATTGGCCCGCAGTCGACCTGATAAAAAAGCGATCCCGGGGGAATAGCTCCATTGACAATGCTAAATATAACTGCAACAGCATTTACGTCAAGATTGACTTCAAAACTTGTGCATCGATCGGGGCTGCTTGTTCCACAGCAATTTCCCTGGCGGGAATGAGGAGGCGAATACCAGACACTATCCGCAGTGCCTGTAAGATCAACCTGGTAAAAGGGTACGTTACTGCCGCATGAAGGTTGCTGTGCAATTACCTCAAGCGACAGAAGTGGTACGAAACCAAGGATCAGTAAAAGTATAATTAGTTTTTTCATATGAAGAGATGTTGGGTTTCTATTTATATTCTTTCTAAATTAAAAAAATAAACAAAAAAAATAGCCTGACTAATAGACTCTTAGCCCGGCCACAAAGAAATTTTTCCCAACAACTATATCTCCATAATGATTATAAATAACCTCGTAAAATTTCCTCATGGTTGGCGCTATTCTTATTTAGACAAATTTAACATAACGATTTGCAAAATGCAAGTGTTTCTTTATTTAATTTCGATCCGATGCCAAATTTGACACACTTGTCAATGATTATGTGCCAATAATTTAAGTCTGTTACATTTTTGTTTTGTCCTAATCTTGTACGTCCTCCTAATGTTAATGAATAGCCAACCGTATTTTTACCTATACTCAAAAACCATATGTTAATATTTGTTAATATTTAGGTTTTCTTTCACCTTTAAACAATTCAAAAGTTAAAATCCTGCATTTTTTCCCCTTTAAGGGTGATAACTTTCTAAAGAAACCTTCATCTTTTCAGAAACATAAAAAGGGGGTGGAACTTACTGGTTCCACCCCCTGCAGTTGTACTTAAAAAGCTACCAGATGTTCAATCACTCTTTGTAACTTTAAACTCCGTTCTGCGGTTCATCTGGTGTTGCTCTTCGGTACATTCTGCGTCATCCACACATCCATTCACCGGAACACTCTCTCCATACCCTTTCGCGGTGATCCTTTTTGCATCTATCCCTCTTGAAATAATATACGCCACCGCCGATTCGGCCCGCTTTTGCGAGAGGGTGGCGTTATAAGGTGTGGTTCCCCGGCAGTCGGTATGCGAACCCAGCTCAATGCTGATACCGGGATTATTCACCAATATCGTCACCAGCTTGTTCAGTTCGATTGCCGCATCCGGCCGGATATTCCACTTGTCAAAATCATAATAAATATTTTCCAGCACGATGGGTTTTGCAATGACAATTTTATCCAATACCATTTCTGCAAATACCGTATCGCTGCGGGTTTTACATTTGGAGGTTTCCACATAGGCCGTACCGGTGAAATACCCCGGCTTGGTGCCCTTTAATGCATAGCGGCTCTCACAATCGATCACGCGGCTGTAGCCGCCAGTTTCATTGGTGAGGGCCTCAAAATAAGTTGCCTCTTCATCCCCCTTTTTTGCGGTCACCAGCACACGGTCCAGTGGATCAATACTACCATCCTCCATGCGCTCAAGCGTGGTGACTACGATAATCATCTCGGTGGGCGGCACAAAGTTGAACGTATAGATATCATCGCTCCCCCGGCCTCCATTACGGTTGGAGGAAAAAGTCCCGGAAGTGGTATCAGAGGGAAGGTTGATGGAAAAATCATCCCGCGGGGAATTGATCGGGTATTTAAGGTTTTCCGGATCGCTCCAGGCGTTTCTTGACCCGAAACTGCGGAACAGGTCCAGCCCTCCCATGCCCGGGTGGCCATCACTCGAGAAATAAAGGATCCCTTCAGGGGAAACATACGGGAAGACTTCCTTGCCGGGGGTATTGATCAGGTAGCCTGCATTCACAGGCGAGCCCCAGCTTTTATCCTCCTGCCGGACGCAATAGTAAAGGTCTGCATCCCCGTAGCCGCCCGGTTTGTCCGAAACAAAATACAGGGTCTGACCATCGGGAGAAAGTGCCGCATGGCCCACAGAATAGTTCTCGGCGTTGTTATAAACAAAGGGGACCACCCCGCTCCACTGCCCGTTTTCATAGGTTGAACTATAGAGTTCCAGCCGGTTGACGTATTCCACCTGGTTATACCGGTTATACCAACTTGTAGGATCACTGTTGACCGGTTCTTTTTTAACCTTCACCATTTTGGTGCGGGTAAAATAAAGTACCTGGTCTTTCTTATCATAAACTGCCGGTCCGTTATGATATTCGTTGTTAATGCCCAGGGCCTCGTTCAAGGCTGCGGCCTGAGAGGCGGTGGTAAAGAGTTTAAGATAGGGGTCACCAGTCCACCCATACACATCTCCCTTCAAATAGGTGACCCCACTTAGCCTGCGGTCTGATGCCAGCATATATCCATCGCCAAAGGGCATCATCCCGAAATCGGAATTTTCTGAATTGAATTGCTCCAGGTTGGCAACCTCGTAAAACGTGGGGTTGGCCATCCATTCCATGGCACACACGCATTCCTGTGTTTCCTGCCGGGCCAGTTCAGCGAAGAAAGGGCTGAGCAGGCCAAACTGGTTGTATTGCAACATAGCCTCTTCGTAACGGCCATTGGTTTTAAGGCTGTTGGCGAAGTTGTAAATGTCCATGGGGGTTCTTTCCTCAAAGGCGGCCACACGCGCATACCATTCTTCGGCCGAGCGCGCATCGCTCATCTGGGCATAGCATTCGGCCACCTCACGGGCATCCTGTATGCCCGGAGGGGTGTTCTGAAAATGCTTCTGATATAAGTCCACCGCCTGTGAATAATCATAGTTGGCCTTAAGCTCCTGGGCTTTCTTGAGCAGCTCCTGCGAAGAGGCTCCCAGCGCTATAAATACAAGTAGCGTCGCTGCCAGGATCCTGATCTTATTGATATGTGCTTTCATCTTTTTAAGATTTTTTATTTATGAGTCCTGCTGTATCAGAAATACCTCGGAGTCTTCATTTTTGGCGTATCCTTACGGGGAAAATAATACGCAATATGGATCTCATGCCCGCTGTAATCCCTGAGTTCCGTGAGGGTCATCGTATAGGCGTACCCCAGGCGGAATTTATCGGTAATGTTCCAGTCGGTCATAAAGACCATCGCGTTGCGGTTGCGCAGGGAATTATCCAGCGCCTGGGTGTTCCAGAGTTTAACATTGGTCCTCACGCTGGCTCCCAGCCAGAAGCGTTCCCAGAATAAAAACATGGCGTTGATGTCCAGGGTTGTAGGCGAGCGGAAATCTTCCTTCACCAGGAAACTGGGTTTGGCCTTCACCTTTTTTCCAAGGTCAAACACATATCCGGCCGTGAGGTAGTAGTGCTGCACCTGGTTGGCCACCAGGTCGTTGTATTTAATGGCATCACCCAGCAGGTCCGAGATGGAGAACCCAGCATAGAACCTGTCGGTGTAAAGGAACATGCCCGCCTTGGAATCAAACTTAAGGGTGCTTTCCTTGGTAAGCGGAATGGCGGGGTCATCAGCGTCCCCCGGCGTGAGCCTGGAGCCGTCCAGCGTGAAATAAGAGGCCCCGATGGCCAGCCCCAGCGATAAGCGGAGTTTTTCTGTCAGGTTCACTCGGTAGGCATAACTCCCAAAGAGACTCTGGTTGCTTTGTGCCCCGATGGCATCATTCACAAAATGAAACCCCAGCCCGATGTGCGGTGTAACGGAACCCTCGGCACTCAGGCTCGCCGTTGTCGGTGCCCCGGGCATGCCGGTCCATTGCGAGGAAAAGACCCCGTTGATGTTCCATACTTCCTTGGTTCCCGCGTAGGCAGGGTTGATCAACAGTTCATTAAAAATGTACTGGTTGAATTGGGCGTTCTGCTGCGCCAGTGAAGTAAATACCGGCAGCATCAGGGTGATGAGAAATATTATTATGCGCGTTTTCATATGCGTGGTGTTTTTGAGGGTTAGTGTACGATGGTGATGTATCCTTTATAGACTTTCTGTTCGCCACAAATATTGATGTCCAAAAGGTAGAAGTAAGTGCCTTCGGTCAGACGGCTGCCATCCCAGTCATTCTGGTAGTTCTTCTGGGTATACACCTCGTTGCCCCAGCGGTTCAGAATCACCAGCTCATTGTCGGGATAGAACCCGATGTTATCGACCACCCAGGTGTCGTTAATCCCGTCATTATTGGGCGAGAACACATTGTGAAGTTCGATGTCTTCGTGAGCCGTTCCCGGTACAATCTGGATGGGGAAGCGTAATTTACAGCCATTGATATCGAAAATATCGACCGTGTAAATCCCCGCACCCACATTCTCCAGGTAGGCGGTGGTTGCCCCGGTATTCCAGCTATAGGAATACGGACCATCTCCTCCGATTACCGCTACTTCTGCAGCCCCATCCTTCGTTCCGGAACAGTCCGCATTCTCGAGCTTAACAATTTCGGCCTTCAACGCCTGCTTACCCTGGATTTCGAACACGGTTTCCGATTTACATCCTGAATTATCAAACACCTCTATGGTATGTGTGCCTGCGGCCAGATGATCGAAGTAGGAGGATAAGGTCGGCGGCTTGTTATCCAGCGAATAATTATACGGGGGAGCGCCACCCTCTGCCACGATAGAAACTGCACCATCAGCCACGCCACCGCAGACATTCTGGGATTCAATATTCACCTCCAGGTTCATCACTTGCAGCGGCACCACCTCAAAGGGTAACAGTCCACTATAACAGCCATGGGTATCCCTGGCTATGATCAGAAATGGCCCGGGCTTCAATGAATCAAAGATCCCGACATTGCTCCAGGTTAATCCCCCGTCGATCGAGTACTGGTAATGCGATACGCCCCCCTGGGCGGTTACCGTGATTTCGTTATACACTTCTCCAAGGCAACTGATATGGCTTTGTTCAGCCGTCACAGTAACCAATGCAGGGCTGTCAATAAAGATATCCTCTAACACCCCCTGGCAGCCATTGCCATCAACCACAACCACATAATAAGTACCGGAATATAACCCCGTAAATTCGTTTGAAACCTGTGGGTTCATCCCGTTTAAGGCATACAGATAGTCACCCGTACCGCCGCTGACGGCTACAGAGAAAGATCCGTCCTGAGCCCCATAACAACTTACAGGAAAAATGTTTTCAGGAACGATTGTAAGCGCATCCGGATTATAGATTGTCAGCGCCGCCGTTGTGACCGAGCAGTTGTTGCCATCCGTTACCAGAACGGTATAGGTGTCAGCCCCAAGGTTTGAGAAGCTGTTTGAACTTTGCGGTGTACCGCCGTTCAATGAATAAGTATAGGCGCCGGTACCCCCGGAGGCATATACGATAATCAACCCGTCCATGGCGTCATGGCAGCCCACCTGGTAAGATCCGCCGGCCGAAGCCTGCAGAGAATCAGCATTAACTATTACCACCGCGTTGGTCAGGGCAGAGCAGTTGTTCACATCATAAACCGCAACCGTATAGGTGCCTGCTGCGAGTCCGGTAAATACATTGGAACTCTGCGGTACCCCGGCATTCAGTGAATAGCTGTAAACTCCCGTGCCGCCGCTGGCAAAAACGGTAACTTGTCCGTCCTGCGCGTTAAAGCAACTCACCTGTGAGGAACCCTCGGCATAGGCCGTAATCTGTTCAGGGTTAATGATTGTGACTGCATTGGTGGTGGCGGAGCATTGATTGGCATCATAAACAGTAATGAAATAGGTGCCTGCAGCAAGTCCGTTAAATACATTGGACCCCTGCGCGCTGGCGCCTGTAATAGCATAAGCATATGCTCCGGTGCCACCACTTGCAGTAACAGTAATGCTTCCATCGGTTGCATTATGGCAACTTACCTGGAAAGAACCAACGGCAGAAGCCAGCAACTGTGGCGGATTAATAATAATTACTTCATTGGTATAGGCAGAACAATTATTTGCATCGTACACGGTAATAATATAACCTCCCGATGGCAACCCGCTAAAAACGTTTGAGCTTTGTACCGGGGCGCCATTCAGTGAATAGGTATAGGCTCCCGTGCCGCCAATTGCGGTTACGGTAATCTGTCCATCCTGCGCGTTAAAACAACTCACCTGGTACGATCCGACGGCCGTAGCAGTCAGTAGCGCCGGGTTGAGTATGGTTACCGCATTGGTGGTGGCAGAACAGCCATTCATATCAGAAACGATAACCGTATAGGTGCCGGCGGAGAGTCCGCTGAAAACATTAGACCCCTGAGCGGGTGCGCCATTCAATGAATAGCTGTAAATGCCGGTGCCACCGCTGGCAAAGACCGTTACTACCCCATCGGCAGCATTAAAGCAGCTTACCTGCACTGAACCTTCTGCGGATGCAGCCAGAGATGCGGGGTTAATGATCACAACTGCATTGGTTATGGCTGAACAGTTGTTCGCATCGTGTACCACCACAGTATAAATTCCGGCTGCAAGTCCGCTGAAGATATTAGAACTTTGAACTGGCCCACCATTCAGTGAATAGGTATAGGCTCCCGTGCCGCCCTGTGCGGTAACAGTGACCTGACCATCCATTGCATTAAAGCAACTCACCTGATACGATCCAACGGCCGAAGCACTCAGCAACGGCGGGTTGATGATAATGACCGCATTGGTGATGGCCGGACAGGCATTGTCATCAGTTACTGCAGCGGTATAGGTACCGGCTGCAAGTCCGCTGAAAACATTAGAACTCTGTACCGGGCCTCCATTTAAGGAATAGGAATAGACTCCTGTGCCCCCCAATGCCGTAACAGTGATCACACCATCGGTCGCATTATGGCAACTTACCTGGTAGGATCCTTCTGCGTATGCACTCAGACCTGCGGGATTTATGATCACCACCGCGTTTGCGGTAGCTGAACAGTTATTTATATCGTACACCACCGCAATATAACTTCCTGCGGGTAGTCCGTTGAAAATATTAGAACTCTGTGCGGGTCCGCCATTCAGTGAATAGGTATAGGCCCCGGTGCCGCCCTGTGCAGTAACTGTCACCTGTCCGTCTGCCGCGCCAAAGCAACTCACCTGGTACGATCCAACGGCTGATGCAGTCAGCAACGGCGGGTTGAGTATGATGACCGCGTTGGTAAGGGCTGAACAGTTATTTGCGTCATAAACAGTGACAGTATATGAACCTGAGCCCAGTCCGCTGAAGACGTTAGACCCTTGAGCGGGCGCGCCATTCAGTGAATAGGTATAGGCCCCGGTGCCGCCCTGTGCGCTCACGGTGATCACGCCATCGGTTGCATTAAAGCAACTCACCTGGTAGGACCCGACGGCAGAAGCCGTCAGCAACGGTGGGTTAATGATGATGACCGCGTTGGTGGTGGCTGAGCAGTTATTTACATCACGAACGGTGACAGAATATGAACCTGAGCCCAGTCCGCTGAAAACGTTAGACCCTTGAGCGGGCGCGCCATTCAGTGAATAGGTATAGGCCCCGGTGCCGCCCTGTGCGGTAACGGTAACCACACCGTCGGTTGCGTTAAAGCAACTCACCTGGTAGGACCCGACGGCAGAAGCCGTCAGCAACGGTGGGTTAAGTATGATGACCGCGTTGGTCGTGGCTGAGCAGTTATTTACATCACGAACGGTGACAGAATATGAACCTGAGCCCAGTCCGCTGAAGACGTTAGACCCTTGAGCGGGCGCGCCATTCAGTGAATAGGTATAGGCCCCGGTGCCGCCCTGTGCGGTGACCGTAATCACGCCATCGGTTGCATTAAAGCAACTCACCTGGTAGGACCCGACGGCAGAAGCAGTCAGTAATGGTGGGTTAATAATGATGACCGCGTTGGTCGTGGCTGAGCAATTGTTGGCATCACGAACGGTGATGGTGTATGAACCTGAGCCCAGTCCGCTGAAGACGTTAGAACCCTGAGCGGGCGAGCCGTTCAGTGAATAGGTATAGGCTCCCGTGCCGCCACCGGCTGTTACGGTGATCACACCATCAGTGGCATTAAAACAACTGACCTGGGATGAACCAACAGCAGAAGCGGTTACTGGGGACGGGTTAACAATGTATACCGCGTTGGTCGTGGCTGAGCAATTGTTGGCGTCATATACGATGACCTTGTACAAACCCGCAGCTACTCCGGTGAAAACATTCGAGCTTTGGGCAGGTCCGCCCAGCAAACTATAAGTATAGGCTCCTGTACCACCGCTTGCAGTGACGGTAATCACAGCGTCATTCACATTATAGCAGCTCACCTGATACGGGCCAACAGCGGAAGCCGTTAGTAAGGTCGGCTGGTTAACAATAATGGAATGAGTGGCAGAGCAGCTGATGTTATCAGTAACGGTTACTGTGTAGGTACCTGCTGTAGCTCCACTCAGTGAAGCGGTTGTTGCGCCCGTACTCCACAAATAAGAATAGGCGGGTGTACCACCGCTGACCGTTAAGTTTATTGTTGTTTGCCCTTCAAAGCAAAGGATAGGGCTAAAATTTGGAACGATCTGGATGGCCGGTGCAAAATGCAAAACCACCTGATCGGAGGTATTCTGACAAATTCCCACATTCTGGGAAGTCAGGGTTAATTGAACAGATCCGGAAGAAATTTCAGCCGGAGTTGGAAAATATATCGCATTAAGGGAACTATTTGATGGTGAAAAAGATCCTGCACCACCTGACCAGATTCCCCCGGGGGCGTTCAAAACACTACCATTCAATTGTACTGAAACCATTTCATGACATAAATACTGATCCGGTCCGGCATTCACAATGGGTAAAGGACCGGTCATAACTTCCACCTGACCAATAGCCGGCGGACAGTTAACTCCGGTTTGCCCATCACTGAGGATAACCGTAAGGGTTTCTGCTGCTGTTGCGAAATAAGTAGGATCTGTTGAAACGATCACGTTTGCCTCATTCTTCCAAACATAAGAATAATGACCATCACCACCTGAGGGCGTTGCGGTAATCAGAACGCCGCTTCCCGTTCCAACACAATAAGTTGCAGGACTGGGGCTAATGTCGACTTCAAGTTTTGGGATTGTATAAACCCTGATGGTATCGGTAAAAATCAATGGCAGTCCACAATCCCAGGCAATAGCTGAGCCGTTAACCACATAATCAATATATTCAGGTGAACCTTCCACGGGAGAAAACACCGGGGCCGTGCAATTTGTGCAACTGAGGAGGCTGTCGTACTGACCATGCGTGCCAGGATAAATTGAGGTCCATACGGTTGAAGCTTCTGTAAGCCCAAGAACCTGGAGTACTTTGCTACATTCTACTTCTACAGTCTCGCTCCCGGGAAACATCGGTCTGGATATGCTGGTCACTGCATAAATATTCTCATTATTCCCGGGTTTGCAAAAGGTAAGGTAATGTATTCCGGGAGTTGCAATGCATATATGCTGGCCAACCGGAGACATTGTTCCGCAGTCGATTTGGTAGAATAACGATCCCGGAGGAATTGCTCCGTTCACAATAGTAAAATTAACCGCGACAGCATTGGAGTCAAGTATTACTTCAAAGCTCGTGCAGCGATCAGGGCTGCTTGTTCCACAGCAGTTTCCAACGCGGGAATGCGAGGGAGAATACCAGACACTATCCGGGTCTCCATTCAGATCAACATGGTAAAAAGGCACATCAGCACCGCATTGAGGGTCTTGAGCAATAACCCTGTTGCTTAATGCAGACACCAAACCAAGGATCAATAATAGTAAAAAATACTTTTTCATATACAACGTATTATGTAGTTTATTTATAACCTTTCTAAATTGAAAAAATGAATAAAAAAATAGCCAGACTACTATTTAACTAGTCCGGCCGCAAATGATAATCTTGGTCAAAATATCGAAAAACTCGCCTGCCCCGTCTCCGTAAAACGCCCTCATGGTTGGCCTTATTTGTAATTAGACAAATTTAATATAATGATTTCCGAAAAACAACTTTTTTTTTTACCCTTCTGCCTTATCCGGGAAAAATCTAATGCCTCTTTCGATTCATAAACATTATCTATTGATAAATTTGACATACTTTCATTCTAATAATCCTCTAGCGTTTCTCATTATTAAAACAAGGCAAATCCCCTGTTATTCTATCACTACAAGGTAAATATGTTAATTTTTGTTAATTTTAAGAAATCGTTTACATTTTTAACACATTTCGTTTTAAACCCGCCAGAAAAACCTTCAATTGGCGCCCAGTTAAAAAATGGTAACTTTGCGCTAAACAATCACACGTATGTCTGACTTCAATGGCACTATAAATTCAAAGCTACCGGGTGTGGGAACCTCGATCTTTGCCACCATGTCGGCCCTCGCCAACGAACATAAAGCCATCAACCTCTCACAAGGTTTTCCGGATTTTCATGTTGCTGAAAAATTAATCTCCCTCGTAAATCACCACATGAAAAAGGGGCACAACCAATATGCCCCGATGCAGGGAATTCCATCGCTGCGCGAAGTCCTTTCACAAAAAGCAGAAACGCTGTATGGTGTAAAATATAACCCCGAAACCGAAATCAACATCACCGCGGGAGGAACCCAGGCCATTTATACTGCCATTACAGCATTCGTCAGGGAAAATGACGAGGTGATTATTCTGGAGCCGGCTTACGATTCTTACGTCCCGGGCATCCTCCTGAATGGCGGAATTCCAAAATATGCCAGGTTAAAACATCCCGATTACCGGATCGACTGGGAAGAAGTTAAAAAACTGATTACGCACAATACGCGCATGATCATTATCAACAGCCCGCACAATCCCAGCGGGAGTGTATTGCATGCCGTCGACATGAATGCGCTTGAAAAACTCACTAAGAAAACCGATATTATTATTATCAGTGACGAAGTTTACGAGCACCTGATTTATGATGGCATTCAGCACGAAAGTGTCTGCCGGTACCCTGGTCTGGCGGAACGGAGTCTTATTGTAGGTTCTTTCGGTAAGACCTTTCATGCCACCGGCTGGAAAATGGGTTACGTTATGGCTCCGGCCCCTCTGATGTCTGAGTTCCGCCGCGCCCATCAATTCGTTGTTTTTTGCTGCAATACCCCTATCCAATATGCCCTGGCAGAATTCATGTCAGACCCGGCCAACTGGAATACTCTTCATCTTTTTTATCAAAAAAAACGCGATCACTTCCAAACGCTGATACAGGGTTCACGTTTTAAAATCATTCCCTGTTATGGCACCTACTTTCAACTTCTCGATTACAGCAATATCAGCGATGAGGATGAACTGGCCTTCGCCATGCGACTGACCATTGAAAAAGGGGTGGCTTCTATTCCCGTTTCCATGTTCTATCATAAACCACTTAACAATAGCACCCTCCGGTTCTGCTTTGCCAAAAAGGAAGAAACCCTGGAAAAAGCCGCCAATATCCTATGCAAGATTTAAAAGTCTGTCTGGTACAAAGCGATATTCTCTGGGAACAACGCGATGAAAATCTGAAAGCCTATGCAGAAAAGCTTTCCCAACTTCAAACAGCTCCTGACCTGCTAGTGCTGCCCGAAATGTTTGCGACAGGATTCACCATGAATGCCGCCTGTGCCGAAGAGGAGCACGGCGCCATCCTGGGATGGATGCAACAAATGGCGCAGCAACACCAGTGTGTCATTACCGGAAGTGCCATGATTAAGGACCAAAGTGCCTTTTACAACCGCTTGTTCTGGGTACAGGCTGATGGTCAGTATTCAACCTATGATAAACGCCATTTGTTCCGCTTTGGGCGCGAACAGGAGCACTTCGAGCCAGGTATCAAGAACGTAATTTTCGCCCTTAAGGGATGGAATATCCGGCCACTGGTTTGTTACGACTTACGCTTCCCGGTTTGGGCAAGAAATACCTATAAAAATGGTGCGTTTGAATACGACTGCCTGCTGTATGTTGCCAACTGGCCCGAACGCCGGTCGCATCACTGGAAAAGCCTGCTCATCGCCCGCGCTATCGAAAACCTGAGCTTTTGTATTGGGGTAAACCGCATCGGAAATGATGATAATGGCATTGCCCACGCAGGCAATTCAATGGTCTGTGACCCGCTTGGCGCGGTGATTCAACAGCTCGGCTATCACCAACAGGGCCTGATCAGCACAACGCTGGAAAGTAAAACCCTGCTCGATTGGCGCACAAAATTCAACGTGGGACAGGATTGGGACCGGTTTGAAATCCTCCCCTAAATCTCCGAAACGGTTTTACTCGCATCTGCAAAGAGCGCAAACCTCTCCCATGATCAATAATATTGTGTAATTTTGTACATAGATTTATTATGAAAATTTCCGCCTCAATATATTCGAATCACAGTAAAGATCTTTCTTCTTTAATCGAAGAACTGGATGCTTACAATGTTGATTTTTTCCATATCGACTGTATGGATGATGCCAGTGTATTTGACGACATTGAACAGATACGCAAATTCAGCAATACACCCATCGACCTGCACCTGATTACCTCAGATCCTGACCAATACTGGGATCTGATTCAGAAAGAACCGATAGAATACTTAACCCTGCAATACGAAAACCTTAAGCGTAAGCCCGTCATACCGGAACATTTTATTGCTCATCTTGGTCTTGCCATTGGCGTGGAAACACCGGTAACCGCTTTTGAAGAATACGCCGATCTTTGCTCTTTTGTGTTGTTTATGACAACCACACCCGGTCAAAGCGGAGGCATCTTCGACAAAAACACCTTCCGCCGCATCCGGCAATTCCGCGCCTTGTTCCCGGGAATTAAAATCCATGTGGATGGAGGCGTTAACGCAGAAGTTTCTTTTATTCTCAGGAATATGGGCGTGTACACTTCCGTAATCGGATCCTATTTATTTAAAGGCGATTTTATCGGATCAGCCATGATGAAACTCAGGAGCGATAATGTAAAGTCACATTATTGCGTCAGGGATTTCATGCTCGAGATGGACGAAATTCCGGTGATTCTATACGGGGAAGCGGAGTTCCAGAAGATTTTACAACGCATCGAAGATTTTCACATGGGATTTACCATGCTCTCCTCCATCGACGGGGAACTCGAAGGCATTATCAGCAATGCCGATGTACGTAAGGGTTTATTGAAAAACATCCATCATCTCGACAAGATCGACGTTTCTTCAATGATCAACCGCACACCGGCTTTTGTTTATGATGATATGGATGTATCGGAACTTTTGAGTTATGTTAAAAACCTGAGTTTCCCTGTGTTGTTTTTACCGGTGGTTGACCGTCAGAAAAAAATTGTTGGCACCATTAAGTTCAATAATCTTATTAAAGGGGAATCATGATCCTTCATTTAAAAAACACGGCCGACAAAAAAGTGGCCGATATGCTCGCAGAAACCTACGAAGCTATTGTGCTGAACCAGGGAAGTACCTCCATTTTAATTACCCCCTCGCGTATGCGCACCGTTGAAGCACGGCACGAGCAATGGATTGATAAACTTTTTGTGTTCGATTCTGATATTCAACTTGCCTCCAGGCAGTATATCAGGGAAACCCGACCCGTAAAATTCGGTGATATCACCATCGGCGGAGAAAGCCGGAACTGTGCCCTGATTATCGGCCCATGCGGCGTTGAATCAGAGCCCCTGATTGAAGAAAGTGCCGCATTGATACGTGAGCTTGGCTTAAAATCAATGCGCGCCGGAGCCTACAAACCCCGCACCTCCCCGTACTCGTTCAGGGGGATGGGACTGGACGGACTGAAGCTCCTGGCAAAAATGCGCGAAAAATACGGTTTCGCAATCGTTACCGAAGTGCGCGACTCAACCCATATTGACGACATTATAGCTTATGCCGATGTGGTGCAGGTGGGCGCAAAATCCATGTACGACCACGGTATTCTGCAAAAATGCAGCAAGGCCAACAAACCCATCCTGCTGAAACGCGGGTTTGGCAGCACCCTTCAGGAGTTCGTGCAGGCCTCTGAATTTATTTTATCGGGCGGAAACGACCAGGTTATCCTTTGCGAACGCGGCATACGCACGTTCGAAACCAAATCGCGCTTTACCCTCGACCTTTGTGGCGTGGCATATCTGAAAGAATACACCAATCTCCCGATTATCCTGGACCCGAGTCATGCCATGGGTTACGCGTATGGCGTGCCGGATCTCGCCCGTGCATGCATGGCCATGGATGTGGACGGCCTGCTTATTGAAGTACACCCCAATCCAACCATTGCCAAGTCCGACGCCTCCCAGCAGCTCACCCACGAACAGTTCCGCGCCCTTTACAAAACCCTGCAATCTATTGCCACAGCCATCAACCGGACTATTGTATGAGCCAAATCCATCAAAACATCGCGTATCTGCGCAAGCAAAAAAACCTCGACACCACCGCCTTTGCAACTTTATGCGGGATCGATGAAAAAACCCTTTTGCAGATTGAACATGGCAGTCAGGAACCCGGTTGTGACGAACTGGTGCGTATTTCAGAAGCACTTCAGCTTCCGGTGGACCGATTGTTAAAAGAAGATTATTCGGTACTTGAAGATCGCCTCAACAAATTTAATTTGAAATTTCTGGCGCTGGATGTTGACGGAGTGCTTACAGATAGCGGGATGTATTATACACAAAATGGGGACGAATTTAAAAAATTCAACGCGAAAGACGGACTGGCCATTAAAACACTGGCCGCGGCGGGGATCAATGTAGGCTTTATCAGCAGTGGCATTAACGGCCATATCATTAAAGAGCGGGCAAAGCTTTTGGGCGTGCAATATGTCTATATCGGAACCTGGAAAAAGCAGGAGGTTCTTCAGGAGTGGTGCTCAGAACTTAACATCAGCATGCAGGATGTGGCTTACATCGGGGATGATGTAAACGATCTCCCGGCCCTGACCAAAGCTGGCCTGAGCGCTTGTCCGGCCGATGCCGTTTTAAAAGTCCGCCAGGTGGCCCACGTGATTCTTAACCTCAAAGGCGGCGAAGGTTGTGTACGTGAATTTGTTGAACGGTTTATCCGCCCTATCGAATAACCAACCGGCCCTTGTTGTTTCCGCATCCAAAGCGGGTTATACAGACCTTCCTTACGCACAACCCTTTAATTTCAAGATGGGCATCAAAAAATATTTTAAAAATAATCAGTTTTTTCCTTGTCATGTTAACATTGTTAATTAAATTTGCACCGTTAATTATTTAAACGATGTTTGTATGGAAAAGAAAATGATTCAGGAGGGAAGAATGAAAAGCTATTTTATTCAGGCCACCAAAGAGCTATTGAAAAGCGAGGGGTTGCAGGTGGTAAGTGTACGTAACGTGGCCGATCGCGCGGGATATTCCTACGCCACTTTATACAACTATTTTAAAGATCTCAACGAATTGATCTTTGTTTGTGTTAAGGATTTTCAGAGCGAATGCGAAGAATTTGTTGTTTCTGAAACCGAAAAGGTTACGCGGGGCCGTAAAAAAATACATGCTATTACAAAAGCATATATTTCATATTTTATTCAATATCCGGGGATTTTTGAATTGTTCTATGTTGAACGTATGCGCAGCCTGGGAAATAAAGATGCCACGGCCAATCTTATCTATACCTTTCTTGACCGCTTGTGCGACCAGGAATGGACTTACTGCCAGCAGAAAAAAGTATACACCTCATGGCAAATCACTGAAATGAAACATCAGCTCAGATTTGTCACTGCCGGTATGTTATTATACTATCTGAACCGCCGTAATCCGGAAGACTATAAGGAATTCAACACCCTTGTGGATGCTCAGATAAAAAGAACCCTGGAAACCGAAAAAGTTAGCGGTGTGAATTAAGTCGCAGTGGAGTCAGGGTAACCTTGAATAATGTGCTTTTCTGCATTAATATATCCGGAGTTGGGGGGAATGTTTATATTTGAACACCCCGAACCCATAACTCCGGATAAATTATGTCTGATCCTCTCTGGAAAGAATACCAAGCCTATTATCGCACCCGGGCTGAACGGTATGCGGAAAATCCCGCCTATGCCCACACCTACCGTGCAGAAAAAAATCTTTCGGACCTGGTACAATCCTGCGAAGAACCCCAGGATTTCAAAGATCGTCTTGGGAACATGAACGAACTTTGCGCCAACGCCCTCATCAAAGATGAAAGCCTGATGGAGAAATCACATTTCGAAAAACATCAGGAACACATCCGCATTCAGTCAGCAGTGACCATCCTGGAAAAGGTTGATGACTATACGCAGGTCATGGACCTGATCACAATGGTCACGAATGTAATTCAACAAAACGGCATTGCAGTTTCGCTGGATGAAGCCAACCGCCAGTTTATCTATGACTGGGATTACATCGACCGTGCAGAGATTTATGCAAAGGCGGAGGTTCCCGACAAATATAAAAGCGATATGCAGGAATCCGCAACCCAAATGCGGCGGGCCATTGCTGAAAGTGTGCGCACCCTCACGGCCGATTTACAACACTGGCATCAGGGCTGGAAAATTAACCCAGAAGTGAATATGGAATATCGCCACCGACGCTTATTACCCTTTACTGAGGACCAGATCAGAGAGCAACTTGCAAAATTCAACGCCATTATTAACGCCTAATTCCCCAACCATGCCAATCGATCCGATGATGCTCGACGCCATACTGGGCACCTTCCGTAATATGGTGGAAGACTGCCGGCAAAAAAATATTTCAGGGGAACATTTCGACAATATGTGCTCCACCTTTGCACGCATGGAGGAACTCGGAGCACAACATTCCGACCTCAACGCGTTTAACGGCCAGATAATGCAGGAAAACCTGTATGGGACCTTCAGCAACCATTACAGTAAAGCTTTATGTCAGCAGGCACAACAACAAAGCAGCGAAGGAGGAAATTATGACGATGCCTTTTTACTGAAGCAGGGACTGGATGCGCTCAGACAAGCGATTCAGCGTCTGCGCGACAACTACAGGGAGGTAATGCAAATGGCCAGCGGAACAAACGCTCAGCATCAGCACGACCAGTCCATGGGTTATATTGAACGGAACATAGACAAGGAGCTGCTTTCCAAAGCAGGAGGTATCGACGCGCTTAAAAAGCAAACCCAAAAATCCTTTGAAGAAACCTTACAAAAAACGCCGGATGCTTATGATAGTACGGCAGAACTCAAGGTGCTTCAAGACCCCGAACCCATTATTGCGCCCATACAAAGCCTGATAGAACTGGGCGAACAACCCGGCATGACCTATCCCCGCTTTTTACGCCTGCAGATAGAACAGGGACTGGACAAAGCCGCTGAGGGTTCTGCCGTAACAAGGAGCTCTTATGTGACCTCCCTGGAATTTGCACAGGCACTCAACGTATCGCCACACTACATTGCACAATACACCAGACAAGTAGAACGGTTTGACGAAATGGCCGCAGCCGCAAAATTCGGAGTTCCCCAGTCAAGGGAGTTGCAATGGGCCATGGACGACATCTTCAGAGAACACGAACCGCTGATCATTAAATGGGATCGTCAGCGTTCCTTCTGGGAAAACCTTCTCGACGACCTGTACAGCTGGAGTTTGTCGTATTGCAGTTTTGCCCCTCACATTCAACCCTGGAGCCTTGCCAAAAATCCGGTTGAAGCCACCCGTCATACCCAGAACACCCAGCCCGGAATTTTCAGGGAAAGGGAAAAGTTATTTCTGAAATATTTCGGAATGACCTTTATGGATCTTTTTAAACACGAAACCTTTGCCTGGGAAGTAACACACCATCATGTAACCTACTCGCAGGTTTTCACGGAATTCCTGATTGAAAAAATTTATCCGCACTGTTCCCCCTTCAAGCACTTACCCGGTGAAATTATTGAAGAACGCGCTTCATTTTATAAGAAAGACCGCAATTGTAAGGATCGTGAATTAAATCCGCTGCTTCACCTGCGGGCAGAGACTTTTAAAACCTATTACGACCGAAAATTCGGTGAGGGGCGCTATCTTTCAAAATTCGGTCCTGTCGAAAAAAATGAAGCCGCTGCGGCCCCCCCGTGGAACTGGGAAACATTTAAATACCGGGCCGGCTAACAACACCTTTTCCTTTATCCAACTTTCAGACAATACTTCCGGGTCGCCCCGGGCAGTATTGCCATGGAAAAACCAGTAATAACCGGAGCAACATCTTAACAATCACAGCATTCAAACTTTAAAGAGTGTTATATTTATTACTAATAAATGTTTTTTTTGCTGTTTAAATTTTTATTAGCTTTTATTACTACTTTTGCCACTGCGTTTTAATCCAGTATCAGGATAATTATAAAAAATTTTAGCAGTTCTTTAACACACTCATTTATTAAAAATCGAAGTAAATATGAACCACAAAACAAGGACTTTTACGAACAACAGGTTTCTGACTGCCGGATTACCAGTACTATTACTGTTGGTATTATTTTTTCTGAGTGCAACAACTCAAACATCGGTTGCCCAGCAGTTAAATAACGGACAGGACCAGAAAAACAGCACCGCAGTTCCTGCGGTGACTAAGACTCAGGTTGCTCCCGAAAAAAATATTGCTGAAAAGCCGGCTTTAACTACCTCAGAAACCCAACTCCCCTATTACAATTACAAGGGCATTAGCGACCTTGAGGCGGCGAAAGAAGCCTGGATCAATGAAAATCCGGAAGCTTACAAAATGCACCTGCAAAAGCAGTCCGGAACCACCCCTTCCAAACCGGACCAAAAAGAGCAGTAAACGCCAGGTTTCTTTATTTACCTGTGCACAGGGATACTCAAACTATTCTCTAAAATCAATTCATTACCTTAAAAATAATATCCGCATGTCAACATTAAACCACAATAACTCCGCATTTGTAACTAATCCGGTATGGCTCTGCCTGCTGGTTTTGCTTATCAGCGGTGCTTCATTAAACAACACGTTTGCACAGGGACAAACCAACACTACACAGCAGAAATGTGCAACTATGGTTAATCCCGAAGAGGTCACTCCTACCCAGGCCGCACCAGCTCAGATCGCTCCAGTTCAGGTCGATCCAACGGCAGCGGACCAGCATAGCGGAACAGAACTTCCCTATGCAAATTATAAAGGCATCACCGATCTTGGGATGGCAAAAGAAGCCTGGGTGAAAGATCATCCTGAACTTTATACAAACCAACAAAACGCAGCGTTACCGGAAACACATTTTCTTTCAATGGATGAGACCAACATGAAGGAAAATCTGAAACAGGCGCAGACGGCTGAGATCAAATCATTCATTAAAGAAGTTCTGGCAGCACCGCTACCCGAAGATTATCAGCTGCCGGAATCCGTCAGAACAGCCAGCAGTGGAGAAATTGCAAGCGGAATCATCAGCAGCCGCTATCCTGAGTTCTTTGGCCTTCAGGGTCCTGAATTCCTGCAGTCGATCTCCGGCAACCCGGTCAGGTACATGGAAATGATCAGAGAATACAAGGCTGTCAGAGCCCTCTTCACTGACCAGTCAACAAATAAAAATCAATAAAAACCGCCGGTAGTAATGCTTCTTTATCAACAACAACAAAACAATGCAACCATGAAAAAGTACTATTTACTCATTATAATTTTCCTGAGTCTTCTGGGATGGAATAATAACACAATCGCCCAGCCTTACTGTAATCAGGCCCAGGGTACAGCCGGTTTTCCGAGCAATGTTCCCTGCCAGACAGCGGTGTGCGGTTATGATTCCTGGTGCTGTAACACCTCCTGGGATGGAGTCTGCGCATCAGAAGCTGCATTAGACGCAGCATGTGGCAGCTGTTTAGCCCCGCCCACAAATGATCTTTGCGCTAATGCCATTACTATCGGATGCGGGAGTGTCACCTTCGGTTATACCCTCAACGGGACAAATGCAGATGCGCCCGCTTTTTGTTCAACCTTTTTAAATACAGCCCCGGGGGTCTGGTACCATTTTACCGGAACCGGAGATCAGATAGAAGTCAGTACCTGCAGTGCAGGAACGGATTATGATACCAAGATCGGCGTGTTTTCCGGAAGCTGCGGTGCACTAACCTGCGTGGCAGGTAATGATGATGATGGCAGTTGTACTATTGGCGCCGGGGCTGTATCCTCCAACGTTATTTTCTGTTCACAGTTCGGAGTGGAATATTATATCTATGTCACTGGCTATAGCACATATTCAGGTCGTTTTGAACTGTCGCTTAATTGCACACCCTTTGCTGCTATTGTCACCTGCCCTGCAGATGTACTTCAGAATAATGACGCAGGCCTTTGCGGAGCATTTATTACTGTACCTGTTCCTGTTGCCGGAGTGGATTATCAGAATGCCGTTTCCTTTACAAATAACATTACCAGTGATGATACTGCCAGCGGATATTACCCTGTTGGCACTACCTCATTAATCTGGACAGCCGCAAGTTTTTGTGCAAATCCAACCTGTACGCAGACTATCACCATTCAGGATACAGAACCACCGGTAATTAATAACTGTCCTTCAGATATACTTGTAACCAGCGCCCCAGGTACTTGCGGTGCGGTTATCACCTTTGAGCCACCCCGGCCTGACTCCCTGATTGCGGACCAATCACAACTCTTAACAAATACGTCGATGGCAAGTTTCACACAGATGGATCTGGCCCAGTCTTTCATTCCTGCACAAAATGTAATATGCGGAGCTGGTTTATATTCATTGTCGGGTGGAGCAGGACCAGCGGATATCACTATCAGCCTTTATGATAATCTGCCTAATGCGGGAGGCAATCTTCTCGCCAGCGGTACTGATTACGGTGTTGCTACAGGCGGAAATGCAAGTGTTGCCTGGCCATCCACACCGGTTGTGATTGGCAACACCTATTACCTTGTATTTACCTCCTCTGATGGATCATGGATGATAGACGGAAGCACCAGTGATCCTTACCCCTTTGGAAACCTTTTCGCGAATACAGGATATGTACCGTTTCCAACCTACGATTTTCCCTTTGAAACCTTCTCCTGCGCAGCTGCAGATATGTGCGGCAGCTATACATTTATCCAGACAGACGGCACCGGGCTGACCAGCGGCTCGACGTTCCCTGTAGGAATCACTACGATGGAATATACAGCCACAGATCCCTTCGGCAATTCTTCCGTTTGTACTTTCAGTATTACTGTAGCGGATACCCTTGCCCCGGTTATTAATTGCCATGCTGATACCACGCTCTATAACGATGCAGGCATTTGCGGATCACTTTTTAGTTTTGTGACTCCGGTGGGAGTAGATAATTGCCCGGACATTTTCCTGCCCCATTCCAATACACAAAACATTCCGTTGAGTTCCGGAATCGGCTGTGCTGATTCGTATACTTACCCCAACCGACTTGCAACAGTGTTCGATATGCCAGCACTTGGTTATGCCGGCCCTCTTCATATTACCGCAGTTGAACTTAGCATTGACCAGGCCACCAGTCTTTCAGGAACTCAGATGGTTGATGTCAACCTTTATTCGCTATCGGGCCCCATGGCTATCGCAAACCTGACCTTACTCGCCAGGGAGCAAGTTATCGTACCAGATACGGCTTCAGCTATATTTCATATTCCGCTCGACACGATTATTCCGGACGGCACCGTGCTGGTTTATGAAGTTTATATTCCCGATGGTCATACAGATCAGAATTACATCCGTATCGGAACTAACTTCGACGGGCAGTCAACACCCTCCTATATCATGTCGACTGATTGCGGCGTACCAGATTTTACAGATTTAGCTGCGTTAGGAGCTGCTAATGCTTATGTCATGAATCTGATCATAGGAACTTCAACACAAACAATTTCAGGGTTAGATTCCGGAGCTGTTTTTCCTGTAGGAACAACAATCCAGTCATACCTATCTATAGATGCATACGGCAACACCAGCACCTGTGCCTTTGATGTTACCGTGATTGATAACGAAGCTCCGGCAATCTGTTTTGCGACTATAGATACCATTGTTACTTATGCGCAGCCTTCACTGACACAACCGCCCTTCACCGTCCTTTCGGGTGGAGCTCTTACTGGAAGACCCTTTGCCACCGGACTATGCTGTTCTTCTAATAACCCCATGACTGATATGCTTCAATTTACCGTAGATGTCACAGGGACCTATGGGATTCACCAGATTCAGACCGGGGCGTGGGACGGTTATATCCTGCTTTATACCGACTCGCTGGATTTTACTGCAAACCCACCGGTAACCTTCGTGGGGGGCGACGATGATGGCACTACCGGCATTGGCTCTTCCGATATTGATGCGGTTACCCTGAATGCAGGTCAGCAATATTATCTGATCAGCACAGCCTTCAGCACTGCAGGAAATGGTGCATTCACAACCAGTTTTACGGGTCCGGGAAATATTCTGCAGGGTGTGTTCCCCTGTCAAACAAATGCTACCCTGCCAAATGATACCGGCATGTGTTCCGCAGTATTTAACTATACCGTTCCCGTCGGAACCGATAATTGTCCGGGTGCAGTAACCACGTTAACAGACGGCCTTGGAAGCGGTGCCTCATTCCCCATAGGCGTAACCACAGAAGAATACACTGTTACCGATGCGGAAGGTTTTACCAGCACTTATTCATTTACAGTGACTGTTGAAGATACCGAACTCCCAACCATTACCTGTCCCCCCGACACAACATTGGTGTCTGATCCCGGTTTCTGTACCGTTTCCGGGATTGCCCTGGGTACACCGGTTGCAGGCGATAATTGCGGATCTGCATTTGTGACAAATAATGCTACAGGGTCGTACGCAATCGGAACCACTACTGTGCTCTGGACCGTAACTGATAGCGCAGGCAATACCGCTACCTGTCACCAGCGTATTACTGTTCTCGATACCATTGCCCCTGTATTTAATTATCCAGCCGATACTATTCTCTTTGCTGACTCCGGGATGTGTTCCACGGTATTAACCTACACGCTGCCGGTTGCAACTGACCTATGCGGTGGTTATTTAACATTATCCCAGTCGGTCAATCAGGATTCAATTACACCCCTTAACTCAGTATTTTGCAATGCCGGTGGGTATCACACAGAAAATAGTTATTTACGTGTTTATGATCTGCCCGCAATGGGCCTGCCCGGGGATCTGAATGTGTCAGCTATTGAGTTCGGAATACAAGATGCCCTCGCGCCCTCCGGCAAACAGTCCGTCACGGTAAAACTATACACCCTCCATGGCCCACTTTCATATGCTAATATGACCCTGGTGGCATCACAATCCGACTCCATTTCGAACCAAAGCCTCACCTTCTATTCGATTCCGATTTCCGCAACCATTTCCCGCGACTCAATCCTTGTTGTTGAATTGTATACACCAGATGGCAGCGTCGACAGCAATCTGTTTTCGATCGGATCAAACACCCAGGGGCAAACCGGCCTTTCATATCTTGCCTCCATCCCATGCACCCTCACTGAACCAGCGGATCTTGCGATAGTCGGATTTCCCAACATGCATATTTTATTGAATATTCAGGCTGAAATGACCACCCAATTGGTTTCTGGTATCGGATCAGGCGGAACGTTCCCCGTCGGAACCACAACGGAGGTTTACTCAGCAACAGATGCCTCCGGGAATACGGGGTTCTGGTCTTATGATGTGGTAGTTATAGATAACCAGGTTCCATCAATTACCTGTATGCCCGACACCATTATTATGCCCGACAGCACCGGATGCTTCTTCACAGGGGCGTTACTTATTCCTCCTGTTGGTGATAATTGCGGGATCGCCACGCTGGTTGATGATGTTCCGGCTTACTTCCCCATAGGCAGTGCCCTGGTGACCTGGATTGTTACTGATATTAACGGGAACCCGAATACCTGCTCACAACTGGTTACGATTCCTGAAATAGTGGCACCAGAAATCACCTGCCGTCCCGACACAACCATTTCTACTGACCCGGGACTTTGCACCGCATCAGGACTTAACATTACCATACCTGTTGCCACCGATAACTGTGGTGTGGCAAGTGTTATCAACGATGCTTCTACCCTGCCATTAGGAATAACACTGGTTAACTGGACAGTGACTGACGATGCTGGAAACACAGCCACGTGCACTCAAAACGTTACCGTAACCGATCAGGAAGACCCAACCATTGTCTGTCCGATGGATGTAGCTGTTCCCAACGATTCGGGAGTAAATTCTGCTTCGGGTGTGAATCTTGGAACACCCACGATTGACGACAATTGCGGAGTATTAACCGTGGTGAACAATGCTGTTGAGCCCTATGCAGCAGGAAATACCACTGTAACCTGGACCGTAACCGACAGCGCCGGTAACACTGCTACCTGCACTCAAACCGTGACGGTAAACAGCACATTCGGCATTGAGTCGATGGATCAGGACGGTGATGCATTGCGCAACGACCCCAATCCTTTCCATTCAACATCCCGCATTTCCTTCTATCTGCATTCATCAGCGAATGTTTCGCTTAAGGTCCTCGATATCCTCGGACAGACAGTTGCTGTATTCTTTGAAGGAAAGTCACTCGATGCAGGTGCTTACAACGAAGAACTCGATGCCCGTGCCAACCACATGGTACCCGGCGTTTACTACCTGCAGCTAACCATCGACAATAAGACCATGGTAAGCAAAATGATGGTAAACTAAACGAGCGTCTCTAAAAAAAAACTGCTTCTGTCCATTGACAGAAGCAGTTTTTTTTATATCCCTTAAGGTAAAACCTGACAGAAACCGTAACCCAGCAGGCTTTATTTTATTGTTTCAACAGATGCGTTAGCCGATTGCGGAGTGATATTAATATATCCCATAGGGGGCATATAATTCTGACCAATGGTAAGGACCCATGTAATGAAAGCTTTTGCTAAATCCGTTTGTGGTTTACCTTTCGTTACAAGATACAGTTCCCTTGCAGGAGGGGTGGGCATTTTGCCGGTCATTACTGCATTCGATACCAGTACAAATTTATCATAATACTGCTCGGCATCTTCGATGGTACCATTGGCGTTATAATCCAGGGGTAAAATATAGAGCCCGGCTTTGCGGAACCCCGACTGAAGATCATACGCATCCATGATGCTGCAATACCCGATAGCACCATTTTCTGAGGTAAGATGAGAAATCATTTCGGTGGCTGTTTGCACCCTGGTAGCCTTTCCGGATAATGATTCCAGTCCTAAAAACTGGCTCCAGGTTGCAGAAGTACCCGCACTATCAGACAGGGCATAAACCTTTACAGGCACCTTGCTGGAGCGGCCTGATATCTGACCCCAGTTCTGAATTTTTCCGGCAAACACTTCTTTAAGTTTTTCTTTGGTGATACCATGCATCACCAGGGGTTGTATCTCAGGATTATCAAAGCTTATAACCGGCACCACCGCATCCATCGCAACAGCGGCATACCATAATCCCTTTTCCACCTCTGCCGTGGAGGGTTTACGCGACATCATTGCAATATCGGTTTCCCCGGATAACAACTCTGCAAGCGCTTCTTCAGAATGCAGCGACCGGATATCCAATTTCGCCTGCGGGTGATCTTTCATAAAAACGGTTCCCCATTTGATCATCATGGGATAGAGCGTCATGGCTCCATGAACCTTGAGCGTACCCGACAGATTTACACTGTCAGCGTTGGCTTTTACGTCCTTATTTCCATCCGTAGGGTTACCGCACCCACTGAAAAAAATTGCAGCAGGAATCAGCAAAGCAAATAAAAGTTTCATATTCATCAGTTTAAAATTCATCCGGCACAAAGTTAATTAAAGCAATCAATGTTTATAACTTTCGCGACGGGCTTTTTTATATTAGTCTAACTTTGAAATTCATTAACGTTTATACGCCAAAACCAACATGAGGCCCTTCTTAAAAATTGTGCTGTTGTTCATACTGCTGTTTGCCGGATGGAATACCCTTTCGGGACAAACATATTACACCTTTTCGTTCGACCGGCACCAGTCAGAAAATTTTGGCGCCGCGAACTTAATCACCCTGCACAAGGCCCTGTATACCTTTCAGGATTCCTATGTGCCCGACAGCCTTTTCCGTGAAAACAGGGCCTATAAAAAAGCCGGTGGCTTTTTTTATCGCATGGCCCGCTTTTGCCTGTTGGATGCGCAATTTGATTACCTCACGATGCTCACGCAGCATGAAGTTTTCGGACATGGCGCCCGTTACCGCGAAATGGGCTACAGGGAAAACGCTTTCCATCTGAACCTTTTTTTCCCATACGGCGATGGAAGCGGATACGCGAAAACAGGAAATCTGTCCTCCGGTTATAAAACCTCGGTGCACGAGCATATAGCGATGGTATTTGCCGGCAATGAAGCCAACCAGGTGCTTTCAAACCAGCTGGAAGCCCGTATGCTGCTCGACGGCGATATTCATTACCGGCAGGCCTCACTGTTTCTGATTTCACGCAACAATCTGCCGGCCTATATCTGGCATACACGATTATTCAAAAAAGAAGGAACCTTTGCCTCGGACGATATACAGAGCTATATATTTGGGATTAATAACCTGTGGGTAAACGCTGGCTCTCCCCTCAGGATTTCAATTAATGAATTATCTGCCGAATGCCTGATGTCGCTCTTAAACCCAATGCAGCTCTATTCTGCCTATACCGTTTTGGTTTCTTACGGCATCAAGGGCCATAAAACAATGGGTGCGCTCCCGATGATTCCGTTGGGCCCTGTGCGCTATCTGCCTTCGTTCAATTACACCCTTACGCCCTTTGGCCCGCAGGCTCACCTGATGAATTATGTAAAATGGGATCACCGCCTTTTTTCGGCCGATCTCGCCTATGGGATTGGCGGGCTGTACCGCTCATATGGGATACAGCTATCAGCGATGAGACTGTTGCAGAAACCCTGGCTCGAAATGGACGCCCAGTGCGACTTCTGGAGACAACAAGCCTTATGGCTGGACGATTATAATTACCCCAGAACCACTCCAAAAGCCGGTGGTGCAGCAACCGTCAGCTTTTATGCTCACCCCCTGAAAAATTCCAGGAGCATCGGTTTATTCCTTCAGGCGGGATATAAAACCAAAGGCTATATGCACGGGCAGGACCTCGATCAAACACTCATTCTGCGATACGGGTTGAGCGGTAAATTTTAAAATATTCCGTACTTTCGCTTAAAATTATTCATTCATGAAAAGATTTGCACTCATTCTTCTGGTGGGATTATTTTGCGCCAATGCACAGGCACAAACCCAGATCTTATATCAGGCCAACGAAACAAAATCATGGCTCCTCACCTACATGCAAAGTTCAGGTGAGGAAAGTCAGCGCGTGCTTAACGAAATGCTTGAAGCCATTGCCACGTTTGTTCCAAAACCAGTGACTCAGACCAAAATCATGTTCAATGTAAATGAGAACATAAAAATAACACGCGACCGCAACAACGTGAATATTTTCGTGGCTCATGAAAACATAACCCTGAGCGGGGATGTGTTTTATAAAGGTTTCGATATGACCGATGTCATCATACCGACCAAATATGATTTTTCGGGGATCTTATATCGGGGTAATGATGTCGTGTTATCAAGCTTTACGCAGCCTAAAACAAATTTCATCGCCCCCTACAGTGAAGTTATGTTCAAATATATCGACACTGCACAAACCAGCAAATACAAGTTTGTGGTCAATTCCACCATGTTCTATTTTGACCAGACGGCACGCAACCGTTTCCGGGATAAAGTTATCCTGATCGACCAGTATTACCAGGCGGAGACAGATTTAAAAAATATTCTCACCCAGATGAATGCGATTGATCCTGATGCGTTTGAAGCGATCAACTCCACGCAGGAATACATGAGTACTATCAAGAAAAACCTCGACAATATTTCTGGCGCTGCATTCTGGCAGGCCCTGCATGTCGAAGGTTTCGATCCGGCGCATGTTTATACCCGGCTGTACGAAGCCAACAGCCGCCACAAGGACCTGCAAACCCGCGTTAATTACACCCTTTCCGTCATTCATCAATTGTATTACGATAAAGCATTAAAGGCTTACAATGCCGGCAAGAAAAGCGATGCTAAAAGTAATTTTGAGAAATCGCTTTCGTACAGCCCCATGTACGGACCATCGCAGTATTACCTGGTGCGCATTGCTTTTGACGACAAGAATTACACTGAGGCCAAACAACAAATGAAAAAGCTGTTCAGCTTTAAGTCCCTCGACGAGCAAATCCGCTTGTCGGCACTGGAGCTATGCCGGGCACTGGAATGGACAGATATGAATACCGCGGCCGGACTGCTGAACGAAGGTAAATTCAATGAAGCCCTCACGGCCGTTCAGAAAGCAGAAGATTTCTGTAAAGGCATCCCGATGTATTCGTGCAACGACACAATCGAACTCATCCGTAAAGACTGTCATAACGGGAATTATGCGCAGTATGTGCAAACCGGAGAACAACTTTTCGTACAGAAAAAAATCAATGAAGCTGAAATCAGCGCTGATCAGGCTGTTGATTATCAAAAACGTTATTCAAACTACATTCCCGATAACAAAGCCGCACTGACCCTTAAAGAAAAAGTAAAAGTTGAGCAATACATTGTGGCCGTTAAAAGTGGCAAAGACTATATGAAACTGAAGGACTACCGGAATGCTTTTGAGCAATTCAGTCTGGCCACTCAGACCGAATCGAATTATACGGTAAAGCGCGACGCGCAACTTCCGGAACTACTTATTGCTTCAAAACTTGAGGTAATGTTACTCGACCTTGCCGATGCAGAGAAAGCCGTTGCGGGCAATAACCTCAACGGTGCCAGGGAAATCCTGAAAGAGGTTATGGCAGATCAAAAACTCTACGGATTATTATCGGATGCACGATTAAACACAAAAATCGAATCGCTTAAAAAGTCCATTTTCAGTCAGGAATGCGAAAATGCACAAAAGCTTTACGACACGCAAATCAGCGCGGCCAACCAATCAGTCGCCACCAAAGATTTTATTTCTGCGGAAGCACAGTTTGAAGAAGCTTATCAGACATCTAATAAAAACAAGGATTGCAGCATCAACACCACACTCGCTACCGAGGGAAAAAAGAGCATGGGAGATCCAGCAGCCTATCAGCGCAACTACAATCAGTGCAGGTCCGATATCAGCAGCACACTTTACGAGAAAGCCATTAGCGGGTATAATAAGCTTGGTGAATTCTATACCGCCAAATCGCTCAGCACCTACGGGATCATCCATATGCCCCTGCACGAATTTATGTGCACCCAGCGTTACGAATTCCCGCTCTATGGCGTTACGTATATGGTGGGCACCAATCAGCTGGAATACGGTTACTATTTACTGCAGCATTTGCGTAAAGTAGGGGCCAATCCCAAAGTAACCAAAAACCAGCAGGCTTCCCTGGCACGCGCTATTGCCCTGCGCGATTACAAAGCCGATCCGGCAGTGAATGCAAAATTAAAAGTCGCTGAATACACCCTGGGTGATAAATGGTATGGGACATTTAAAAAGGAATACCTGAAACAGATAAAAGGTATAAAGTAGGCGCATTACACCACCGGATAATCTTACCGGATCACCACCTGCAAACGGGCGTTAACGCTGTTGATTGAATACGGCAGGATGGTTGAAGCATCGATATAAAGGTATTCCAGACCCCTTATATTTCTGATGGTTTCGGGTATGCGCACCATGGCCCCGCAATGAGCAATGTCGAGTTCTTTCAACCCGGTCAAGTTACCGATTTCCTCAGGCAATGCTGTGAGATTATTTTTTCCGATAATCAAAAAACTCAGGCTGGACAGATTGCCAATTTCTTTTGGCAGCGATTTTAATTTATTATTGCTGATATACAAAAACTGAAGATTTTTCAACTTGCCAATTTCGGGGGGCAGCGACTCCAGCTCATTATAATCGAGGTACAGTTCGGTAAGTTCCGTTAAGTTTCCGATTTCTTTAGGAAGGCTTTTAAGATTATTATTCTTGATCGATAGTTTTTTCAGGTGGGTAAGCTGTCCGATGGAGGCTGGAAGTGTGGTTATTTTATTGCTGCTGAGGACCAGGGTTTCGAGGTTCTTCAGGGCGCCAATCTCGTTGGGTATCGTGTCGATGTTGGTTCTGAAAAGATACAACGATTCCAGATTCTTCAATTGGCCGATTTGTGTAGGAATCATGCCGAGATTCCGGTTTTGGATTTTTATTTTTTTCACACTTTCCGGACTCACAAACGCCTCCTCAAAGCTGGAAGTGATGGAGCATCCGATAAAAAAAAGGACCACAATCAGTAAAAGATATCGTGTATTAATTTTTGTTTTCATGGGCGGGAAGAATTATTCATGCAAATATACTTCATCGCGGTATTCATTGGGAAGGAAAGTTGGAAAGTTAGAAAGTTAGAAAGTTGAAAGTTGGAAAGTTTTAAAGTTGGAAGTTGGAATAAATAAAAGGCAGGTGCGGATTATGTGGCAGGATAAGACCCTCCTGTCATCCTGGAAAAAATTAATCATTAATTACAGCTTCAGATTGTCACTCGTCACACGGTACTTTTCTCTTTTAATTCTTCGAGGTGGGATAGTACTCGATTTTTCGGATGATGACGAACGTAGGCCGGTCCGGGGAGTCGGCGTGGGCTTGTTTATTGACAATGGATTTAATCCAGTTGCCCTGATTATCGTACTCGTATTTTTGTGATTCTTTACCCAGGAATGCACCATCGGCATCATAGCTGATGAATTCTATTTCGTTTCTTTTATCATCGTAACGATACGTATTTTTGCTTTTAGAAATAAAATCGTTTTCCTCGATCACATTTCCCTGCCCATCATATTTATACGCCTGTTTCCAATCAAGACTACCGCTACCGGTGTAATAACAGATTTCTGTCGGATTTCCCTTTTCATCATATTTATAAGCATTCCGTGAGCACAGCTTACGTTCCGCATTATAATCGCACTCTTCAATGGTTTTTCCCTTTTGATCGAACCGCTGTGTTTCTACCCAATACAGCTTGCCATTGGCGTAATATTCACTCTCTCTGACATTGCTGTCTTTTTCATAATATTTATAGGTAAACCTGTGATAGGGGCTCCCATCAGCGATATACTTGTTGTCTTCCACTTTTTTGCCGGTCGCATCGTAACTATATTCCCTGCGCCAGTCGAGCCCGCCGTCGGACCGGTAAAAACAACTTTCAATCTCATTACCCTTTTCGTCGTACTTGTAAGTCTGCTTCCAGCTCAGGCTCCCATCGGCATTATACACATGCTCTTCGGTAGTTTGTCCCTTTTCGTTAAAAACATAATACATATTGTCGATAATAGCTCCGCGTTGAACTTCGTTGGATTTAATCACCGCCATGTATGTGGTTATGCGTATTGTTTTCACGGATCCGTAAAGGTTCATTTCCTGGTAATCCGACTGATCCTGCGCACTACAAAGCACAGGCAACCCCAACAGCAGGAAGAACAATCCTTTTGCAAAAGCGATAATAAGTGAATAACTTGCCGGCAACCCGGCACGGAACAATCTTTTCATCAGCAACAAAGTGACCCGATCATTAAAACATCAAGCAAAAATAAACAAAACCTTTAATTTTCACCGATAAAATAAATAACCGCATTGGTCGTCCCGAAAAACGGATAAGAACGGGCCCCAATTTTTAAAGATCTAAAAAACTACATATGTTGTAATAAGTTAACTATTTCAAAAATAGTCCAAAAAACTTGCATTGGCAGGCAGTGTTCGTTATATTTGCCCTACCAATGTTCTTTTTATAAAATTAAGTTGAACATCAATAAAGAGTGACGCACCGGAGTCCTTCCATTTCGTCATTGCGAAAACCAACTTAAAAATTTACACATTATCCGGGATTTTTTTTGGAAATGTGAGATTTTTAAGTGGTCTCATCAATTCCAATCATACTAATCCTGAATTTTTTACAGCAAAATTTTTTTTGTTGTTGCATTGTGCTTTAGCTCCGACCAACAAATACGAAGAAAAATACTGTACTGACTATTTTACTATCTAAACTGGTGCTATGCTGAAAAAATTTACCCTGCTACTTGCCGGCATCCTTTTACTCGTTAACCTTTATGCGCAGATTCCTGCGGGTTATTATGATGCGGCAGCTTCAAAAACCGGCGAAACCCTACGGGCTGCTTTGCGCGACATCACTACCAGCGGACATGTTAAACTCCCCTATACCAGTACCGCTTTTGACGTATGGAATGCATACGCCGTTACGGATGTCAGACCCAGTCCCAACAACACTACCATCTGGGATATGTATTCTGATATCCCCAGCGGATCGCCGCTCTATACCTATACCATTTATACCAATCAATGCGGAACGTCGGGTGGGGAGGGCGATTGCTATTCCAGAGAGCATTGCATGCCCAATTCATGGTGGGGAGGTTTGGATAATACCGCCAATCCGCAATATACCGACCTGCATCACCTGTTCGCCTGCGATCAGTATGTCAATATGTATAAAAGTAACTATCCCATCGGGCAGACGGTTGCCTACACATATATTTCCAGTAATGGCTCCAAAGTCGGACCCTGTTCCTATCCCGGTTATACCGGAAAAGTATTTGAACCCATTAATGAGTACAAGGGTGATTTTGCACGGGCGTGGCTCTATCTCGCCACCAGATACATGAATGTTATCGGGAGCTGGGTAACCAATTATCCGGGGTATGATTCGCAATACCTGATCGACCCGGCAACAAACAACTATAAAACATGGTTTAAAAACATGATGTTGGAGTGGCATAACAACGACCCTGTCAGTCAAAAAGAAACAGACCGTAACAATGCAATTTATTATAATACGCCACAACACAACAGGAATCCCTATATTGACCACCCCGAATATGTCTGCCTGGTATGGGGCACGTCGTGCGTTTCCGGACCTGTTATCACCAATGTCGCAATCAGTCCGGCAATCCCCACTCCCACCGATTCGGTAAACGTTTCAGCAGATATTACTGACGATGGTTCGATTCTGACAGCTATCCTTTACTGGGATGTAACCCCCGGTACTTTCAGCAATTCTATCGCCATGAATTTGGGTTCCGCTCCGGAGTATGTTACCACAAGTACTATTCCCGCCCAGCTCGAAGGCACCACCATTTATTATAAGATTGTTGCCACAGATAATGAATCTAATGTAACAACATCCGACGTATACACATATAATATTCCACAGGGAGAACCCACCAACCATCCCACAGGATTTACCTGTGGAACGACTACCTCCTCTGCAATTACGTTAAGCTGGACAGATGCCATTGGTGCAATTATCCCGAATGGATATCTGATAAAAATGAGCGCTGTCGGTTTTGCCAGCATCGTCGATCCTGTTGACAATGTACCTGAAGCAGATGGCGCCAGCACAAAGAATGTAGCCGCAGGATTACAGGCATGTACATTCACCGGCCTGACTTCAAACACCACCTATTATTTTATCATTTATGCCTATTCCAATTCCGGAACAAACATCAACTACAAACTGATCGGGACAGAGCAAAGCTCTTCCTGCCCGACCATCGCCGGTGGGGGTGGCAGTGAGGCCTGTATATCGGAAGGATTTGCCGGTGGAATTACGGCTGCTGCCGGATGGACGTATACCAATATTGGAACTACGTATACCGGAGCCGGATATTTTTACGTAACCCTTCCTTCCTTAAAATTTGATGCATCGGGCGACATTGTAGTTACCCCTACCGTTACCAACCCGGTGGAACTATCATTCTGGATAAGAGGTGTTACCACCGATGCGGCCTCAGCATTTAACGTGGAGGGATACAATGGTACAAGCTGGTCCACGATCGAAAACATCACCAACAGCATCCCCACCTCCGGTATCGTAAAAACTTATAATTCCGCTTCCACACCAGCCCTGGCTGCAGACTTTACCCAATTCAGATTTACCTATACAAAAAGCGCGGGAAATGTCGGTTTTGACAGCGTGCGGGTGATTTGCGAGACCGGTTGCACCAAACCTACCATTCAGTCAACGGGGTTGCTCTTTAATACCGTAACATCAAATTCAATGATCGCAACCTGGACCCGCGGTACCGGTAACAATGTACTGGTACTGGCCAAAGCAGGCAGCGCGGTTGACACCGAGCCCGTTTCGGGAACGGCATATAACGACAGCGATATATTTGGTAGTGGCGACCAGCTAGGTACAGGAAACTTCGTGGTATATAACGGGCCGGCCTCCTCAGTAAATGTTACGGGATTAACCCCCAGCACCACCTACTATTTTGCCATTTATGAATACAACGATACAGAAATCTGCTATAAAACGCCCGGCTTAACCGGGAATCAGGCCACTTCGGCGCCGGTGATCATTCCCACACTTACTACCAATACTGTTACAGCTATCTCCACGATTGCAGCTACCAGTGGGGGAATTATCACCGCCGATGGTGGTTCTGCCGTTACGGCCCGCGGCGTTTGCTGGAATACCACCGGCACACCAACGATTGCCAGCAGCAAAACGATTGATGGCACAGGAACGGGAGCATTTATCAGCAGTTTAACCGGATTGGCTACAGGAACAACTTATTACGTCAGAGCGTATGCCACCAATGTCAACGGAACCGCTTATGGCAACGAGGAAATATTCGTTACACTTCGTCCTGAACCCAGTAATTCCCCTACCGCATTCTCGTGCGGAACAACAACTTCAGCAACTATTCCCCTTTCATGGACCGCTGCCACAGGTGCTGTGCTTCCTCATGGTTACCTGGTAAAAGCAAGCCCAGTGGGCTTTAGCAGTATTCCTGATCCTGCAGATGGCATTCCCGAACCCGATGATGTTTTTGTAAAAAACATTGCTTTTGGAACCAACAGCTGCACTTTTACCGGTTTAAATTCAAATACGACCTATTATTATAAAATATACTCTTATACAAATTCGAATTCGGATATCAATTACAAAACGGATGGCACCCTCCAAACCACAAGCTGTACCACCGTGGCAGTACCGGTAACCATTTGGTATCAAGGGTTTGAAAGCAGTCCACAGGACACCTGGACATACGCTGGCGGTGCCAGTAATTCTACAACCTACAAATATGTCGGGGCCAATTCAAGAAGGATTAATTCGGCACAGACGGTTACTTTTAATAATGTCAGCCTGGCTTCTTATTCCAGTGTAAATCTTTCAGTAGCTTTTTCAGGAATTAATGTGGGTCCGGGCGAAAACCTGTACCTGGATATTTCCTACGATAACGGGGCCACCTGGACCGGAACCGGGAGTGCGACCCTGGTGAATTGCAACCAGAACTCAAGCCAGAAAACCGTTGCCTTTGGTGCAACCAGCGCTACCCGTCCCATCACCGTTGCGTCGAATCCCTGGGTTGTGGCTGTTTCCGGAACTTATTCCCAAATTGCTATCAGGCTCCGGTGCGCAACTATGGCTACGGGCACTTATTATATAGATGATATTAAACTTACCGGCATTTTTTCGTGCACCTATCCTGCAGCGTTTAATGTAACCGGCGGCGGGAGTTTTTGCTCAGGCGGAACGGGCGTTTCCATTGGACTGGACGGTTCTGTTACCGGCGTAAATTATCAGTTGATGAACGGAACTACCGCTATTGGCAGTCCGGTTGCAGGAACCGGAAGCCCACTTAGCTTCGGCCTTCAGATTACAGGGGGAACGTATTATGTTATAGCCACCAACGGGGGCACATCGTGCAGCAGCAACATGAACGGAACCGCCATTGTTACGGTTAATCCAGCAGCAGCAGCATCCCTGAGCATCAGCGCCAATCCCGGAACCACCGTGTGTACCGGAAGCAGTGTTACCTATACCGCAACACCTGTAAATGGCGGCACAAGCCCCACCTACCAATGGAAAAGAAATAGTATCGACATAGCTGGTGCCACCGGGCTGTCGTATTTGGATATTGCTCCTTCCACCGGCGACCTGATAACCTGCGTTATGACTTCCAACGCGCCCTGTGTTACAGGATCACCCTCCACCTCGAATACGCTCATCCTTACAGTAAGCCCCTATTCCCCGGCCAGCGTAAGTATTGCCGCCAATCCGGCAGGAACGGTTTGTTCAGGCACTTCTGTGACCTTTACTGCAACCCCCGTCAATGGCGGAACGCCATCGTATCAATGGAAAGTAAATGGAATAACTGCAGGCACCAACAGCGCAACATTTATTTCTTCAACATTCAATAATTCTGATGCAGTAACCTGCGTAATGACGGCCAATGGCAGCTGTGCCACCGGATCACCGGCCACTTCAAACACGGTGACAATGACCGTTACTTCCAGTCAGCCCGTCAGTGTAAGCATAGCGGCAGTCCCGGCAGGCTCCATAGTTGCAGGCACAAATGTTACGTTTACTGCAACCCCCGTCAATGGCGGCACACCGACTTATGTTTGGAAAGTTAATGGGGGGATCGTTGGAACAAACAGCAACACCTATTCATCATCCGCATTAAGCAATAATGATATCGTTACCTGTGTAATGACATCGGATATCGCTTGCCCCTCGGGCTCTCCAGCGACTTCCAATACCATCACCATGGCTGTGACCACCAACTTCCCGGTGATCACCAATGTTGTACATAGCCCGGCAGCCCCCTCACCTACGGATGTAGTTTCTGTTTCCGCAGATGTTACTGATGATGCCGTTATTTCTTCCGTGAATTTGTTATGGTGCACGGATGTCACCAGTTTCGGTAATTCCATTGTCATGAATGCCGGAACAGCACCCGCTTATACAACCGCTACCAGTATTCCCGCGCAAATCGCAGGAACCATTGTGTATTATAAAATCGTTGCCACGGATAACGGAGCTCACACCACCACTTCTGCTGTATTCACCTATAATGTTACCTCAGGATGCGCGGGAGGAAGCCAGGTCACCATTTTTACTGAGACCATGGGCACCGTTGCTGCCACGACCCTTATTACAGCTCATGAAACCGCCAATGGTTTTGATAACGACGCCTACACCATGGGGAGTCTGGGCTGTGCCCTTCCGGGCGACATCAGGGCAACCAGTGTATCTGCAGGATACACGGGTGCTTCAGGCGTTGCCAATATTTGGCTGACCTCAACCAACAACGAATATGGCTTTTCTATCGAAGGGATTAATTCCTCCGTTTATACCAACCTGTTAGTCAGTTTTGGTTTTAGAAAAGAAAGTGCTTCCGCTCTGCCAACACTGGCATTAGAATACTCAACGGATGGTAGCAACTGGAATGCGGTTACATTCACTTATCCTGTTGCCGCGAATGCTGCCATCGCCTGGTATTTGATTTCAGACATCACTCTCCCTGCCGCAGCTCAGGTACCCAATCTGCGGCTACGGTGGCGAAAAACAGGAACCGTCGCCTGCAGAATCGATGATGTTGTGCTGAAAGGAACGAACAACCCTTACCCTACCGCATACACCATAACAGGCGGAGGAAGCTATTGCACCGGTGGAACCGGGGTTGCTGTGGGTGTATCCAATTCTGAAACAGGAAAAAGCTATCAACTAAAACTCGGAGGCACCAATACAGGAACACCTGTAACCGGAAACGGCGCCGCAATCACTTTTGGAAACCAGACCAGCGCAGGAACCTATACCGTTGTTGCGACCAATACTACTTCAGGCTGTCAGACGACGATGACTGGAAGTGCAGTTGTTGTTATCAACGCCCTGCCCACTGCTTATACTGTCACCGGTGGTGGCTCGTATTGCAGCGGAGGAACCGGGGCGGTCGTCGGTCTCAGCAATACTCAAAGCGGCGTAAACTACCAATTAATGGTGGGCGGAAGTCCCACGGGATCACCCGCTGCCGGAACAGGAACATCCCTCAACTTCGGAGCTCAGACAGCCGTCGGGAACTATACTGTTAACGCTACGAACACCACAACAACATGTACAAACACCATGTCAGGAAGTGTCACGATAACAACTAATCCTTTGCCGGCGTTATTCACTGTTACCGGTGGAGGCGCGTATTGCACCGGAGGTTCAGGAATGACGGTGGGATTGGACGGTTCTGTTTCGGGCGTATCATATCAACTTAAAAAAGATGGTATAAATGCAGGCGCTCCGCTTGCAGGAACAGGTGCTGCCCTCAATTTCGGAAACCAGACTGAGGTTGGACTCTATACGGTTGAAGCGACCATCATTGCTACTTCGTGTGTGGCCACGATGAATGGAAACACCACCATTAGCCTGAATGCCCTGCCAGTAGCGTATAATGTCACCGGCGGTGGCGCTTTATGCAACGGGGGTAGTGGCGTAACTGTTGGCCTCAGTGGCTCTGAAACAAGCATCAATTACCAACTGCAACTTAACGGTTCCAATTTAGGAGCACCCACAAGCGGAACTGGTTCAGCCCTTTCCTTTGGACCCTATACTATCGGGGGAAACTATACCCTTATTGCAACGCACTCCATTACCGGCTGTATCGATACGATGAACGGAAGTGCTGTTATCACAGTGAATCCGAATCCGGCAGCTTTCGCTGTCACAGGTGGCGGATCCTATTGTATCGGCGGAAGTGGTGTGACGGTCGGATTGGCGAATTCCCAATCAGGGGTGAATTATCAGTTAAAAGTAAATGGTCTCAACACAGGATCCCCGGTAGCCGGAACTAACGCTGCGCTCAATTTCGGAAACCAAACGGCAGCAGGAAACTATACCGTATCGGCATCGAATGAAACAACCGGTTGCGCCAATACCATGACCGGAAGTGCTGGTATTACTGTCAATTCTATACCGGTGGCCTATAATGTTACTGGCGGGGGTTCTTTCTGTGACGGAGGAAGTGGTGTTGAAGTAGGTCTTGACCTTTCAGAAACAGGAATAACCTATCAATTAAAAGTAGACGGAACACTCACAGGAACCGCTGTTCCAGGAACAGGCGCTGCCATTAATTTTGGTTTGCAAACTTTAGCGGGAACTTATACTGTAGTCGCGGAGAATGCCACCACCCATTGTGTTGCTTCAATGGCAGGCAGTGTATTAATTTCAATCAATACGTTATTTCCGGTGGCTTCGGTTTCGTCCGTGCCCGGGTGCGGTACAGGCACTGTAACAGTAACCTCAGATCAGACGGGATTGCAGTTATTTGAATTATGCGATAACGCCGGAATCATGTTGGATTCATGGAATGGAAATGCCGGTTCCTATACTTTTACCGGACTTGCAAATGGAAGTTATAAGGGAAAAGTAACTTATGGTGGTTGCATATCAACCCTTGCCGGTCCTGAAACACTTATCAATACACTACAGCCTGTAGCAACGATATTGGCTGCTCCCGGATGCGGTGCGGGCACGATTACCATAACTTCTAACCAGAACGGACTCCAAACCTTTGATCTTTGTAATAGCTCGGGTGGTGTATTACAATCATGGACGGGAACCGACAGCGCCAGAAATTTCAATAGTCTTTCAAATGGAACCTTCTATGGGCGTGTTACCCTGAGTGGCTGCGCCTCAACGCTTACTCCAGGTGAAGTCCTTGCAAACAATCCAGCTCCAACAGCCTTTACTGTTTCGGGAGGTGGAGCCTATTGTTCCGGTGGAGCCGGACTTCCGGTGAACCTGAGCAATTCAAAAACAGGTATTCAATACTTCCTGCTTCTTAATGGTATCAATACGGGTGACTCTATTGGAGGGACCGATTCTGCTATTAGTTTTGGCAATCAGACAAATGCCGGCACCTATACAATCAGGGCAAAAAACGCTTCCACTTTATGTGAAAACAATATGTCGGGAAATGCCGTCATTATTGTAAATCCGCTTCCCACTGCAAACGCCGTAAACAACGGTCCGGTTTGCGAAGGATCAGCACTTTCACTCACAGGTGGCTCCGACGCAATGACCTCCTATACCTGGGCGGGACCGGACTCTTACAGTAGTTCCGTTCAAAGTCCGGTGGTATCATCAAGCGTTACTTCCATTATGGCGGGCACCTATTATCTTACAGTTACTGATACAAATTCATGTTCTGATACGGCATCAACTACTGTAATTGTAACGCCGATGGTAATCGCGGGCGTGACCATTGTGGCGTCGGCCAATCCAATCTGCGCAGGCACTTCGGTCACCTTCACTGCAACCCCCGTCAATGGCGGAACTACACCAGTTTATCAGTGGTATCTTAATGGTTCGCCCGTGGGCACCAATCTCGCAACTTACACCAGCAATACCCTAAATAACGGCGACAATGTGACCGTAACCTTAACCTCATCATTATCCTGCATTTCAGGCAATCCGGCAACTTCCAACACTATCGCGATGAATGTAAACACTGCCCTACCCGTCAGTGTAAGCATTGCATCAGCTCCCGCCGGTGCCGTTTGTGTGGGCACTTCAGTAACGTTTACTGCAACCCCCGTCAATGGCGGAGCTGCGCCCATTTATCAGTGGTACCTGAATGGTTCCCCCGTGGGCACCAATCTCGCAACCTACACCAGCAATACGCTGAATAACGGCGACAATGTGACCGTAACCTTAACCTCATCATTATCCTGCATTTTAGGCAATCCGGCAACTTCCAACACTATCGCGATGAATGTAAACACTGCGCTACCCGTCAGTGTAAGCATTGCATCAGCTCCCGCCGGTGCCATTTGTGTGGGCACTTCCGTAACGTTCACTGCAACCCCCGTCAATGGCGGAGCGGCACCGGTTTATCAGTGGTATCTTAATGGTTCGCCCGTGGGTACTAACCTCGCAACCTACACCAGCAATACGCTGAATAATGGCGACAATGTGACCGCAACGTTATCCTCATCCTTATCCTGCATTTCAGGCAGTCCGGCCACTTCCAATACCATTACACAGAATGTAACCCCATTATACGCCTTCTCTGAAAGCCACGCTATCTGCCAGGGATCAAGCTATGCATGGCAGGGAAGCACGTACACCACGGCGGGCGTCTTTACCAAAACCTATGCAACGGTCAATGGATGCGATAGTATTTACACATTAAACCTCTCCGTAAACCCAGTTTATGCTTTCGCTGAAAGCCACGCCATCTGCCAGGGATCAAGCTATTCGTGGCAGGGAAGCACCTACACCACGGCGGGCGTCTTTACAAAAACCTACGCAACGGTCAATGGATGCGATAGTATATACACCTTGAACCTTTCCGTAAATCCCGTGTATGCTTTCGCTGAAAGCCACGCCATCTGCCAGGGATCAAGCTACTCGTGGCAGGGAAGCACGTACACCACGGCGGGAGTCTTTACCAAAACCTACGCAACGGTCAATGGATGCGATAGCATATACACATTGAACCTTTCTGTAAACCCAGTGTATGCATTCAATGAAAACCACGCCATCTGCCAGGGATCAAGCTATGCTTGGCAGGGAAGTACGTACACAACAGTGGGCGTCTTTACCAAAACCTACGCAACGGTCAACGGATGTGATAGTGTTTACACATTGAACCTTTCCGTAAATCCTGTGTACGCTTTCGCTGAAAACCACGCCATCTGCCAGGGATCAAGCTATGCTTGGCAGGGAAGTACGTACACAACCACGGGCGTCTTTACAAAAACCTACGCTACGGTCAACGGGTGCGATAGTGTTTACACCTTGAACCTTTCTGTAAATCCCGTTTACGCCTTCAATGAAAACCACGCCATCTGCCAGGGATCAAGCTACTCATGGC